>Ga0316208_1000951_pt1 | contig 30096 bp, 26 predicted proteins | sample 3monopyrite_MG_FD_204944 | JGI IMG/M metagenome (GOLD analysis project Ga0316208, IMG submission 204944) | Microbial mat bacterial communities from mineral coupon in-situ incubated in ocean water Damariscotta River, Maine, United States -... | ecosystem: Environmental > Aquatic > Marine >... | reverse complement strand
GGATAATATTTGTACCGTCCTTTTCTGTAACTAGAAAACTTAAATCTTCATTTTCTATTTGTTCTACATTATTAATTATCTGGTCTATTTCGTTTTTTTCCATAGTTTTCGTCTAATTGTGCCCAACTACTGGCTATCGATACTACTATCGTTAGCGACTTCTGTAGAAGGTGCAGCTAATTTATTGTTTTTCAGCTCCCTATCGTTAAAAATACGGTCTAAAGGGCTAACTATTTTTTGCAAATCGCGGGTGCTCACATGGGCATAAATGGCCGTTGTCTTTATGTTCGCATGTCCCAACAGTTCTTGGATGTATCGGGTGTCTGTACCCTTATCCATTAAATGAGTTGCAAAACTGTGGCGAAGCACATGTGGCGATATGGTCTTTTTGATGCCGGCCTTTTTTCCTGCTTCACGAACAATGACTCCAATGGTCACACCTGAATATGATTTTCTTGCCTGACTTTCAAAAAGCCAATAGTTAGGTCTATGTTCATTCAGGTATTTCTGCAGCGCATTCGCCATTCGTTCACTGAGAAGGCTAACACGGTCTTTCTTGCCTTTTCCCTGCCTTATGCACACCTGCTTCCTGTCAAAATCGATGTCGGAAATACGCATGTTCACCAATTCGCCCCTACGGAGCCCAGCGCTATAAATAAGCCCGATGATACACTGATATTTAAGATTGTCTGCTGCCACAAGCATCCGTACTATTTCCTCCTCACTAGCTACCACAGGCAACTTGAACTCTTTTCGAGGGCGTGGTATCCAATATTCCTTTTTCACCAAACCCAATACCTTCTCGTAATAGAACTTAATGGCATTTATTATTTGATTCTGCGTTTTGGTAGCGTAATTATGCTCCTGTACCGTCTTTACAATGTGTGCTATTATTTGCTCTTCGCTTATATCCTTCGGGTCAATGTTTGGATGCGCGGCCAAGAACCGTTTAAAGTAAAAGCCATAGGTTTTGAAAGTGCTTTGGCTATACCCACGAATGCGCAAACGCTGCGCATAATCTCGCATGGCTTGTTTTTGCAATTCAGTCCAAGGATAATCTTTGAGCGAGTCGGTTTTCTTGGCTTTCGAGGTTTCGGACACCTTCAAGGTTTCCACAACCTGAAAGGTCTTTTCTGATGCTGGCCAGATTCCTGCGCCTTGGTTCGGGTTTCGTATTTCAGATCTCAGATTTCGTATTTCCTTTTCCGCGTTCTCGCCTTTCCTCACCGCCTTCAGTGCCGAATAATCTACAAACGCACTGCCTTTAAAGGCACGATAGGCCGTATTGGTCACCTGCTTGCCCCATGGCAGCCACCACATTTTTTTGGTGGAACTGTACGTGCAGCCCAGTTTCCGGACAATGGCATTGAACGGCTCCTTATTTGGCGCATAGATGCTGAGAACCAATTGCTGGCGGTGCTGCTCTTTTAGGAATATGACCGTTGGCTGTGCCATGATGGCATCAAAAATAACAAAACTCAGCGTTGGTATTGCCATAAATTGACAATACCGTTTTTGGCTCATGGCAAACGCATTAAGATTTTCTTTACGCTTGTCCGCTACTTTCCCCAAAAGGATTTGCCATAGACAATATGCCATATACGATTTGTGATTTTTACCTCTACACCCCAATTGTATATTAAAAATTGCAAATCGTATATGGCAAATTTAAACACGAATCTGGGATGAAAAATTCCCGCCTGACCGTACGGATACGGGCAATCCCAATCTTGGGGAAACAGGCGGATAAACATAATTTTCTTTAAGGTGTGAAACTCAACGTAATCTGCTAATAATGAGCGAGTTATTTGTTACTGATTATTAGGTAGAGGCCCTGTCAAGCTATACCATGAGGAGGCAATAACCCAATAACCAATAACCCAATAACCAATAACCCAATAACCCAATAACCAATAACCCAATAACCAATAACCAATAACCAATAACCAATAACCAATAACCCAATAACCAATAACCCAATAACCAATAACCCAATAACCAATAACCCAATAACCAATAACCCAATAACCAATAACCAATAACCAATAACCCAATAACCCAATAACCAATAACCCAATAACCAATAACCCAATAACCAATAACCAATAACCAATAACCAATAACCCAATAACCAATAACTCTTGAACTCAATTAAGCTCCCATGTAATGTGGGTTCATGATAAAAGTTTAGTGCGTTTGCCCTGGTTTTTGGCTGCTTTCAATTCAACCATCAATCCCTAATCCCTACCTTTCGCACCCATGAGAACCTTTGTAGAGGACATTGCCCAACACTTACTAAAAGGCGGTGGAAACGACTTTTCTAAAACGTGCATTGTGCTGCCTAACCGCAGAGCAGGCGTGTTTCTGCGCGATGCCATTTCCAGACAGGCAAAACGAGCCATTTGGGCACCAACCGTACTTTCTATCGAAGATTTTGTGTTCCGCCTTTCCAATTTGGTAAAGGCCGATCAGACCACCCTGCTTTTCTCGTTTTATGAGATTTATCGGCAGTCGGTTTCTAATCCGCAGAGTATTGAACTGTTTGCTAATTGGGCTCCCACCTTCCTTTCGGATGTGAATGAGTTGGACTTGAATCTGATTGATGCCGAGGACATCTTTGCGCAACTCTATTCTGTAGAGCGCATTGCGCGCTGGAATCCCGAAACCGGAAAACCCACAGATTTTCAGCAAAAGCACCTGAATTTTGTCAAGCAGCTTTTTCCGTTCTACACAACGCTTCGCGAAACCTTGAATGAGCGAAAGGTTGGTTATCCGGGAATGGCGTTCCGCTCCGTTGCCGAAAATGTAGAGAAGATAATTGCCAATTCAGAATGGGAGCAGGTTTGGTTTGCAGGGTTTAATGCGCTCACAGTTTCTGAAGAGCATATTCTGAATGCCTGGCAAGAATCAAGTAAGGGTAAGATTCTTTGGGATGTTGATTCGTTTTATGCTGATGATAAGGTACATGAAGCTGGGTATTACATTAGGCGTTATGCCAATGGTAAAAGCAGTCTAAAAATTGATTCGGAATACCGTTGGAAGGAAAACAGACTCTCAACAGATGAGAAAGAAGTGCATCTTATAGCTGTGCAGCGCAACATGGCACAGGCACAGGTGGCGGGTTCTATTCTTGCAAGTAAACTGAAAAAGACCACCGATGGAACGCTTGCCAACACGGCTGTTGTGCTGAATAATGAGCAGATGCTGATTCCGCTACTGAATTCCATTCCTACGAATTTGAACGGAGTGAACATCACCATGGGATATGGCCTGGTGCAATCGCAAAGCGCGGTGCTTATAGAGAAGCTATTCAAACTCTATGAGAAGTTTGCCGAGCAGGGCAATCGGTTCTATTTGGAAGATGTGCGGGCCATAAAAGACGATTCGTTCTGTAGGCTGGTAGGAGCAGCGGCTTTCGGAGATTTCGGCACTGGCGATAAGCAGGTTTATCTGAAACAGGAGCACTTGAATGGCTCAAGCTTAGGAAAGCTTCTTTTCAACGAAGACCTCAATACAGTTGTTGGTTTCCTCGAAGGATTGAAGCGCATTATCGCGCATTTCGGGGCCAAGTTGTCTGCTGATGGAAGCGATTCGCTCGAACAAGAATTCCTCTTCCTGTTAGATGGTTTGGCACAGCGGCTGCTCGATCTGAATGCGGAGTTCGGTGGCATCGATTCCATAAAAACACTACATTCTTTTTGGAAGCAGTTATTGCGTAATCAGCAGCTCGATTTTGTAGGCGAACCATTACAAGGCTTGCAGGTAATGGGAATGCTTGAAACACGAAATCTCGATTTTGAGGAGGTGATTATACTGGGCGTAAACGAGGGAAATCTGCCATCAAATGCGCATTCCAATTCTTATTTCACATTCGATATTCGTAGGGCGTATGGATTGGCATGTCAGAACGAACGCGATGCCGTAACCGCTTATCACTTTTACCGCTTGTTACAGCGTGCCAAGAAGGTTTATTTGGTTTACGACCAAGACACAGATTCGTTGGGAAGAGGAGAAGTGAGCCGTTATGTACGCCAATTAATGATGGAGAAAACGCCCAACATCAAGCTCCGCGAATGGAACTTGGAGCAGGAGATTCCTGCTGGTGTTTTTGCACCCGATATTACTATTGATAAGACAGAAATTGAGTACGAAAAGCTTATGGCGCAGGCCAATCGTGGTTTCTCACCATCGGCACTCAACACCTACAGAAGCTGTTCGCTCAAATACTATTTCCGGTACATTGCCGAAATTAGAGAGAAAGAACAATTTATACAGGATATTGACCACGCCAAGTTTGGAACGGCTGTACACGATACCCTCGAAGAACTGTACAAGCCTTACTTAAATAAACCTATTTCGGAAGAGATTCTGAAAGAGATGAAAGCCAAAGCAAAGGCTGTGCTTGCAACAAAATTCTCTGAGCAATTGCCAAGCGGAGGTGAGCTTGTAGGCAAAAATCTATTGGCATTTGAAGTAGCACGTTCGTACCTTACAAAGGCATTAAACCACGACATACGCACAATTCGCTCCAGACAGATTATTACACCACTACAGTTGGAAGAAGAACTTTCGGGTGCGGTCACTTTAAATGTGAATGGTAATGAACTTTCAGTCAATCTAAAGGGAATGGCAGACCGCATAGACCGTCTATCAGACGGAACCATCCGCCTGATTGATTACAAAACGGGTTCTTTTGATAAGAAGACCGCCATCAAATTTGCAGATGAGCTCCACTCCACCAAAGGCGACCATGCGTTCCAACTGCTCACCTATCTGGTGATGTATGCTGATGCGCATCCGATAAATGCCGTTCAGCCCACTGTGTTCTATTTACGTTCGCAAAAGGTTGAATTTCCCATTACCGTTTCGGAAGAAAAGGTGAAGTTGGAGAATGCCGAGCTGCTCCAATACGGGAAAGAACGCGTTTCAGAGCTCCTTTCGGATCTATTCGATAAGGAAGTTCCGTTCTCTCAAACCGAGGACCAAACGGCCTGTGCCTACTGCGATTTTAATCAGGTTTGCCAGCGGTGATGGAGGTGACTGTGACCAACTAGTTGCTTCGCTGACGAAGGAAGCGTCTCACGATTTGCATGGTAAAGAGACTCCTCGTTCCTCGGAGAAGCAAGACGTAGTTGAGTGCAAAGCATCTGTCAAATCATAAGAATTCGTCATTCCGAGCGGAGCTTGCGCAGCCGAGGAATCTAGTGGTCAGATATCTCGGCTCGTACCTCGCTCGATATGACGTGGGGAGCAAATCCCCAATCTCAATCTAGCCACCTACCACCCTAATTGGCAACGTAATAGTTCACCTGCGTCTGTCCTTTTGCTTACCATTTTACCAAACGTATAGTTGTGATTGAAATCACAAATACTTTAAAAAGGTATTTTCGCAATGCTTTAAAACCATGAAAATGAAAAGAATAGCCTCTCTCGTTGCTTTTGTAATTGCAATTATCACTTTTCAACCTCAGACGGTTAATGCCCAATGTCCTGGTTGTATTATTGATTTACAATGTGGTGTTGGTATAAACCCGGTTGAACCATCTTTATGCCCTGCCGCTTTGCCAAACGGAGTTCAAGGACAACCTTACGATGAGAACGCAACGTTCTTCATGCCAAGAGACTTTACTGATTCGGGTTCTGGTCAGGATGTAACGTTAAACTCTGTAACGGTAACCAGTGTTACTGGAATGCCTCAGGGTTTGAGCTACACATGCGATCAACCAAACTGTGCTTACACCATTACTAACGATCCTGTTACTCAAAGAGGATGTGTTAAGATGTGCGGAGTACCAACTGTGCCAGGAACATACAATATTGTAATTGCCGTAGTGGCCAATGTTACTACGCCAATTGGTACCATCAACCAACCAACCAGTTTTACTATTCCGTTGGTAATTGAGCCTTCTCCAGGAGGTAATTGCTGTTTCAGTTTTGACCCACCATCTGCTTGTGGTAGTTTGGACGTAACCTATGAAGCACTTCTGAATTTTGAGCCGCTACAACCTACCACGTATGATTGGGTATTTGATAATGGAAATACATCCTCAGATGCAACTCCACCCGTTCAGCCTTATAACACTCCAGGAGATTACTATCCAGAATTAGTTACAACGGTTTACAATTATGTTCTAACTGACGTTGAGGTTACAGCAGCTGGTTCTGGTTGGTGTGGTGATATTGAGGAAATTAGCCTGTTCGGAGTATGTCAAGGAGCTCCTGATTTATTTTTTGATTATGCCAATAATGGTCAAACATATACCTCGTCACAGGGTAGCAACAACCTTTCAAATAGTTGGAGTAATCTTAATATTGAACTGAATACGCTGGTATTTTCAATGACTTTTTGGGATGCTGACGGAACATCTCAGAATGACAATTTAGGAGCCCTTGCGTTTAGCGTAACCGGTGAAGGGACGTTCCCTTTTTCAAATTCTGAAGTGTTTGGAAGTTACACGATTGGAACGGTGGTGGATGAAATAATCACAACCACAGATACAGTTTCGGTATTTCCTATTCCAGCTCAACCACAATTGGCATTCACTCCTGCGCAGGATGTATGTTTGGGAGATTCCATTCTGCTTTCTGGTCCAACTGGCCCGTATCAATACCAATGGCTACAAGCAGGGTCTTTTATCTCCGATTCAACAGCCGTTTGGGTCAGCGAAACCGATTATTATTCGTTGGCTATTATTGATACAAATGTTTTTTGTGGAATTGAATCAGATTCGTCATTGGTTCAAATACTCAACTATCCACAGCCTCCAATACTTACTTACAATAGCACAACAGGTAACCTAGAAGTAACCAGCAACCCTAACCAATATAGCCTAGAATGGTATGTTGATGGCGTACTTGTTCAGGGAGAAACGGGAGATACACTTCCTAGCGGAGGTTTTGCAGGGCCATTCAGCGCAATTTTTGTTAATGGAGGAATTTGCAGTTCCAACATAGCAATCGATTATTGGGTCTGCTCACCAGCATCGGCTTTGCCCCTTGCCAGCGATACCATTTGTTGCGGGCAGACCGTGACCCTTGAAGCCCCCGGCTTTGCCCTCAACCCGTTTACTACTGTTGCATGGGCAATTACACCACTAGCTTCTGGCCCAGTTACAGATCAGGCCAGCGCAACCCTCGCTGGAGACAACGGAGATATTGTAATTGAATACGGAGAAACCGTAAGTTTTACAAGAAACTGCGCTACGTTGGCAGACAGCATTTCGTCTGATGCTTATTACGCCACACCGTTTGCTATTGAAAACCCGAATGTGTCTCCACTTACTTACGATACGTTACAAGGATGTAAACCGTATGCTGAAATCTGTCCAAGCCTAGATGCAGCAGACGACAACTGGGAGATTTTCCCAATGGTGTTTACTTTTCCTGATGGATCAACGCTTAACGTGAATGATGCCATCGCATTTGGTCTTCCAATAGATCAAGCATTGTTAGATTTTGCATCGGGCGGCTCACTGCCTTGCCTAAATTTAACGGATCTGTTTGCCGGAAATCCAAACGGAGAATGGTCATTGAGTTTGACCAACACAGGAACAACATCTATGGATATGGCGGTTCCAGACTTTGTAGTTATAAACTACGCTGATACGTGTAACTTGATTACAGAGGACGAAACCTACCAGATTGAAGGAATTGCCTTAACTGCCGATCCTGGCGAAACAGTTTCGGTTAGCTTTGATATACCACCATTACCAAGTAATTTCCCAACGGTAAGTCCAGATTGCGCTGCATTTGGAGAGCCTATTCTCGTGAAATTTGTTGATTGCTATCCTGAGCTTACAGGAAACCTAACTGTAACTGGTGTAGTAACTGGCCCAAGTGTTGACGTGCAGAATAACTACTTGTTCGGTGCCATTGACGTTACTATTGCTGGCGGTACACCACCCTACACTAAAGTTTGGACTGATGGGCCAACAACAGAAGATCGTCTAAACCTAATCCCTGGCACATACACTATCGATGTTGAAGATGCTCAGGGGCTTACAGCTAGTGAGACGTTTATTCTTACAGGGCCATATTTGAGTGTTGACGATTTGGAACAATTCGGCTTCTCTTTGGGGCAGAGCATTCCAAATCCGACAAACGGAAATGCACTTATCAATTTTGAAAGCAAGCAGTCTGGTAAGTATGCTTTTATTGTGCGAGATGCTGCCGGAAGACAGGTTTCAAACATGCAAGTGGTTGCTAACCCAGGAGACAATAAAATCATCTTTGATGGTGCTTCGCTGGGTGCAGGGCTTTACACCTATTCCCTCTCTAACGGAACAAATGTTCTTACCAAAAGAATAATCATCAACAAATAAAAGCCTATTGAATATTAAATCCCCTTGATCTTTATCAGCTCAAGGGGTTTTAATTGGGCTAACTTTACATTTCAATTTTTTCAACTTATGAAGCGAATCGCATATCTTTTTTTGGCTGCTACAGCCGTTATTACTTTAAACTCTTGCTACAAAAACCTTGATAAGGTGTTGTTTGGAACATGGAATGTGACCAAAGTAGAGGGAACGAAAAACTTGAATGGTTCATCCGGGCCGACTATTGAGGATAATAACCCTACGGGAACGGTTAAGTTTGAAAACACTGGAAAAGGCGAGCAGAATTACTCTTTTACCTTCAATGGAACAGTTTATCCGCAAACAGGCTCGTTTACTTGGGAGGCAAACGATGAAGAAATTATCATATTCCGAACAACTGCATCCGACATGTACTGGCAGCGAATTGTTAATACTGATAACAAGCAGAATGTCTCTTACAACATTCTTGTTGATGCCAATGAGAATTGGGATTACACGCTGACCTTAGAGAAGTAGAGGAGTACGGTTTAAAAGCTCTTAAGCCATTTAAGAGCCTGTGTTTCGCTACTGAACATTTTCATAGGAACCTTCGGGGGAAACAAACCCTGAATTGTATGTCCTATAAACCTTATTACTGCCGAATTTTCGATGATGGCAGATGCCTTCGCAAATTGATGAAGGTTATCGCCAATGAACTTCCGTTCGGTATAGCCTAAACTGTCGAGTTTTTTGTTGTTGCTCAGAAATAACTTAGGTTCTCCATCAGCCAATTCACAGGCGGCATCACGAAACAACTTGAGTTCTTCTAATGAAATAGTAGTTTTTCCATCGGAAGGATTCCAACAGAGAATGTCATCAGACCGCAGTTCTAACCTGCCAAAATCCAACTGCGAATACTTAACTATTGACAAATTTTCCTGATTCATAGATGGTCAAAATAGCTAAAAACACTTTGGTTAGGCAACAAACCGATAACCAACACTTCTTACCGAAAGAAAGTGTTTCGGGTCTTTCGGGTCTTTTTCAAAATACTTTCTGAAAGCTAGAATGTAGTTGTCAATTGTTCGGGTTGATGGAAATACATCGTAGCCCCAAACAGTTTCCAAAATAGCTTCTCGGCTCAGTACTTCGTTTCTACGTTCTACAAAAAGCCGCAGCAGTTTCATTTCGCGCTTAGATAATTGGTGCTCCGTTCCTTCGGTATCTGTTATGCTGAAGGAAGAAAAATCAACTTTACAATTTCCGAACTTAAAGGAGTCAACCGAGCGGTCTGGTTTGTTTTCTCCTCGTTTCAGCAACGATTGAACTCGAAGCAGAAACTCATCCAAGTTAAATGGTTTTGTGAGGTAATCATCTCCACCAATCTTTAGCCCAAATACGCGGTCTTCTACAGAACTTTTGGCCGTGAGAAACAGAATCGGAACACGGGTGTTTTCCAATCTAATTGTTTGGCAAATGGTGAATCCATCCACTTCTGGCAGCATTACATCAAGAATAACTAGGTCAAATCGCTTTGCAGCAAATTCTTCTAAAGCAATCTTACCATTGTTTACCGCAGACACGTCATAACCTTCCAACTCAAGATTAAGCTTAATAATGTCTTGAAGACTTTCCTCATCCTCTACAAAAAGAATCCGTTTGTTCATGGCTATCTTGCCGCTAAAATTAATGGTAATTCTCACCGCAGAATGAGCAAACGCGTTTTTGGAAGTTCTTTACCTGTTTTAGGGTATGCTTGCTTTGTGGCTGCGCTGTTCTTGTTCCTAAAAGGATATCAGTTTAATACAGACGACCAAGCCGAGCATTTACCACAGGTTTATCAGCTGCTAGATTCAGCTCTTTACCCCAACGATTATTACGTAAATGCGGCCAATTCGGTGTTTACAGTACGGCATTACTATGAGCAGTTAGCGCTAGTAGTTGCTAAAACGGTAGGATTAGAATGGGGGCTTTTTGCACTCACATTTCTGTCATGTACTCTGATGGCTTTTTCCTTCGCAAAAATTGCTGAGCGTTTATTTGCCAATCGGTGGTCGGTGTTTCTTGCTCCGGTTTTAGCGCTCATCATCTTTTATGGGTTTACAATGAGTGGAGTGAGTGTGATGTATGCCAGCTTCATTTCTAGCACAATTGCCAAAGGACTTGCGGCTTTTGCATTATGGAAATTTTTCGAACGCAAAGTTTGGTTAGCAGGTCTTTTTCTTGGTATTGCAACACTTTTTCAGGCTCTTGTTGGTTTACAGTTGTTTCTTGTTTTGGCCGCCTATTATGTTCTAGTTAAGCATGATTTTAAGAAGAGTCTTTTTCATGCGTTCAGTTATTTGGCGGTGGCATTGTTTCTGCTTATTCCTGTTTTCTACATCCAATTTACGAGTGAAATGTATTTAGATGTTGATGCCAACTGGTTTTACAGCGTTTTCTACGGATTCAGAAATCACATGCACTATTATCCACAGCTGTTTCCGGTAAAAGATTATGTCAAGTTTGGACTGTTACTCATTCTTGGGCTGTTGTCCTATGCATTTGTTCGGCCAAGAGATGCTGGATTCTACCCATTTTTTATCTTCTTCAATCTGTTTGGATTGATTGTTTATTCGATTGGATTAGAAACGTTTAGCATTCAGTTAGTTGCTAAGACTCAGTGGTTTAAGATGACAATATGGATGCAAGCTTTTAGTGCAATTATGGTGGCCGGAGCTGTAGGAGAAATGCTGTCCGCCATTTCAATGCCTTTTGTTATTAGGAAGAGAGTTTTTGCTATTTCTGTTTTAGGTTCTGTCTTGCTTTTAGTTGCCATTACAAATTCAAAACATTTACCACAACAGTATCGGGATAAGTATATGATTGGGAACCGAACCGTAGGCGATTTGGAACGTTTGCATCTATGGATTGCTGATAATACAAGCAACGATGTGGTCATACTTGCTCCCCCGGATGATAACAGCTTTTCGTGCCAGGCCAAACGCTCTATGCCTAGCCATTGGCAAGCAATTGTTCATCAATCATTCTTCATAACTCAATGGTATCTCGATTTCTCCGAAATTTATGGCGTTACATTAGAAAATCTCGAAGGAATCGACCCAAGAGCACATGCGGTTAAATTGTATCAAACAAGAAATTATCGTGGCACAAAAAAACACATCGATTACCGATTGGATAACCTCGAAACGTGCGAGTTTGCAGATGAACTTGGCCCAATAATTCATCAGGAAGGAAATTGGGCTCTTAGTGAGTTTATTTCAGAATAATTTTTCCCGATTACGTAAATGTGCGTAGCTCAGGTTACTACAAAAACTCAGGTCTCTCGTCATCAGTCTAGTTTTTGAGAAAGTCGCTAGAAATTTCATTAAAACCTGATGAAATTCTGTAAATAACCTTTGCTTTGTTTGTTCGTACTTTGCTCACAGTCACACTTAAAGGTGGCTTAAGGCGTAACTCATTATGCAAACGAAAGAGCTATACATTCGAAACATGGTTAGTAGCCGTTGCATTGTGGCTATTCGGCAAATGCTTAGGTCGTTAGATATGACCGAACGAGAACGCATTTCGTTAGGGCGAGCTGTTGTTGGGTACGAAGATGAACAGCAGCTAGCTCAGTTCATTGATGCACTTCCTTCTATTGGTTTTGGTCTGGTTGAGGATGACGGTCAGCAGCATCTGGAGATGATAAAGGCGGCTTCAATCGAACTGTTTTATCACGGAAACAACGCTAATTCATTGATAAGAAATTCTGATCACTTGAGTGAGCGTACGGGAATGCCGTATCATCAACTCAGTAGGATTTTTTCTGAGCAAACTGGCATCACTTTAGAAAAGTACATTATCCTTTTAAAAATTGAAAGGGTTAAAGAATTGCTCAGTTACAAAGACCTCACATTAAGTGAGATTTCTTACCAAATGGGATACAGTAGCGTTCAGTATCTCAGCAATCAGTTTAAGCAAATAACAGGTGTAACGCCTAAACAATTTAAAGACGGAAAGGGCGGAGCCAGAGTGCCACTAGATCAATTGTTGGCAACAGTTGTGAAATGAAATTTTACACATCATAGAGCAAATTTTGTAACTCAATTCCAGAAAAGGGAACGTTACTTTGAAAGCGAGATTAGAAGCATAATTAAAAGAGAGAAATTATGATAGCACTTAAGAAGAATATAGCAGTTAGCGAGTCTGGGTTTGTTTTCAACCCAACTACTGGCGATTCCTTTTCTCTTAACCCTGTTGGAACCGAGATTCTTAGGTTAATGAAAGATGGGAAGGGCGAGCGAGATATTAAGAACACAATTCGTGCTTGGTATGATATAGATGAGGAAACCTTGGAAAAGGATTACTACGATTTTTTGAAAATGCTTGGTCAATTCAAACTCCTAGACGCGTAAGCCATGAAAAAGCAACTAACCATAGCGGTAACAGGGCTGAATAATATTGACAGTCCGGGACCTGGGATTCCTGTAATTCGGGCACTCCGCGATAGTGAAGAATTCGAAGTTCGAGTTATTGGACTGAGTTATGAAACGCTAGAACCGGGTATTTACATGCACGAGATGGTGGATCACGTTTACCAGATTCCATTTCCAAAATCTGGAACCGAAGTGATTTATGGCAGAATGGCCTACATCAACTCCTTGGAGAACATCGATTTTCTCTTCCCGAATTTTGATGCGGAGTTGTACAACTTTATCAAACTGGCTGATAGAATGGAAAAGGAGCTAGGCATCAAAACCTGCCTTCCTACAATGAATCAGTTTGAGTCTCGCCACAAAGTGAATTTGGAAGAATTTGGTGAGAAATACGGTCTTACGGTTCCAAAAAGCAAGATGATTTTCTCTCCTGCTGAAATACCGTCATTGGCTGCGGATTTTACTTATCCAATGGTTGTGAAAGGGCAGTTTTACGATGCGCACATTGCTTACAATAAGGCACAAGTTGAAGCACATTTCAATAAGATTGCTGCTAAGTGGGGGTTGCCAATTGTCATCCAGCAATTCGTTTACGGAACAGAAGTAAATATTGTAGCACTTGGAGATGGAAACGGCAATACGGTTGGAATGGTTCCCATGCGAAAGCAATACATCACCGACAAAGGAAAAGCTTGGGCAGGTGTAAGTATAGACGACCAAGGATTGCTGGACGAAGCCGAAAAACTGATTAAGGAAAGCAAATGGAAGGGCGGCATGGAGCTGGAATACATTAAAACTAGCGAGGATAAGTATTATCTACTCGAAATCAATCCTCGATTCCCGGCTTGGGTTTACCTAGCCGTTGGTTGTGGACAGAATTTACCAGAAGCCGCGGTTAAGATTGGTTTGGGCAAAAAAGTCAAGCAATACACCGAATATGAAGTGGGCAAAATGTTCATCAGGTATTCTTGGGATATGATTGTGGATATGAAGGAATTTGAGGAGATTTCTACCACGGGAGAGTTGGGGCCGAGGAAGAAGAAAGCCAGTTGATCGGTTGATGGAGTTGAGAAAGTTGAACAGTTGACGAACTTGGCAAATAGCGGATCCTCCTTTTCAAAGGAGGTGTCACGCTTTTGGGCGTGACGGAGGATTTTTTGGAAATAATTATCAAAGAATACTAGTTGATCAGTGAATTAGTTGATAAGTATAGCGTAGTTAGCTTTTTAGGTATTCGTCATATTCGTACAGCATTCGTAATTCGTATCAGAAAAAGACAAAAACCCGTAACTCAAAACACATGGACAAGCAGAGATATGAAAGACCGATAATCCGTAGGCTGAATACGGGAGTGATGAATAAGTTCGGAACACGAACTGAGTACGAACCAGTAACACATATTGATGACAATCGCGTGAGCGATTTAATCGAAGAATATGGTTCTCCGCTATTCGTTATTTCCGAACGAAAAATTGAGGAAACATACCAATCCGCGGTACGTGCATTTAATACGCGATACCCAAAAGTTCAGTTTGCGTGGAGCTACAAGACCAATTACATCAGCGCGGTTTGCAATGTTTTTCACCGTATGGGTTCTTGGGCAGAAGTGGTCTCAGGTTTTGAGTACCAAAAGGCATTGAAGAACGGTGTGCCAGGCTCCAAAATCATCTTCAACGGGCCAGACAAGACGGTAGAAGAATTGAAGTTGGCGATTGAGAACAATTCGCTAATTCACATAGATCACTTGGATGAGCTTTATACGCTTACCGAAATTTGCGAAGAGACTGGAATTCGTCCGAAAGTGGCTATCAGAATAAACATGGACACGGGTATTTACCCAATGTGGGATCGGTTTGGGTTCAATTATGAGAACGGACAAGCGTGGGATGCCATCAACAAGATTGTTCTTGCCGATAAAATGGATTTGGTCGGATTGCACAGCCATATCGGAACATTTATGCTAACTGCAAATGCGTATGGAGTTGCAGCCAGTAAAATGTCTGAGTTAGCGCTGAGTATTCAGAAGAAGTACAATAAGAAGATCCAGTACATCGATATGGGTGGAGGTTTCGCATCCACAAATACGCTTAAAGGATCTTTCCTTTCTGGGCCGGATACTTCGCCAACATTTGACGATTATGCAGAAGCAATATCTACTGCCATCATGAATGCCGGATTTGTTGAGGATGAATTGCCATTGCTGATTTTGGAGACTGGAAGAGCATTGATTGACGAGGCCGGTTCGTTGCTTGGTTCAGTTATCTCAAACAAACGTTTGAGCGATGGAAGAAAAGCGACTATCATGGACTTTGGTGTAAATATTCTCTTCACTTCTTTCTGGTACGATCACCAAATTAGCCCTGCGCAGGAGTTCAGTCACCACACAGAAGATTCTGTGATGTATGGCCCGCTGTGTATGAATATTGATGTGGTTCGAGAGAACGTGACGCTTCCGCCATTGAAGCGCGGTGACCAAGTTGTTGTTCACACGGTGGGCGCCTACAACATGACGCAATGGATGCAATTTATCGCACTTCGCCCTGCGGTGGTTATGATTGACAAAGATGGCAAGTCTCACAGGATTCGAAAACGAGAAACCCTGGACAATATTGATCAGCAAGAGGAAATGCCGGAGTATTTAAGAGAATTCAAGCTTTAACTAATTGTTGCATGATTTTCGAGCCTTGCTGTTTCTTTAAGCAAATCCCCCGTCCTGCGGACACCCCCTTTGAAAGGGGGAATGAGCTCCTTCCTCCTTTAAAAGGAGGTGCCGAGGAACAGCCTGTCCCGATTTTTTTTCGGGAAGGCGGAGGATTTTCACACTCATCAGGTAATACATTTTCAAACATTGACTGAAACCCACAAATACACTTGGAAATTGATCTGGGAGGGGCTTCTGCACAGCTACTCCCAGATTTTTTTCAGTCTCGACAAGGTCTTTGCCGTTATCCTATTGCTATGCTCATTCATAGACCCTTTTGTGGGTTTAAGTGCGATTGTGGCTGGCGCGGTTTCTATTCTGGTTGCGTACTTCCTTGGATTCGATCATAAAGGAATCCGCGAAGGGATGTACAGCTTTAACAGTGTAATGGTGGGTATGGTCATGGCCGTCTATTATGATGTAAATATGCCATTCATACTGATGCTTATTCTCATGTCGGTATTCACGCTTTTCTTCACATTGGCCATTAATGCGCAACTGAGAAAATACGGTTTGCCCATAATGAGCATTCCCTTCCTGTTTGGAGTTTGGACAGTACTGCTCGTTGGGCGCGAATTCTCAGGGTTGGTATTGACAGAACGTGGTATTTATACCATAAACGAGATATGGTCTTATGGTGGTCAGAATCTAGTAACGGTTTACGAGTTCATAGATACAATTCCACTACCAGACACTATAGATCTCTATTTGCGGTCTCTCGGAGCTATCTTTTTCCAGTATAATCTGCTAGCAGGATTGGTGATTATGATCGGGTTAATACGGTTCTCACGAATCGCCTTTGTCCTTTCGTTGATTGGGTTTTTTAGTGGGTATGTGTTCTACGGTTTCATGGAGGGAGAATTCTCTCATCTTCATTACAGCTACATCGGGTTCAACTTCATTCTTTCATCTATAGCACTCGGTGGATTTTTCATCATTCCATCAAGAGGAAGTTTCATTCTCGTAGCTCTGGCTTCACCAGTCATCGCAATTCTGATTGCTTCCATTGCAAATGTTTTTAGTGTTGTGCAGCTACCTATTTATTCACTGCCTTACAACGTTTTGGTGTTGGTTACACTCTATGTTCTGAAGCTGAGAGTTGTGCCTAACGGATTGAACCCTGTGATTGACCAAACATATTCTCCAGAGAAGAATTTGTACGAATTTCTGAATCAGAAGGAACGATTTGCCAATGATTCATTGTTCCATATTTACCTGCCATTCTTTGGAGAATGGACAATTTCTCAAGGGCATGATGGCGACATCACTCACAAGGGAGAGTGGAAAGAAGCATTCGATTTTGTGATTGAAGACGAACAGGGAAAAACCTTTCGTAATTCTGGCTCAAGATTAGAAGATTACTACGGTTTCAATCGACCAGTTGTGGCTGCACAAGCAGGAGTGGTTGTTTCTGTCCAAGATGGTGTTGACGATAATTCGGTTGGGCAAGTAAACCTTGAGCAGAACTGGGGAAATAGCATTGTCATTAAACATGGTGAGTTCATGTTTACCAAATTGAGTCATCTGAAAAAGGACTCAATTAAAATCAAGGAAGGGGATAATGTGAAGAAAGGAGAGGTGATTGCATCGCTAGGAAATTCTGGTCGATCTCCAGAACCGCATATCCATTTTCAGATGCAAGCCACACCTTATATCGGCAGTAAAACGCTTGATTATCCGCTTGCTTATTTCATGGCAAAATCGGAGGATGAACTAGTCTTTCATGCCTTCGACCGACCAACGGAAGGTCAGACTATATCGAACGTAAAAATCAATCCACTTCTGAAAAAAGCATTTGGGCTGATTCCTGGAATGCATTTAAAATTGACTAGCGGAGAAGAGAAATTCGATTGGGAAGTCTTCACCGATTCCTACAATTACACTTACCTCTATTGCCACCAAACCAAGGCAATTGCTTACTTCGTTAACAACGGAACGCTGTTTTATTTTACTCAATTTGTTGGTAACAAGAACACCTTGCTTTTCCAATTCTATTCTGGATTGTATAAAGTCTTACTAGGTTTTTATTCAGATTTAGAGTTGAAAGATGTATTTCCAGTAGACGCCATTTACACCGGATTACTGAAAGGAACACTTGATGTGCTTTCGCCATTTGTAAATATTGTGAGCGCTGATTATAAAATCAATTACATGGAGATTGATGATAATCTAGAGCCAGCATGGGCTAAGTTGGATGCCTCTTTAACCGTCAACGCTTTTGGGTCGGCACGAAAGACACAAGAATTCAAAATAGAAGTGGATAGCAAAGGAATTTCGAACTTTTCGATAGAAGAAAATGGAACTCAAAAAACGTTCTCATGCGAAGTTGGATAGCGGTCATCTTTTTACTGCTGGTAGCTGGAAATTCTATGGCGCAGGAATGGTCTGAAAAGGCGCACTATGATGCTTACGTAAAAGAGGATTGGAAGCAGGTGGTGAAACTCGGAAAATTGGCTAAAAAATCTGGTGCCGATTACTATTACATCCGTGCCCGAAACGGGTATGCTCAGTTTCAATTGAAGAAATTCCGTAAGTCGGAAAAGGAATACGAGAAAGCATTGAAGTTCAATAGTGCCAATCGAGATTCTAAATATTACAGTTACTGGGCATCGGTATTTGCTGGTAACGAGGCTTCTGCCCTGCTCAAAACCACCAAAATGAGTTCCTTTGAAAAGGACACATTTGAAGTAAGGAAACCGAAATTATTGAGCGGGGCTGGCCTGCTCGGTGGTTACCGCTTGTCAACATCAGAGAATTTGGTGGGAAGTATGCCATACGTTTCGCTGTTTGCAAAGCATGAGTTCGGAAACCGCACCTCACTTACACACGGTCTCAGTTACCTGCAACAGCAACGTAGCGCTTATTTCGATGTTCTCAGCTCAGATCTACTTTGGCAGGTCGGTTATCTCGCATCCTTAGGTATTCAAGTTTTAGAACATACACGCATCATCCCCTCGTTCATATTGCAATATTGGCAAACACCAGGCTACAAGGTTTATGACCTTGGTGCAACATTGGCTGCAAAGCAGGATATAGGCAATTTTGACGTAACACTTATAGGGGCGTACATGCAAGATTCGGATTCGTCCAAGTATATTGTAGGTGGCAGTTTAGAGTGGTACCCTCTCGGAAATTTGAATCTATATTCTCGCAGCTCCTTCAGTTATGTTTTTGGAGATGGAAAAAATAATCCAGTAGCAAAACAAACCTTGGGCGGAAGAATTATGAAAGGTTTTTGGCTCAACACCACCATTACTTGGAACAATGAACTGGTGTCTTACGAGGGAGAGTCTTTAGGATTTACCAATAATAGCATTGACCGATTAAAGTGGCGATGGGGAATAAATCCTGTTTATTATCCGACAAATAAATTGAGCATTTCGCTCACATACTCTATTGAATCGCGACAATTCTGGCGTCCCATTGGAAGCGGTACTGCAGAAATTTCGAGTAAATACAATTATCACTCATTCTACGTAGGTTTGAACTATAATTTCTGAACATGAAAAACTTACTTTCAATTGCAATATCAGTACTGATTTCAGCGAGTGTTTTTTCGCAATCAACAGACCTTCAAAAGGCTTTTAAGAGTAGTTATGCAAAGGAAACGAATAGCGATTTCACGGGTGCTATTAAAGACCTGAAAGCAGTTTACAGTAAAACTTCTTATGAGTTGAACCTCCGATTGGGTTGGTTACACTATTCAGCAGGCCTTTTTACTGAATCGATGGCTTTTTATACGAAAGCAATTGACCTTATGCCAGCTTCTGTAGAGGCCAAATTCGGATATGTGTATTCAGCAGCTTCAGTCGGAAATTGGGATCAGGTGAAATCTCAGTATGAGAATATCTTACGTATTGATGCCAAAAACTCTCAAGCTCACTACCGCTTAGGTTTGATTTTTTACGGACGAGAGGAATATGACAAAGCGTTACAACACTTTCAGGTCGGCTTTAACCTTTATCCTTTTGACTACGACTTCAATCTTATGATGGCTTGGACAAGCCTAAAAATGGGTAAAACGCGTGAGGCGAAAGTGCTATTCAATAAAGTGCTTCTGCTTTCTCCAGATGATGAATCAGCAATTGAAGGCCTTTCGTTAATCAAGTAAGACTAATTCTAGACTCAAAAGTTTTCTCTTTTGGTGTTCCTAAAATCAAGTGCAAGTTTCTCAACTTTTGCTTATTACAGCTCTCGATTGCGCTGTAATAAGCCTAATTGAAGTCAACCATCATCCGCTATTATTGCCTTATTTTGTTCAACAAATCATAGTGCATGTCAGAGGAAAAAGATTTACAGGTCATTTTTGATAGAAAAATCAAGAACGAGGTTAAAATTGAACCAAAGGATTGGATGCCTGATAACTACAGGAAAAACGTCCTTCGTCAAATGGCGCAACACGCCCACTCCGAAGTTGTAGGCATGCTTCCCGAAGGAAATTGGATAACGCGCGCACCAAGTTTACGCAGAAAAGTGGCACTGCTGGCTAAGATTCAAGACGAAGCCGGTCACGGACTTTATCTCTACAGCGCAGCCGAAACGCTTGGAAAAGATCGGCAAAGAATTGTTCTAGATTTACTTGAAGGCAAAGCCAAATACAGCAGCATTTTCAACTATCCGGCACTTACTTGGGCAGATATTGGCGCAGTTGGTTGGTTAGTAGATGGTGCCGCAATTGTGAATCAGATTATGCTGCAGAAAACCAGTTATGGGCCGTACTCAAGAGCAATGATTCGTATTTGCAAGGAGGAAAGTTTCCATCAACGTCAAGGCTACGAAATTCTTCTCACCCTTTGTCGTGGAACGGAAGAACAAAAGGCAATGGCGCAAGATGCGTTAAACCGCTTTTGGTGGCCAAGCTTAATGATGTTCGGTCCATCGGATAAGGATTCTCCACATTCGGCACAGAGTATGGCTTGGAAAATAAAACGAATGGGAAATGACGAGTTGCGTCAGAAATTTATTGACCAAACCGTGAAACAAGCCGACTTCCTTGGGTTAACAATTCCAGATTCGGATTTAAAGTGGAACGAAAAAAAAGGCCAATACGATTGGGGTCAGATTGATTGGGAGGAGTTTTACAACGTAATAAAGGGCAATGGTCCTTGCAATAAAGAAAGATTGGCCGCCCGTCAGGCAGCTTACGATAATGGTACTTGGGTTCGGGCAGCAGCAACGGCTTATGCAAATAAAAGAGCTCAAAAAAGAGATAAAGCAGCGTAAATAGGAGTGAGCTATGAGCAGAGAGGAACGAGCAAAAGATGCTCCCTCAAACCTCAAACCTCAAGCCTCAAACCTCAAAAAATGGAAAGAAAAGACTGGCCTCTATGGGAGGTATTTGTTAGAAGCAAAGCAGGATTAAATCATAAACATTCAGGTAGTTTGCATGCTCCAGATGCAGAAATGGCGATTAGCAACGCACGAGATGTTTACACCAGAAGAAGCGAAGGTGTAAGCATTTGGGTGGTTGAAAGCAAGCACATTCATTCTACATTAGAAACGGATTCTGACTCAATGTTTGATCCTAACGAGGATAAGATTTACCGACATCCGACATTCTATGATATTCCTGACGAAGTAGGGCACATGTAATATGGAAAAGAAAAAAGCTTTATTCAATTATTTACTTCGCCTTGCCGATAACGCAGCTATTCTTGGTCATAAACTCAGCGAGTGGTGCGGTCATGGTCCCGAATTAGAGGAAGACATCGCAATTATTAATACCGCACTAGACCTTTTGGGTCACGCACGCTCAATATACACCTACGCTGGAGAAGTGGAAGGAAAGGGTAGAGATGAAGATGATATTGCCTTTTTGCGTATTGAACGTGAGTACAAAAACGCATTGATATGTGAACTCCCGAATGGACACTACGGAGATACCATTGCCCGGCAGTTCTTATTCGATCAGTTTAACTATTTGGTCTTTTCAGAATTGGTGAATTCTACAGATGAGACCGTTTCGGCTATTGCTGCAAAAGCTATCAAAGAGATTCGCTATCACCTAAGAAGAAGTACTGAGTGGACTTTAAGATTGGGAGACGGTACAGAAGAAAGTCACAATCGCATTCAGGAATCCTTCAATGATGTTTGGTCTTACACAGGCGATTTATTTGTAGAAGATGAAAGCGATGGACTAATCGTATCAGCGGGCATTGGTCCCGATTTGAAAATAATTAGGCCGATTTGGAGGGAAAAAGTGAAAGCTGTTTTGACTGAAGCAACACTCACCACTCCCGAAGACGGATGGATGCATAGCGGAAGCAAGGAAGGTCGCCATACCGAACATATGGGACACCTACTTTCCGAATTGCAATACATGCAAAGGGCTTATCCTGAATGTGAGTGGTAACCGAGTTATTGCGAGGAAAGAAGCAATCTGTTTGTTAGTTGAGATTGCTTCGTTCCTCGCAATGACGGATTAGTTAAGGATTCTGTAAAATGACCGAACAACAACTTTGGGAAATACTCGATCAAGTAATGGATCCAGAGATTCCTGTTCTCAGCTTGGTTGATCTTGGAGTGATACGAAAGGTTGAATTCGTAGCAGGAAATCCAGAAATAACCATTACACCTACATACTCTGGTTGCCCTGCCATGAAAGTGATGGAAGAGGATATTACTGCTCGACTAAACCGCGAGGGTTTTTCCAAGATTGAAATTAAAACAGTTCTTTCCCCCGCTTGGACAACAGACTGGATTGCCGAAAAAGGACGCAAAGAGCTTCAGAATTACGGCATCGCTCCACCTGAGCAATCGACCTCAGATAAGAATGTGTTGCTCGGACACCCAAAGGAAATTACGTGTCCGTTGTGCAAAAGCCGTGAAACAAAAATGTTGAGCCAGTTTGGATCTACACCTTGCAAAGCATTGTATCAGTGCAATGATTGCCAAGAGCCGTTCGACTACTTTAAGTGTATCTAACTATTTAATCCACAGTTTTACGTAGTTCCCTTCTTCCTGAATAAAAACTACTCTGCTCAAGTCATACGAGTGCGTTACTTTGCCTCTCATGAATGTTAATGTATGGTCACCTTCTATCACCATTGTATTAACCCAGTTTCCAGCGTATTTGTAATCCCAACCTACCATGTTGATGACAACTTCATTATAGGTTTCCAGAATACGTTTGAACTCCGCTTTAGGGTACATTGCTTCTTGAGCATTTGAACTGAACGGGTTTGACAGAAGAAATATCAACCCCAGAGAAAATAAGTGCTTCATGATATGTTGTTTTAACGTTTGAGGTGAAGTTAGAACAAATACTAGGAAAGCAAAGTAATACGCGTCACTCGGTTATTTGATGTTTGCTGGACTTGGGGTATTCGGGGTGCTTTCTACCTTAGTCGATTCAAAATCTAACATAATGACATTCGAAAATTTGAATTTTGAAATTAAAGATGGTGTTGCAGTCATCATTCTTAATAGGCCCGATAAACTAAACAGCTTCGATAATTCCTTGGCGGCCAATCTTCAGACCGCGTTGGACAATTGCATGGATAATTCTGCAGTGCGTTGCGTGCTCATAACGGGGGCTGGTCGCGGCTTTTGTGCAGGACAAGATTTAGCCGAAGCGGTTTCATCAGATTTTGGTCAAATCGAAGATCATGTAGAGAGTAAATTCAATCCAATTGTTCGCAAAATTCGTGCTCTTGAGAAACCGGTAATTGCTGCAGTAAATGGTGTTGCAGCAGGCGCTGGAGCCAACTTAGCTTTCTGCTGCGATATTATTGTAGCTGCGGAAAGTGCTAAATTCATCCAATCATTCATCAATATCGGTTTAATACCCGATACAGGCGGAACCTATTTTTTACCTCGATTAGTAGGATTGCACCGCGCATCAGTAATGATGATGCTGGGAGAAAAGATGACGGCTGAAGAAGCAAAAGACTTTGGCTTGGTCTATAAGATTTTTCCTGACGGTGAATTGAAGGAAGGAGCTCTTGAGTTGGCAAAACGAATAGCGCAAATGCCAACACGTGGTATTGGGCTTACTAAGAAAGCATTGAACTACTCACTTCGAAATACATTGAACGAACAGCTTGCCGTAGAGCGCGATTTGCAAGGAATGGCAGGCAGAACAGATGATAATGCTGAAGGAATAAACGCTTTTTTAGAGAAACGTAAACCAGTATTTAAAGGAGAGTAATCGGAGCTTAGAGACCTTCAATATTTTCAAAACCTTGAAGGTCTTTGCGAACAAACACATCATCAACTAATCAACTTTAGAACCTTGTCAATGCCTAAATAGAGTTGACCGTTTTTCAAATTCATTTTCTTTAGCGGGCGAAACCCTTGTTCACGTATTGAACCGGCCCGCACGGCAGATTGCAAATTGTCCATTGCAAATTATTTTCAGGCATTGATGACAACAGCAGGTGATATTTATCCCGTTGGGGAAAGTTGCGGATAAGCATATAACTTTAACCCTTGAACCACTTTTGCACTAGGTGGTTGAATCTACATGTGTTAACTTTCTGACAATAGCAGATTTTTCTGTTTAATTGGAAGGAACTATTTCATTTTATCGATACCTTTAACAAGGTAATACAATCGATACTGCGTGGTGAAATCTTTACAATTCCCCATTTCTATTCTTCTTATCGTTCTAAACGCAACCACCGCATTTGGACAATGGACTAATTACACCTTTGAAAGCACCAAAGGTGTTCAGGCAAATTCTATTCGTTCTATAAAGACAGACCCTTCTGGAACGGTGTGGTTTGCAACCGAAAATGGGTTGTTTGCAAGGGAACAGCAGAGTAACAATTGGAATCGCTACTCCACTACCGATGGACTTGGTTCAAATGACATAAACGGGCTTTTTCTCATTCCCAACGGTGGTAAGATGGCAGTTGCAACTGACAATGGTGCCTATGCCAAATTCACTTCCGGTTTTATAGAATTAGTCTCGGGCCTTCCCTTCCCCATCATATCTGACGGAACAGCCATTACCACAGGAAACTTCTGGGTTGCATCCAACGGTGGTGGCATTACCCATTACCAAGGCGGCAATTATTTCTACTACTCCACTAGCACAGGACTCCCCACTAATTTCTACCGATGCGCCTTCGAAGACGTTTCGAGTGAAACACAATGGTTCGGCTCGTCAAATCATGGTGTAATGAGTTACTCTGCGGCTGAGGGATGGAATCAGGTTACCCAGTCGGATGGTCTTGCAGGAAACACCATTTTGGATATTTGCGAAGATGCCGATGGCAACATTTGGTTGGCTGGCAGCAACGGACTCAGCAAGCTTGAAAACGGGCAGTGGCATACATTCACCAGCACGTTTGGGGCCAATTCCGACAACTATTTCAGTCTTGAACTGGCACCCGACAGTACCGTTTGGGCGGGTGGCGACAATGGCATAGACATTTTTAAGAATGGAGCACTCATCAACCACCTTGATACCAATGCTGGTCTCAATTCTAATTCCGTAACCGCAATATGCCACGACCTTAATGGGAACATTTGGATTGGACATTCTGAAAGTGGTGTTTCTGGATATGTTGATGGGGCATGGCGCGATTTCTCGCGATTGGCAGGCATTGGTTATTGGCCTTCCTGTATGGTTGAAGATGACAACGGTAGGTTTTTCTTTGGGCACCGAGCTGGTGTTACACTATTTGATGGAATAAACTGGATTCAATATGGTATTGAACACGGTTTTGAAAACGCGTATATAACACGAATAGGTAAGTTACTAGATGGCACTATTTGGGCAAGCGGATACAAGCAATACTCCTATTTCGATGGAATGAATTGGACCCACTATCAAAAACCCGAACCCGTAGTGAATTATTACAACATTATGACCATTGCAGATGATGGAAGCAAGTGGTTTAGTCGTTACACGGGTGTATATCAACTTACACTAGGTGGCGAACTTCAATTTTACAACAAAGACGAATTTCTAGATGGTGACATTCCGACCGATATTATTGAGGATTCGGAGCATAAAATGTGGTTTATGACGGAGAATGGAATCTACCGTTATAAGCTAGGTATATGGAATAGCTATCCTTTTGAGAGTGTCCCTAACAGCTTCATAAGCTATGGTAGGTCAAGGCTCGCATTATCGCCAGATGGCGCACCAACTTTTGCCCGTTATGAGCGAAAAACATTATCAAACTCAGAATTTGCCCATGAATGGGATGTGTTTGAGCTAAGGAACAATGAGTTCGTTCAGAAAAAATCTTACGACTGGAATTACTCTAGCAGCTACTATGCCTCACCATCCTATACGCTATCTACCTCAAATGGTGATGTTTGGGTGAGTTCAGATGATTCGAACACCAAGGGATGTTTAGAGTTCAGGAGCGATGGAAGCACGTACTTACATAACACATCCTCAGGTATTTTAAATCATAAGATAATCTTCATGTATGAAGATGCTGAAAGTCGTATCTGGCTCATTTCAGAAAAAGGAATAAGCCGTTCTGATGCTCAAACCGTAGGATTGACTGAAGCGCCACTTGCGCAAAGTTCAAAAGACCTCCATGTTTTTCCCAACCCTTCAAAGGGAGCGTTCTCCTTGGAGCTTCAATCTGAATTATCGGAAGAAGAAATATGTATTCACGATATGGCTGGCAAGCTCCAACGGAAATGGAAAGTTCAGCTCGTTCCTAATGTTATCAATAACGTGCCTTTCGACCTGCTCGGCTCTGCAGCCGGCATCTATTTCATTACTACATCTAGTGGCTTGCATACGCCCACCAAACTAATTTTAACTAACCCTTAATTGCCATGAAAAATCTATTCGCCCTTGCATTTTTGGCGTTTCTATCTTTTAGCGCCTTCGCCCAGTATGACTACACCTATTTACGCACTGGTGCAGTTCAAAACTCTTGGCAGTCAGAAGATTGTTCTATCGATACCATGCTCATTGAGGTAAAGCCAAAAGGGCTTTACGCGGAAGTTACCATGACCATGGATTTTAGCACACGTGGCATGAATTTCAGCAATTACGATAGTCTTGAAATTCAAATGATGTTTCAGCTTCCGCCAGATGTTGAAGTAACCGATATGCAGCTGTGGATTTTTGGACAGCCAGAGGCAGCAGGAGTTTACGACAGATGGGAAGCCGCGCAGATTTATGAAGAAATCGTGAGCAGACGAACCGATCCAGCCATACTTTACAACTACACATGGAACGATTATTATTCCAACACAACAATTACCAACCTGTATAGATTCAACATTTTCCCCATGCTCAATAACCTGCCGCGAAAATGCTTAATCACGTACCAAGTTCCTCTTAGAGCAAATGGTAGCGAAGGATTCAGAGTTCCGCTGCCAATGAATGTGGCCAACTTGAGTAACCTACCAATTCAGGATTTTAAACTTCGCTATTACCCAGATGCAGAGTTCGATGAGGCCATATTCCTGGAAGAACCAAATTTGAACCTCCAGAACTTTGGTCTTTATCAAGAAGTCGATTTGGAAAATTTTAGCGGTGGAGAACTAAACCTTGGTTTTCCAGCCATCCGATCAAGCACGTATTTAGGGGTGTTTGACAATACCACTAGCGCATCAGATTATTTTCAATTCAGCATTATTCCTGACGAAGTGTTTGACCTTAATAGAAGAGGCAAGAAAACGGTTGTGCTTTTCGACTACGAGCAACATACTGGTTCTGGCGTAACCAAAAGCAGCATGGTAAACGGATTCCTCAACTCCTTTCTACCAAAGTTTTCGGACGAAGACAGCATCAACCTTCTTTTTAGCGACATCATCAACAATTGGGCTTCTCCCGATTGGTTGGTTACAGATTCTGTTACCAAGGTTTGGATTCAAGACAATGTGAGTGAGTCAGACATCAGCACGTACACAGACCTCGGAAATCTTCTTTTAGATGCGCTACAGTTTATTCAAGACAATGGAGAAATGGGGAGTATCGTGCTTATTTCAAACTCTAATAACTACGCAGACCTAACAACAAGCAACAACTTCACGAGCATGATAAATACTGCGTTTGCCAATACAGGTGTGCGTATTCATGTGGTTGATATTGATGATATCAATTCTTCTTCAGAACACTTTTGGACCAACAATCAGAGCTTTTACGGTAATAGATACATGTTTACCAACCTAGCAGGAATCAATGGTGGAGAGTATTGGTCTATTCAAAATGTTGGATACAGCGATGCCCTAGATCTTGCCACAAGCAACCTTGCTCCAACGCTGGAGGCAGTAGATATTCAAATTTCTCGTGACCAAGGTTTTACACATTCCATCTATTCTGTAGGAACGGGACTTATTTTCCCCTATGCCGACCAGCCTATTGGCATAACCGGTGTTGTTGTTGGCTCTGGCGATTATACAGTAACCTGCTCGGCTATTGAGGCTGATGGTACGTTTCATCAGTTTCAGGAATCCATTGCAGAGAATCAGGTATACGTTTTAGATACAGTAACCGATAATATTTGGGGCGGACTCAAACAGCGTCAGATGTACGGAATTGACCAGACCAACTCCATCATTCAATCAATCATTCAGAACAGTAAAGACTACCGTGTGCTTTCTAAATACACAGCTTTCTTGGCGCTTGAACCATCTGAAGGGCCATTGCCTGTAACCAATGAAGACCCATTTGGAGAGCCATCGGTTGGAATTGATGAACCAATTGATAGCGATGATGCCACCTTCTCCATTCATCAGAATCCGTTCCACGATGTTCTGACATTGGATGCTTACATGCCAGCGAATCAAGAAGTAACGGTTACCCTGTTTGACCTTAAAGGCAATCTTATCAGCGTATTGTTCAACGGAAAAATGACCGCAGGTAATTCCATGAACTCGTTTGATGTTTCTTACGTAAGTGCAGGCATTTACCTGATTCGGGTAATGGATAAGAAAGGCTCTGTATTAGCTGGATTAAAGGCCATTAAAAACTAATCGATCTAATCAGGCAAAAGAAACAAGAGTCATATAATCTTGCTTCCTTGTTTCTATTTAGCTTTATGCAATGATACGAACCGCCCTCACCCTACTTTTTTCATTTTTCATTTTTCTTACTTCCTACGCGCAACAAGACACAGTTGCCATCGCAAAAGATTCAACTAAGATTAAGGAAGCTGTGATCTCCAACTCCGCAAAACGGATTTACAAGTTTAATGTAAAAGAAGAGATTGGCCCACCCGTTTGGCGTAAAATGCAACAGGCATTTGAAGAAGCTAACGATTGGGATGCCGACCTCATTCTGCTTCACATGAACACCTATGGAGGAATGGTGATTCATGCAGACAGCATGCGCACAAAAATTCTGAACAGTAAGATTCCAGTTTGGGTCTTTATCGACAATAATGCTGCATCCGCAGGTGCCCTTATTTCTATTGCTTGCGATAGCATTTACATGCGAAAAGGTGCCAACATTGGCGCGGCAACGGTGGTAAATCAGACTGGCGAGCAGATGCCCGACAAATATCAAAGCTACATGCGCAGTACTATGCGCTCAACGGCCGAAGCAAAGGGACGCAATCCTGAAATTGCTCAGGCAATGGTTGACGCCTCTTTAGCTGTTGCTGGTGTAAGCGATTCTGGAAAGGTTATCACGTTTACCGCTTCTGAAGCCATTACGTATGGATTCTGCGAAGGAATGCACGAATCTGTAGATGAAGTGTTGACTGAAAATGGGTTTCCAGAATATGAAATGAAAACGTACGTGGTAAGCAGTCTAGAAACTTTTATTGGTTGGATGATAAACCCCGCCATTAGTGGCGTTCTTATTATGATAATTATTGGTGGTATTTACTTCGAACTGCAAAGTCCAGGAATCGGTTTTCCTATTGCAGCCTCCATTATTGCCGCCCTGCTCTATTTTACCCCACTTTATTTGGAAGGATTGGCTGAAAACTGGGAAATCATTCTTTTTCTAGTCGGCATCGTGCTCGTTGCAGTTGAAGTATTTGTTATACCTGGTTTCGGAATTGCTGGGGTTTCAGGAATTGCATTTATCATGACCGCGCTTATTCTAAGCCTAGTAAACAATGTTGGTTTCGACTTTGAGCTGACTATGCCAACACAAATTATTAACGCCTTTCTAACCGTAATTTTAGCTACGGTTGGCGGCTTTTTCGGCTCCATTTATTTGGCAAAGAAATTTCTGTCCACTTCAATGATGAGTTCCATTGTACTCTCTTCGGTTCAAGATAAGGCCGAAGGATTTGTTGGAGTCAGTTCGTCTGAACATGAATTTATAGGAAAGCAGGGTGTCGCATCAACTATTCTGCGTCCTGCGGGGAAAGTAGAAATTGATGGCGACATGCATGATGCAACTGCCCTAACTGGGTATATTGATAAAGGAGAAGCAATTCAGGTAGTGAAATACGAAACCGCTCAATTATTTGTGAAAAAGGTGACTTCATAACTTCTGCTAGGTTTCAGTTTGAGGCTTCATAGTCACGCAATTCACTTTCCTTTCTGGTTCTATTGTTATTTTAATGGAAATGGGATTTCTTGTGGTAGTGGGTTATTTCCACAGGGAAAACGCATCTAAATAATCTAATGCAGAAGAGAATTTTCGTCATATACTTTACGTTATCAGCCAGTTACGCCATTGCGAAGAACAGCCCGCCCCGACAAATCGGGGCGGGCTGTTCCTATCATTGACGGAATCAACCTTATCTCTCCCAAACCAGACCTTCAAGGTTTTTAAAACCTTGAAGGTCTCTTCGACCAG
>Ga0316208_1000950_pt1 | contig 30114 bp, 22 predicted proteins | sample 3monopyrite_MG_FD_204944 | JGI IMG/M metagenome (GOLD analysis project Ga0316208, IMG submission 204944) | Microbial mat bacterial communities from mineral coupon in-situ incubated in ocean water Damariscotta River, Maine, United States -... | ecosystem: Environmental > Aquatic > Marine >... | reverse complement strand
ATTGGGGACGCTTTTGGTTTGGATTCGGCCTCATAGCCGTTACTACCGTAGTATTAACTATTATCGATTACAATCAAAACCCGCAAGATTACGAACTACAATTTGAATTGGTTCCTTTTCTTATTTTGGCTGTAATTGCCATCGTAATGATACCACTACAAACAAGCTTTGAAGAATATTTATTTAGAGGTTATTTAATGCAAGGAATTGGAGTTATGGCTAAAAACAGATGGCTCCCTCTCATTATAACTTCTGTTGTCTTTGGTGGACTGCATTTCTTTAATCCTGAAGTGGATAAGCTCGGAAATATCATCATGGTCTACTATATTGGAACTGGATTTTTTCTGGGGATTATGACTCTTATGGACGAAGGAATGGAATTGGCACTTGGCTTTCACGCAGGAAATAATTTGGTGGCCGCTTTATTGGTAACTGCAGATTGGACTGTTTTTCAGACCAACTCTGTGTTAAAGGATATTTCTGATCCTTCTGCTGGTATTGATATATTACTTCCCGTTTTGGTGATGTATCCTATTTTTCTCGGAATAATGGCCTGGCGTTATAAATGGAAGGATTGGGGCGAGAAACTATTCGGAAAAGTAGCATCGCCTCCAGAAGCACAGGAACAAACAATAGTTTAAGCGATTTTGAAAACAACCTCACCAATACTTCATCCTTCGTTTCAACTCAATGGCCTTGATATTTCCTCGGCTGAAGAATTGCTAAATTTTACCGACGACCTTTTGCATCAAGGGGCGCCTTACGAGATTAGTGTGGCGCGTTTTATAGAGCAATGGCTCGATTTTTCAGATTCTGTAAACGTTATTACCTCTGGGTCTACAGGTACTCCTAAAGAGCTCAACCTCGCAAAATCGGCTATGATAGAGAGCGCGAAAGCTACTGGAGCCTATTTTAAGCTAGGACCAGGTACTAAGGCATTATTGTGCCTATCTGCCGATTACATCGCTGGCAAAATGATGCTTGTACGTGCAATGACCTTAGGTTGGGACTTACATGTAGTTGCACCCGAGGCAGATGCTTTAACCGAGTATGATAACGACTACGACTTTGTTGCGATGGTACCATATCAAGTTCATCATTCCCTTTCGGCGCTAGGAAAAGTTAAAAAATTAATCGTAGGAGGAGGACCCGTATCTAAAACCTTGGAAACAGCCTTACAAGAATCTCCTGTAGAAGCTTTCGCGACCTATGGGATGACAGAAACTATTACACATATTGCTGTACGACGGATCAATGGTTTTGCGAAATCAACTCAATTTACTGCCTTGCCAAATGTTAATCTTTCTTTAGACGAACGCAGTTGTTTGGTTATTGATGTTCCTTATCTAACTTCGGATCCAATCGTTACCAATGACATAGTCGATTTGCAGTCTGCTACTTCATTCACATGGATTGGGCGATACGACCACATTATTAATAGTGGTGGGGTTAAAATGAATCCCGAAGAAATTGAAGCAAAATTAACGGCCATCGATTTTCCGTTTATTATTGCTTCAGAAAAAGACCCTGCTTTGGGAGAACGAGTGATTCTGGTTTTGGAAAACGTAAAAGGGGAACCTATACCCAATTACAAGAGTGCTTTCGATCAATTAGAAAAGTACGAACGCCCTAAAAAGATGTACACGCTATCTAAGTTCCCTTATACCGAGACGGGTAAAATCAAGAGAGGTGATGTGTTAAAAGTGCTTCAGAAATACAAAAAATAGACATATCGGAGAGTTCGGTATGCTTTTTGAAATTGGTCTGATGAAATTTTTTAACCATCTTTGCAAAAAATAATTGAACATGAAAACACGTATTCTCGTTTTATTAGTTGTTTTAGTTGCCTTGCCATTCACTGGATGGGCGCAATTAACACAAATTCAGAGAGGTCAGCGTGGTTATACACCTCCTCCAAGACCTCAAGAAGAAAAGGCCCGTTCGGTAGAAAACACCCTAGTAGATATAGATGCTAAAATGGCTATTTATGAAACTGAATTTTCTCTTGATGCTTTTGAAAAAGCGGTGATGAAAAATCTTATTGTCGATTTTGAAAATGATAAAATGGCAGTTACTGGAGATGAGACTGTTTCTTATAAAGATCGATTAGAAGTGATTTCTAAACTACAAGAAAAATTGGCTACCGAAATGGAGATTTTCCTTACAAAAGATGAGATTGCTCGTTTTGGAGAAATGCATTTCGCAGAAAATGGGATGAAGCGCAAAATTAAAGACATAAAAAAAGAGTCGAAAGAAAAGCGCAAACGGAAAAAGCGTAAAAAGAATTCAGACGACGGATAAAATAGATAAGAGCTTCAGAAATGAAGCTCTTTTTTTTGATTCTTATAGGTAACGATTATCGGGATTATCTTCTAATTGCGTATCTTGAGGTAGATTTAAAGTACTAATCATTTCAAAGTTTATTATGAAGTCCACAACTGTCTTTACTTTCTTTTTTTCTTTCTTTCTGATGAGTGCTTTACATGCGCAAGAAACCCTTAAAAAAACTGCCCTCTTGTGGGACTCCTCTTATGGAATGGAACAAAAAGATTTGGCCACCGAATTTGCTTTTCTAGATTCTTATTTTAATCGAAATCCGAATGTAGAACTCCAGTTACTGGTTTTTAGTAATACGGTGATTCAAAATGAAAAACGAGTTATTAAAAATGGGGATTGGGCGTCTTTAAAATCAGAACTAGCGCAGGTGGTCTACGATGGAGCATCTTCGTTTGCGCAGGTTTTTCCTAAATCAGTCAATGAAATTATTTTAGTTAGTGACGGGGTAGGGATCGATGCGATTCCAAAAACAATTTTAAAACCAGTTTACGTACTCAATAGTGTCTCTAAAATAAATCAAATGGAATTGGAATTACTGGCTACTAGTACTGGAGGTGCTTACTTCGATATGGCTAAAGTAAGGGAGGAGGTTGAAAATAACCCTCCTATCACCAATGTGACCACTAGAAGTAATCAAAACGAAAGTGCGCTGCCTAAAAACAATGAACGTGAGTCGTTGGGAGAAGTTTTAATAACCAAAACTAAAGAGAAAGAAGAACTTGTGAATACAGGTAACGCTAAGATCGACAAGAAAAAATTGGGGTATTCGGTAGAGACAATTTCTTCGGATGCGATCAGCCAACAAGATATTGTAGTAGAAGATGCCATTCGTGGGCAATTTTCAAATTTTGAACTGCCATTGAATAGTCAGAATAGTAAAATTGATTTAAGTCAGTTTTTAGGACGGCACAAAGGAATGACCATTAATGGGAATCAACACGGCCTAGTTGTAATAGACGGTGTGCCTTTAGCAGGTTCAGATTCTAGTATTTTTAATGCTACAGGGTTAGCCCAAGTAACTCCTGGTCTGGATCCCGATAATATTGCATCTGTCACCTATTTAAAGGGACTCGCCGCTACTAATAAATACGGTACCTTGGGTGCTGGAGGTGTTTTATTAATTACCACAAAGAGCGGGTCTTTTTCGGATGGAAAAGGCAAGAAAAAGAAAGTAGCTTTAGGAACAACTGCATCCTATACGGGTGACGCTGGAAGTATAGGTGCGTTACCAGATACTCCTTATATTTTTGAATTGAAAAAGGCAGCCGATATTTCTCAGGCGTATGATACCTACTTAGAACAACGTAAAATTTATGGCAATACCGCTGCATTCTATATCAATACGGCATCTTATTTCAAAGACTGGAACAATCCTTTAATGGTACAGCGCATCTTATCTAATGTTGCTGAGGTACCCAATGTGAAAAATTCGTCGTTACTGGCTATGGCATATAAGTACCAAGAACTGGATATGGCTAATGATGCACTCGTAATTTATGATCGATTGATGAAAAATGAACCAAATACGTTACAGCATTATAGAAATATGGCTCTGGCCCAAAAGAAAGCTCAGAAGTATGCTGAAGCTCTGGTTACCTACAACAAAATGGATAAAAAGAGTTATCCTCAAATAGCTGCTTCTAACGGATTGCGAACCACACTTACATCCGAATTTAAAAACCTTGTGGCTTTACATAAAAATCAGCTGACTACTACTTATATCGATCAAAAATACTTGAATAACACACCCTTGGATACCCGCATTGTGTTTGAATGGAATGTATTTGATGCGCCATTCGATTTACAGATCGTAAATCCGCAAAATCGATTTTTTACCTGGTCGCATACTGCAAAAGCAGAAGGATTGCGCATGACTCAAGAGAAGACACAAGGATACGGATTGGAAGAGTTCTTTATGACGGCAAGCGATAAAGGTGAATGGCTTTTTAATGTGACTTACTTTGGGGAAAATACCCAAGAAGAGCCTGTATTTTTGAAAGTGACAACCTATACAAATTATGGAAAACCAAGTCAGAAGGAAGAAATTAAAGTTATTCCTCTACAGTCAAAAAATACCAAGCAGACAGTGTTGACAGTGCGTATATAGCTAAAATTAGGTCAATATTTATAATATTAAACCTATGACTGAGCTGTGAACATTAGTTTATGTAGCCATACTAAAAACACAAACTATGAGAACTATTTATTTCTTCTTTTACCTACTGTTAGCTATAGGAACTGGATACAGTCAAACAGAAACTAAACACACGGCTTTGTTATGGGATTCTTCCTATGGGATGGAGCAAAAAGATCTGGCTACAGAATTTGTGTTTCTAGAATCCTATTTCAATAGAAATCCGAATGTTAATCTAGACTTGGTCGTATTTAGTAACACGATAGTTCAGCAAGAAAGTTTTACTATTTCAGAAGGTAACTGGGACCGACTAAAAAACGAATTAAAGCAGGTGGTTTATGATGGAGCAACCTCTTTTTCGTCCATTTTCCCTAAAGAAATAGATGAAATAATTTTGGTAAGTGATGGCATGGGCACGGATGCTATTCCTCGTACTATTTTGAAACCTCTCTATATAATCAATAGTGTCTCGAAATCAACGAAAGCAGAATTGGAGATTATTGCAGCCAGCACTGGAGGAGCTTATTTTGATATAGCCAAGGTTAACGAAGCCATAAAAAACGATCCTGATATTGCTAATGTGACCACAAGAGGAACTAAGCGCGAAAGAGTTTTACCTAAAAAGAATGAAAGAGAAGCTCTAGGAGAAGTTTTTATTAATGCGCCTAAAGAAGAAGAAGAAGTAGAGCTAGTCAACACGGGAAATAAAGTGGTTGATAAGCGCACCATTGGATATTCGGTAGAGTCGATTTCCACCAAAGATGTGAGCGAACAAGATATTGAACTCAAGGACGCGGTACGAGGACAATTCACCAATTTAGACCTTCCATTAGATAGTCAGATTGGTTCTGCAGATCTTAGTCAGTTTTTAGGCAGACATAAAAACATGACCATTTTAGGCAACCAATACGGTATGGTCGTTATAGACGGCGTACCTATGACGCAATCGGACTCGAGTGTATTTAATGTGAATAATCTACCAAATCCAGCAGGTCGTCCAGATGTAAATGCACCTCGTATAAATCCGTTAGGTGACTCTCAAGAAACGCCACGCATTAATCCAGATAATATTGCTTCCATAACCTACTTAAAAGGATTGGCAGCAACCAATAAATATGGAACTCTTGGATCTGCAGGTGTAATACTTATCACAACTAAAACGGCGTTAGCAGCAGAGAAAAGGGAGAGAAAGGAGATTGTGCTTGGTACGACCGCTACCTATACGGGAGATGCTGCAAGCATGAATGCGCTACCAGACACACCGTATATTTTTGAGTTGAAGAAAGCAAAGGATATAACAGAAGCATATGATACGTATTTAGAACAGCGTAAAGTTTATGGCAACACACCTGCTTTTTATATACATACCGCTTCTTATTTTAAGGATTGGAATAATCCTGTCGTGGTACGACGTATTTTATCTAATGTATCTGAAGTATCCAATGTGTCCTCTTCTTCCTTACTAGCTATGGCCTATAAATATGAAGAAATGGGAATGCGAGAATTGGCACTGAAAACGTATCGACAATTAACTAAAAATGAGCCTAACAAATTACAGTACTACCGAAACATGGCGTTGGCTTTTCATAACAATGCAAATTATCAGGATGCGTTAGTTGTATATGATAAGTTGGATAAACAGACCATTGGTGAAATCGCTGGATATAATGGTCTTAAAAATACATTAGAAACTGAATTTAAAAATTTAGTTGCTTTGCGCAAAAATGAGTTAACAACCACCTATATCAATCAGAAATACCAAAATAATTCACCTTTGGATACCCGTATTGTGTTTGAATGGAATGTTTTTGACGCACCGTTTGATCTACAAATTGTAAATCCGCAAAGTCGATTTTTTACTTGGTCTCATACACTGGAAGCTGAGGCGAATAGAATGCAAGAGGAAAAAGTTCAGGGATACGGGTTGGAGGAATTTTTTATGACGGCAAGTGACAAGGGTGATTGGTTATTTAATGTTACTTATTTAGGCGAAAACTCGATGGCGGAACCTGTATTTTTAAAAGTAACTACCTATACTAACTACGGCAAACCAAATCAGAAAGAGACAGTTAAGGTGATACCTCTCGAAAACACCAACACCAAAGAGACAGTGCTCACGGTGCGTATCTAAGACGCTACTATTTGGGCGTGAATTCTTATCGGGATTCACTAAAAATAGAGTATGGTATTATAATTTCAACTTCATAACCATTAAACCATCAGTTATGAGGCCAAATTATCTTTTCATTCTGTTATTATTATTCTGCTGTACACTCGGGTTTACTCAAAACCCAATAAAACGAACAGCTTTACTTTGGGATTCATCCTTTGGTATGGAGCAAAAGAATGTTTCGGCGGAATTGGCTTATTTGAATTCATATTTTACTAAAAACCCAAATGTGGAGCTCCGATTACTCATTTTCAGTAATAGTGTAGTTCAAAATAAAGTTTTTACAATTCGAGAAGGAAACTGGGCACAGCTCAAAACTGAATTACAAGAAGTAATTTACGATGGAGCATCTTCATTTAAGGGGGTATTTCCTAAAGCTGTGGATGAGATTATATTGGTGAGTGATGGGATTGGCATTGATCAAGTACCACAAAATATATTTACCCCAGTATATATAATGAATAGCGTTTCTAAAAATAAAGAGAAAGAACTGCAGCTACTTGCAGTAACCACAGGAGGTGCGTATTTCGATATGACCAAGACGAAAGAAGCAAGAGATACAGAGGTAGCAATTAACAAGGTTACAACGCGAAGCACTGATAATGAGCAAACTTTACCAAAAAGAAATGAACGAGAGGCATTAGGTGAGGTGCTTATAAATGCTCCTAAAGATGAAGACGTCGAACTTGTAAATACTGGCATTAAGCAGGTTGATAAACGAAGTCTAGGGTATTCCATAGAAACAATTTCGGCAGAAGATGTTGGAGAACAAGATATAGAACTCAAGGATGCAGTACGAGGTCAATTCACCAATCTGGAAATGCGTGTAGACGGAGCTCAATTTGGCGATGATCTTAGTCAGTTTCTAGGACGCCATAAAAACATGACCATTTTAGGCAACCAATATGGAATGGTAGTTATTGATGGAGTGCCTATGACACAGTCCGATTCCAGTGAATTTAATACAGAAAATGCTCCTGCTTTTGCTACTTCTCCAATAGATTTAACACCAAGTATCACACTGTCTCAAGTTACACCTACATTGAATCCAGATAATATCGCATCCATTACCTATTTAAAAGGCTTGGCGGCAACAAATAAATACGGTTCAATGGGAGCTGCTGGTGTCATCCTAATTACCACGAAAACAGGTTCTAAAGGACGTAGCGGCGCCACAAAAGAAAAAACAATAGGAACCACGGCCACCTACACAGGTGGTGCTACTCAAATAAATAGCTTGCCAGACACGCCTTATATGCATGAGTTAAAGAAGGCGACAGATATCAATGAGGCGTGTAATATTTATTTGGAACAACGTAAAGTATACGGGAACATACCTTCATTTTATATGCATTGCGCCTCTTATTTTAAAGATTGGAACAATCCAATTATAGTAAAACGAGTACTTTCTAATATTGCTGAAATTCCAGATGTAAAAAATTCGTCATTGCTTGCGATGGCCTATAAATATGAAGAATTGAAAATGGAAGATCAAGCATTTGAAATCTATAAACAATTGCTAATTAGAGATTCCAAACAGCTGCAGCATTATAGAAACTATGCTTTGGCTTTACATGAAAATAAGAATTATCAAGAAGCCTTGGCATTTTATAACAACATTGATAGACATAATATCCCAGAGATTGTTGGATATAATGGATTGAAAACCACCTTAGAAGCAGAATTTAAGAATTTAATTACTTTGCGCAAAAACGAGTTAACGACTACTTATGTGCGTCAGGATCTTTTAAAGGATACTCCTTTAGACACCAGAATTGTGTTTGAATGGAATGTTTTTGATGCTCCTTTTGATTTGCAAATCGTAAATCCTCAGAACCGCTTCTTTACTTGGTCGCACACACAGCAAGCAGAGAAGTCCAGAATGATACAGGAACAAGTACAAGGTTATGGTTTAGAGGAGTACTTCATGACGGCAAGCGACAAAGGTGATTGGTTGTTTAATGTGACGTATCTAGGTAAAAATTCAAAAATAGAACCTGTGTTTTTAAAGGTAACTACATATACCAATTACGGGAAACCGAATCAAAGCGAAACAATTAAGGTGATTCCGCTGGAAAATACGAACACAAAAGAAACTGTGCTTACCGTTCGGATATAGAAAGAAATCATTTTTTGACTTAAACCCAGTTTTTCGACTGGGTTTCTTTTTTCAGAAATACGTATTTTTAAGAAAATTTATAACCATGCGCTATCTTTTCTTACTCTTATTATTTTCAGGAACCCTCTTTTCTCAGACTATACTTTCTGAAAGAGACCGAGCATCCCTAAAAGATGAGCTTCTAGCCGATCGTTTTAACAATTTACTTCCAGATTTAATGGATGCCGCCGATATCGATATGTGGTTGGTTATCTCTCGAGAATACAACGAAGATCCGGTGATGCGGACCATGCTCCCTGCAAAATGGTTAAATGCTCGTAGAAGAACCATTTTGGTTTTCTATAGAAACAAAGCGGCTAATACCATAGAAAAACTCGCAGTAGCTCGATATGATGTTGGCGACAATATTGTTTCGGCATGGGATAAGGAGAAGCAACCAGATCAATGGGCGCGTTTGGTAGAGATAATTCAAGAGCGCAATCCGCAAAAAATTGGTATCAATTACTCGACGCATTTTGGAATTGCAGATGGCTTGGTTAAAACGGATCATGAAGAACTAAAGCAAGCGCTGCCGGCCGATTTAAACGCAAAGCTCGTTTCTGCAGAAAAACTAGCCATTGGCTGGATCGAAACACGTACAGAAAAGGAAATGGAGTTATATAATACCTTGGTGGAAATAACTCATAATATTATTGATGAAGCATTTTCTAAAGCAGTTATTACTCCAGGAACTACAACAACAGATGATGTTGTGTGGTGGATGCGTCAAAAAGTAACCGATCTAGGTTTGGAAACTTGGTTTCATCCTACCATAGATGTACAAAGAGATAATGAAGCGTTAAAAAGCCATATTTATTCATTTACAAAAGGGGAGAAGGAAAAAATAATTATACCAGGGGATCTATTGCACTGTGATTTTGGTATTACATACATAGGTTTAAATACCGACTGTCAACAGCATGCCTATGTATTAAAACCTGGGGAAGAGAATGTTCCGGCCTTTTTATATGAAGCCTTCAAAGATGGTAACAGAGTACAAGATATTTTTACCTCCCGCTTTGAAGTTGGTAAAACAGGTAATGAAATTTTAGCGTCTTCATTAGCTGCGGGAAAGGCTCAGGGACTTCGCCCAGCCATTTACACACATCCTCTTGGTACCTATGGGCATAGCTCGGGAACAACCCTAGGAATGTGGGATTCGCAAGGAGGCGTGCCTGTTAATGGTGATTATCCATTACACTATAACACGGTTTATGCCATAGAACTAAATACTACGGTACCGATTCCAGAATGGAAGAAGGATATCCGTATTATGCTGGAAGAAGCAGGCTTCTTTGGCAAAGAAGGTTTTCGTTATGTGAATGGTCGTCAAGAGGCTATTAAGCCTATTCAATGGTAGGTCTATTACCAGGGCCGGTGAAAAGCTGAATGAGTATCGCTAAGCCCATCACAATTGCGCATCCTACAAGATTTAACCATAGGTATGGCATTAGGTCAATATACCAAACGTATATGATAATTAATTGTGTGATTATAGCTGCTATAAAAACAGATCTACTCTGTACAAATTTGACAAAAAAGGCTAGCAAGAAAATTCCCAATACATTTCCGTAGAAAATAGAACCTATAATATTCACTAACTGAATAAGATTATCAAAAAGATTCGCGACACAGGCGACCAAAATGGCCATTATTCCCCACAACAATGTAAACCATTTCGACATGCGCACATAGTGTTTGTCGTCCCGTCCTTGTCGATTTCTTTTGTATAAATCTATCGCTGTTGTCGACCCTAACGCGTTTAATTCAGAAGCAGTAGAAGACATAGCAGCACTTAAAATAACGGCGAGTAAAAGACCGATTAAACCTCTAGGTAAATTATTCAGAATAAAATGAATAAACACATAGTCCTTGTCGTTGGTTTCGGCATCTGGATTGGCTTTTTTGATAATGACCTTGGCTTCCGCACGTAACTCTTTATCTCTAGTCGTTAATTCGCTTATTGTGGTTGTTAGAACACTACGTTGGGCATCATTTTCGGAAAGCTGTGCTAAGTTTGTTTGAGCGTTTCGCAACTGGATATCTAAATTTGCTTTATCAGATTCTAGCTGTTTATATTCAGACGCATATTCTGTTGCCATTACTTGCTTAACGGCAGTAGGATTAAAATGAACTGGAGAAGCGTTGAATTGATAAAAGACAAAAACCATGACTCCAACCAACAAGATAAAGAATTGCATGGGCACTTTTAAAAGTCCGTTAAAAATTAGGCCTAACTGACTCTCACGAATGGATTTGCCTGACAAGTAACGTTGCACCTGACTTTGGTCGGTTCCAAAATAGGAGAGGGCCAAGAAACTTCCACCAATTAAACCACTCCAAAACGTATAGCGATTATTAAAGTCGAAGGAGAAGTCTAGTACTTCCATCTTGCCGCTAGCTCCAGCAATTTCTAAAGCTTTACCAAAACTGATATCCAATGGAAGGTAATTCAGTATTAACAAAAAGGCGATAAACATACCTCCAAAAATAACCGCCATTTGCTGCTTTTGAGTCATACTTACTGCCTTGGTACCACCGCTAACCGTATAAATCACTACTAAGAGACCGATAATTATATTAAGCATGGTTAAATCCCATCCAAGAACTGCCGACAAAATAATGGATGGAGCAAAAATGGTAATTCCCGCTGCAAGTCCACGTTGAATCAAAAACAGAATAGCCGTAAGCGTTCGCGTTTTTTGATCGAATCGACCTTCAAGGTATTCATAGGCCGTAAAAACTTTAAGTTTATGATAGAGTGGAATAAATACCAAACAGATAACCACCATTGCTATAGGCAATCCAAAATAGAATTGTACAAAACCCATTCCATCGTGAAATGCTTGTCCGGGTGTTGATAAGAAAGTAATGGCACTTGCTTGAGTGGCCATAACGCTTAATCCAATAGTCCACCATCTAGCATCATTTCCACCTTTTAAATAATCGGTTACATTTTTACTACCGCGTGTTTTATAGGTTCCATATCCAACAATAAACGCAAGTGTTCCGGCGAGGACAATCCAATCAATTAACTCCATCTTAGGCGTAGTGTTTCATTAAGTAATAAAAGAGAACGATATAAGCTGCATTAGCAATAAGTACCCACGTGAAGCTTTTTTTCCAGACAAAAGTAGTTTTGTTTTCCATATTAATTTCCTAACGATAGTAAATTAGCAAATAGGCGATATGCACCAGGCACGCCAGCAGGGAGTTCCCTAAAGAAACTTAATCCCGTGTAAACATAATGTCCTTTTCCATGTTTTGCAACGAGCAATGATCCTTTGGTTTCTGGTGCCCCTTTGTCATTCATTCCAAGCAACGGTGTAAATTCTGGTGCCCATTCGTTCGGAAAATACAATCCGCGCTCTTGTACCCAACCTTCAAAGTCTTTTTCGGTGATTCTGTTGGGTGTTGTAAATGCAGGATGCTTCGGATTTAGAATGGTCACTTTTGAAAATTCATCCGTAACACGATCTCTGGATAGTTTAAGCGTGTATGGGGCAAAATCGTCCGTAATTAAACCTCTTGATTTATTATACTGAAGAATTAGAGTTCCGCCATTTGAGACATAATTATTGAGATCCTCTTTTTTAAATTTCAACTCTTCCACAAAATTATAAGCTCGAACACCTACAACTACAGCATCAAATTGTTGAAGTTTTGCGGTAGAGATTTGATCTGGAGATATGGTGGTTACGTTGTATCCTATTTGCTGCAGACTCTCGGGAATAAGATCACCAGCTCCTTTGATGTAACCAATATTGTCGCCTTTCCTTTCAAGCGGAATGCGCACAACTTTTGCCTTAGATGGCATGAGTACGTTTTGAAAAGGAATGTGTTCGTAATCAATTGTAAATAATTCTTTGTCATAAAAAGCATCGCCCACTTGTAATAGTGGTGTTACAAAACCTTCGCTCTGAGTTTTAGGAGGGGTTACTTTAAAAACTAGGGTAGTGCTGCTTCCTTTGTTTTCCATAGTAAAAGTCTGACTAGCTGGAGAAACTGTCCACCCTTTGGGATGTTGCAACGTTACGGTGCCAGTAAGCTTATCACGACCGGCCCGAACCACAACAGGTATATCGCGTGATGATTCTGAAGAAAATATTTGCACTTTCTCAGGAATGGAAGCGGTCACTGGCGGCAAAACTTCAAATGGACGATATACTTCACCTCTCTGTGCATCATTAAACTTATACACAATATTTTTGGTTATCGAAATTGGAATACCGGCAATTGTTAAATTAAAGCTTACTGGAAATAGCATATCACGCTCTGGTTTGCCTATATCATCCGCATTGTCAACGCGATACATTCCTATGGTTCCTTCTCGATTAAGCCAATAAGGAGTAGAGTAGGTGCTTCCTTTAAAAGTGCCTTCCACACTAATCATCGTCACTTTCTTATTCTCCGTTAATGGACTAGCGGCAAATTGAGATGGGAACGATATTACGGGAGAGCTCATAGAATGCAACTTCATCGGGATTGCCGATCTATTAATAGCTTCTACAGTTACTTTGAGTTCTCCTTTTGGCGCAACGGTTTGTTGATCTGCCACAGCTTCCAAAAACAGACCAGAGCAATCCATAATGATTTGCTCAATTTCTGCCAATTTAACTGTTCTCCAATGATCGTCTTGTAATTTCTTGATAAGATCGTACGCTTTAACGAGTTGCGGTACACTAGCAGAAGGATTTCTAAAATCGAAGTCTTTTTCTACTTGATATAATATGCGTCCAATGGCATCACCGCCTTCAACACGAGACCAAGTAGTATTTATTCCGTCGAAGAGATCGGATTTGTTTTTTGGAAAATCTCCTTTCAAAAACTCTAGATGCTCCATTCGATTTCCTCGAACTCCTGAGCTTCCAAATCCTTGCGATTTATGATTACTTCTACTCAAGGAAGCGATTTCTCCATTAGACAAACCTAAGTCTGAAAAATAACTTCCGGTTTCTACTTCTACGATATTAACTTTTTCCTCTTCTGTTAGCGGTTTTCTGTTTCTGAAAAACGAAAAGTAGGTGTTAAAAAAAAGACGTTTTGGCTTCCAAGCACCATATTTTTTTGCGATTTCTGGATATTGTGATGCATCTCCAACCGCTTCGAAAACTTCATGACTCAAGATGGCTGAAGAAGTATGATGCCCATGTGTAGAGCCAGGTGTGCGATGATCAAATCTGTTAATAATAATGTCTGGTTTCCATTTTCTAATGGCTCGAACGATGTCTTCTTTAACCTCTTCTTTATTCCAGATGGTCAAAGTTTCGTCTGGATGTTTTGAATATCCAAAATCATTGGCTCTTGTAAAAAACTGTCGACCACCATCCATTCGTCTCGCTGCCAGCAATTCTTGTGTGCGAATTATACCTAAAAACTCTCTAATCTCTGTACCAATTTCATTTTGACCACCATCCCCACGAGTAAGTGAAAGATAAGCAGCACGAGCTTTTATATCGTTAGCAAAATGCGAAATTAACCAAGTATTTTCGTCGTCAGGGTGCGCTGCGACATAGAGCATGGTTCCAAGAAAATTAAGCTTTTGGAGGTTGTGGTGAATTTCAGAAGCGCTAGGTTTTTCTGGTTGTTGCGCAAGGAGAGTCGCACTAAGGAAAATAGTGATTGCTGTTATAAGTGAGGTGTTCTTCGAAGCCACAGTATGTTTTTTTGGTGTGTCTCAAAGATATTCAAATTTGAAATGTGCGCTAAAGTGTTGGGATTTCTTTAACAAACTTAAAAACACCTACTGAGGCGATAGGTGTTTTAGCTGTTGTTGGCTTCAGTTGGGAGGAAGAATCGCCAACAAAAAACAAAAGTAGGTGAGTTATTCTTTATTTTTCGAAAACAAGATTGTCTGTTCCGCCATTACCACCACTAATGTCAATTAGTTCTATTCTATTGGTTGTTACCGAAACGATATCCCAATCGTCATTTAAATCTTCAAAATCGTTGGATTCCGGGACTGGAAAATTGATAATAAAGTCATCGTCATCAGTCGAGTTTCCGTCGTCATCACTAGAATCGTTACTGTTGTCGTCCATGACGGACCAGCTTCCTTCAATAGTATTGGTGCCATTGGAGGCCACCAAAGTCCCATCGTTGTTAAACGTAAAGGTATATCCGTTAAAATCGGAAGTTTCATCCTGTCCAGAGTCAATAAAACTTGAAATTCGCCAGGTGCCGCTTTCGGCTATTTGAGCTACTTGTTCGGCGCTATTGGTGTTCGAATTGTTATCGTTCGAATCATCATCACTACTGCATGCAAAACAAATGGCCAGTAGCAAGAAGGTGGCTGTAAGGTTTTTAAAATTCATGGTTCTATCTTTTAGGTTTGATTTTTAATGTAGTAGTCCCACTTTCTTTCGCGGCAATTTTTTATTTGTATTTGTCGCTCGTCCATGTATCGAGTCATGGGGTCTCTGCTTTATCACTATCGCGAGCTAGAAACTGGGACTTAGTTCTTATTATATTTTTTCGAATACCAGAATATCGGTTCCGCCATTCCCACCGCTCACATCTTGGAGTTCTACGCGAGTATCGCTAACCATAAGTACATCCCAGTCGTCGTTAAATTCTTCGAATGGAAATTGAACACCAAAGTCCAAAATGAATTTGTTGCCAGCACTGGCTACTTCCCAGGTTCCATTGTTCGTATTACTTCCGTTGGTCGCTTCTACGTCTCCTGAAAGATCAAAAACTAGATCATAGCCAATAAAAGGAGCTGATTCATCAATACCGTCTTCGGTGTAACTCGCTACGATCCATGTGCCATCGGTAATAATGTCTTCCAAATCGGATCCACCACCACCGCCGGTAAAGGGTTCTCTCTCGAAGGTCAAGAACTCTTCAGTGCCATCACCACCACTTACATCTTTTAAGCGAATGATATCATCGTTAAATTCGAGAACATCCCAGTCTTCTGCAAGCTCGTCTAATGGAATATCGGTGCCAAAATTTAGATTGAGCTCCAATTCAGTTTCATCGCCATTATCGGTTGTCCAAACGCCATTGGTTGTTCCTTGATCGTCTGTGGCAGTAGCGGTATTATCTTCTGCAAAATTAAATACATAATCGGCAAAATCAGCGGTTTCGTCCACATCGTCAAAATAATAGGTAACGTACCAATCGCCAGTGGTAAGTGCGGCAATAAGAGCTGCGTCATCGGCAGTATTACCACCTCCATTATCTATACAATCACTTTCAAAACGAAGTCGGTCATCACCTAGACGTAAGTCAATTTGAGTCTCGTCTTCTTCCTCTTCAAATTCATGAAGAATCCAGTTGTCGTTAAAGTCGGTTAATTGAGGTAGGTCTATTTCTACTTCGATTTCATCGCCATTGTCAAAAATATCCCAAGTACCCGTGAAAATTGTTCCGTTAAAATCAACTTCTAGGACATCATTTTCTTGAAAATCGAATTCATACCCTACGTAGTTGTCTTCCAGATCTTGATCGTTTCGCTCTAGTTTGTCAACCATCCATTCTGGACATTCAATTAAAAGACCTTCTATTTCTTCTATATCACAATCTTCACAATCATCATCATCGTCATCATTGTCATCGTCTTCATCACAGTCATCGATAGCGGTTTCGATTGCCGCTTCTAACTCATCAAAATTATTGATTTGTTGTGTGGTACCATCAGAAAGGATAATAGTAATAGGGAAGTTAAGTGTGAAAATTGTGTCATCATCCAAGTCGTCTATAAAATCGAATAATTCTTCGTCATTATTAATCGCAAAAGAATCGATTAACTCATTATTTTGATTAAAAATAGAGACTGTAATTGGGTATTGAATATCAATACATTCGATATCATCATCCACTTCATTCTCTCCCGGACATTGAACAGCTGCTGCGTTGAGTTCTTCTTGAGAATTAATAACTACTTGGGTATAGTCTTCTAGAATAATGGTGATTGGAAAAATAATTTCAAGCGTATCCACATCATCTTCAAATTCTTCTAATATGTCTTCAATGGTATCTAGATCATCTTCATTATTTACAACAACTTCAATTCCATTTACAATAACAGTTACGGGCAATTGAATATCAAAGCAATTGGCTCCATCTATAATATTATCATACGATCCATCGTTTAATGCCGTACGCTGAAGCAAATTAGTTACGTTGGTATTTGCGCCTGTGACTTCTTCATTTGGCGGATTTACAATTTCGGTTTCTTCGCTGCGACAGGAGATGAGCAGAAAGGTTAAACACAAAATGAGGCTGGTTAATCGGATAAAAGTTTTCATATGTCGTTTTTTGGGTTTCTAGTGATAAAACAATTCAAACTATGATTCCCCTCATAATTTTATATTTTTTTTTGATTTACTTTTACAACGCCTAATAGTCAATGTCTTGAGCAAAGAACTCTACGAACATATTTGTGAAGAAAAAGTTTTTGAACAGGTGTACTCGACGTACGCGAAAGATGTTCATGACTTTTTGTATTACAAATACGGGAGCAATCACAATCCGGATGATATTATGCAAGATGCTTTTGTGAAGCTTTGGGAAAATTGCGCGAAAACTTCATTTCTCAAAGCCAAATCTTTTGTGTTTACCATCGCCAATAACTTAATGCTCAATAAACTGAAGCATGAAAAGGTAGTCTTGGCTTATAAAAAGGTTCCTGTAAAAGACAGCACGAATGAAACGCCAGAATTCCTGCTGGAGGAAGAACAGTTCTTTCAACAATATCAACGTGCACTTTCTAAGCTAAGCGAGGAGCAGCGTGTTGCATTTTCGTTGAGTAAAATAGAAGGGAAAAAATATAGGGAAATCGCTGAGTTTTTAGGAGTGACAGAAAAAGTAGTAGAATATCGAATTGTTTCTGCTTTCAAACAGCTCAAAGAAGAATTAAAATCATTTCGCATAAAATAATCAGGGGAAAATACTTTTAAGTTGTTATATAGGTAATAAAGATGAATATGGATAAAGATTACTTATTAGAAAAATGGTTAAATGGTTCGCTAACGCCCGAAGAACAAAAGGAATTTGAGGCGACCGAATCCTTTGAGCTATATCAGCGTATTCAAAACCAGGCGCCTCGATTTAAGGCAGCTCATTTTTCTAAACCGTCCAATTTTGAAACCTTCAAAAAAAGAATGCCTGCAACTACAAGTTCTAAACTGCTATGGATACGCCCATTACTGCGTATTGCAAGTGTTTTGGTGCTGGGGATTGCCGTTTATTTCTTCTTCTTTTATGCATCGACTACTGAAATAACGACAATGGCGAAGGAGCAAATTTCCTTTGAATTACCCGATGCTTCAACGGTAACGCTCAATGCCGTATCGGAGATAAGTTATTCTGAGCGAAATTGGAAGAATAAAAGAGAGTTAGATCTTAAAGGAGAGGCTTATTTTAAAGTTGTCAAAGGAAAAACTTTCGATGTTAAAACACCAGAAGGAATTGTAACCGTGGTAGGAACACAATTTAATGTTCGACAACGAGATGCGATTTTTGAAGTTCATTGTTATGAAGGAATTGTAAAGGTAAGTACGCAAGATACTATTGTTCAATTAACAGCAGGAGAAGGTCTTCGTCAAAGCAACGGTGGACTGTCTTTTAACAAAACGGAGATAACGGCACCACACTGGACTCAGAATCAGAGTATCTTTTACGCGGTCCCCTTTTCTGAAGTTATCGATGAGCTAGAACGACAATTTGATGTAAAAGTACAATACGATATGAAGGAAGCCTCGCGTTTGTTTACGGGAGGTTTCTTGCATGATCGGTTAGAAGATGCCTTACAATTAGTTACAGCCCCACAAGGATTAACCTACGTTATTGAAGCGTCTAATCAAGTGAGACTCGTGAAAAAGTGAGCAGTAGAAAAGTAATTATTTATCTAGGCTTAACCTTCATCTTTTTAAGATGCGGTCTTGCGATTGGCCAAGTGTCGCAAATACTTCCTTTAGACATCGTACTAATGCAACTAGAGTCTAGGTAAGATTGCACCTTCAACTATGTTGAAGACATCGTTAAAGATGTACAAATTAGTATGCCTAATTCTACCATGTCATTACCAGAAGTTGTGGCCTATCTGCAGCGTGAAACCGGACTTCAAGTTCAGTTGAGAACTGATAATTTTATCACTCTTTCGAAACCAAACGGTGTTTTTATTTGTGGTTTTCTAAAGGATAAAAACACCTTAACCGCTTTGGAAGATGCAACCATTCAAACACAAGGAGCTTCAGCAGTTACCGATGCCAATGGTTATTTTGAAATAAAGGTGCCATCAAACGAGGCATTTATTTCTATTCGATATTTAGGATATAGTTCCATAGAAAGGTTGGCAAAATACTTTAAGTTGAATGACTGTGGCTCCATTTTTATGCGACCTCAAACGTAAGAGCTCGAAACAGTGGTAATTTCTAATTTCTTGGTAAAAGGGATTGACCAATTAAAATCGGGTGCGCTGGAAGTAGATTTTACTAAATTCGAAATCTTACCTGGATTAATAGAAACCGATGTGTTACAGACTATTCAAGCGCTTCCAGGAATTCAAAGTATAGACGAAACGGTTTCTAATTTAAATATTAGAGGTGGGACGCACGATCAGAATCTCCTATTATGGGATGGAATTAAAATGTACCAATCTGGACATTTTTTCGGACTCATTTCTGCTTTCAATCCACAAATTACCCAAAAGGTATTACTGCAAAAAAATGGAACGAGTGCTTCGCAAACCGACGGTGTGTCTGGTACCATCGCAATGCACACCAAAGAGCGCCTCACCAAGAAAACCACTGGAAATATAGGCGTTAATTTTGTTGATGTCAATGGCTTTGTAGACTTGCCTATAGGCAGTAAATCTTCATTGCAATTGGCAGCTAGACATTCGTTAAACGATTTAATTACCACTCCCACATATACAGAATACTTTAATAGAATTGCAGAGGATATGGAACTCACGAACAATTTAGAGACGGTGCTAAATACCGATCAGAGTTTTAACTTTTATGATATTTCTTTTCGGTGGTTATTTAGACCAACTGACAAAGACCGAGTTCGTTTGAATTTTATTACGGTGAACAATAACCTTGTTTTTACCGAAAATGCAGAAGTTAATGGTGAGACTAATTCTCGAGAGAGTAGTATTGCTCAAAATAGCATCGCGGCAGGCTTTTTATATGAGCGCAGATGGACGGATAAATGGGCAAGTGAACTTTCGGTGTATAACAATGATTACAAACTCAAAGCAATCAATGCTAATTTGTTCGATTTTCAGCGGTTTTTGCAAGAGAATACTGTTTCCGAGACAGGTGTGAAGCTTCAAAATCATTATCGTCACAATGAACAGATTAGTGGTACAGCGGGTTATCAATTTGTAGAAACAGACGTAACCAATCTAGACGATGTCGATGTTCCTTTGGTACGTACTCTTATTTCTGAAGTGGTGCGTACTCATAGTGGATTTGCCGAGCTTCATTATAGTTCGCGTGACAAGAATACTTCGGTTCGCGGAGGGGTGCGATACAATTACCTTGATAAATTCGAACAACATATTATCGAACCACGATTGCAGTTTCATCATACGTTTTTGGAACATTTTGGAATTGACATTTCTGGAGAACTGAAGCATCAAACAACCTCACAAGTAATCAATTTTCAGAATGATTTTCTCGGCGTGGAAAAGCGGCGTTGGCAATTGGCTAATGATAGTACGATTCCTGTTGTTAAAAGCAAACAGATTGGCTTAGGACTGTCTTATTCCAATAATTCATGGTTATTAAGCGCGGAAGGATACTTTAAAACCGTAGATGGAATTACGAGTCAGAGTCAAGGTTTTCAGAACCAATATGAATTCACCAAGACCTCCGGAAATTATGAAGTGTTTGGTATTGATTTTTTACTTCGGAAGCAAATTAAGAACCTCAATTTATGGTTGAGCTATTCTTTTATGAATAATACCTACAAGTTTTCAGAGTTGCAGGAATCGAACTTTCCAAGCAATTTTGACATAACACAAAATGTAACCGCAGGAGCTGCATACTCAACTAAAAATTGGCGGATCTCGTCGGGTCTCAATTGGCGAACAGGACGTCCTACGACCACACCTATATCAGGTTCCGAACTCCTAAATGGTACTATTAATTTTAATGCTCCTAATTCTAGCAGGTTGGCCGATTATCTTCGGGTGGATACTTCTTTTTTATATAGAATTCCACTAGGTAAACTGGAAGGAGAGGTAGGAGCTTCTTTTTGGAACGTATTAAACAAGAAGAATGAGTTGTCTAGTTATTATAGGATCGATACAAATGATGAAATCCAACAGTTTGTTGAAACCTCATTGGGATTTACCCCAAATGCTTTGCTCAAAATCTATTTTTAAAGGCCTAAGGAATCTCTCAATACAAGATCTTTATTTCCGTTTTTACCCCAATAAGGCGAGCGAATTTGTTTAAGTTTTGTCGCTGTAGTTATTAAACCATTTCGACCACTTTCTTCCCAACCTTCGATTGTAAAAGGTGCTTCACTGTTAAAGAAGATCGTAAGTTCACGTTGTAGTTGAGGATATCGCAATTTGTAAATACTGGTACCTTCATTTTGTGTCAGCGTAGCGGTTGCTTCTTGGGCTGCCAATCCTTTATGTCTCATGCGTGTGTATTCTAAAGATGGAATCATAGCAATGTCACCGGTTGGTAACTCGTCGGGATTTATTCTGATTAAATTCCATAATTCGTTTTCTAACCACGTCTTGGGTAAAGAAAAAGACTGATCTGCTTCGCCTTCAAAATATGAATGTGAAAGGAGTTCGAAGTCATCTCTGTTGTTGAGTTGAATGTATACGTGTCCGCACCATTCTTGCATAGAATGAGAAATTTTAAGCGCGTGTCCTTTTTCAGATACAGGACTAAAGGCACTGGTCATAATAGAGTATGGATAGATACCCGTTAAAAACTTCTTCGTATTGTTTAATTTGAGAACAGGGATATTGGTAGTTGCCTGTCGATCGGCCTTTACTTGTTCGTTGGGCAAGAAATCTTCAGTAACAAAAATGTTTACTGCCGTACCCTCGCGCAATTCGCCGTAACGTTCTTGTGATAATTTATAGGAAGTGATTTCGGCAGTTCCATTGTACCAATAGGCTTTAAATTCTTCACTAAGCGTTCTGTTTGCAGGGGCTTCCGTCTTCGAAGTCTCAATGGTATCATTAATGGCAACTAATTTCTCTTCCGAATCTTTACAGGCAAGAAGTAATAGCGGAAGCGCAAGAACGAACACGATCTTTTTCATAGTAACAAATTTTAGTAAAATTACATGAAAGTGTGTCCATTTGCCAACCAATTAACGTTTTATAAACAGACTAGGTACGAAGTTCCTTTCGAATCATTAGTTTTAATCCGGACCATATCGGACTAACGCTACATACCTTCACATCTACCAACCCTAAGGGGAAGGCTAGTTCTCTCACGGTATCTTCAGTAACAGTCGTGGGCACTTTTGAAGCTTTTTTGGGCCAGGACACCCAAATCATCCCATTTTGAGCAATCGCCGATCTGTAGGTCGCTAATGACTTTCGAAGGTCTTCCTTTTCTTTAGAAAAAATATGTATAAAGTCAAATGGTTGTTCTAACCGAGCTGGAGTAAGTGCAAAAGGCAATTCCAACCATTCTCGATAGGAAGTAGGTTCTTGTTCAATCAATAGATTGTGTTCGGCTTTAATACCTAATTTAAGATATAATGGCTTTCCTGAGTATCCTGTTTGTAGAGCGGTCATAAATCGTAATTTTCAGCAATTTCGAGAAGTGTTTTATACACCAATCGAGTAGGAAGTCCCATTACATTAAAGAAAGAACCTTCCAATTTTTCAATTCCAATATACCCCAACCAATCCTGAATTCCATAACTACCGGCCTTATCGAAGGGTTGGTGCGTATCTATGTAGTAATCAATTTCTTCTGCATCTAACTCCTTAAACCAAACTTTAGTGGTGTCGTTTATGGTTTTCTGAAAGTCGGTTCCAGTAAAAGTTACGGAAGTGAAAACCTCATGCATTGAACCACTTAAACCAGCGAGCATCTTTCGTGCATCATCTGCGTCTCTTGGCTTGCCAATGGCTCTATCATCTTTCCAAACAATGGTGTCACTTGTAACAAGCACATCATTAGCAGCCAAATTTTTGAATGCCGAAGCTTTTAACTCAGCGAGAAAGTCGGTGATTTCTGTACGTTTTAAATGATCTGGAAAAACCTCATCTATTTCACGAACATCAATAGTGAAATCGATCGCTAATTCTTTAAAGAGATGATGTCTTCTTGGAGAACCGGAAGCAAGAATAATATTGAGATGTTTTAATTTTTCTTTGAGCATAATAGTGTGGTAACTCTTAACTAAATAAGTGTTTGTGCGTAAAAGTAAAGTGATCCTATACCCGTAAGCAAAATGATTTTTAAAAGATTAGATAAGACGCCAAACTCACTTTTGGTTGCAGCATCCCATGATTTAACGCAAAATACGACAAGTGGAATACCCAAGGCTGCAATAACGTATAGTACGGTCAATTTGTAGCTATACAAGTGTTGATACGTAAACCATAAAAGACTTACAAGTCCTAGTAAACCTAATGTAAATATCACTTTTCCAGTTCTAACCCTTCCTATGACCATGGGAAGACTAGAGCGCCCGGCATTTTTATCACCATCAATATCTTGCACATCTTTTACAATCTCACGAATTAAATTGAAATAAAAAGCAAAAAAGGCATATCCTAAAATGGTCTGGGAGGCAACTACTTGTAAATCCATTTGATCTGCATCAATAGCCGGGAAAATATCAAAGATAATAATGACAATTAACGCCATGGCAACTAACAGTGAAACCAAAATGTTTCCAACAAGAAGATACTGTTTAAATTGGGTGGCGTATAAATAGAGCAGAGCAGACACCAAAATAAAAATTGCGGCGAAGCTAGGACTGCCAATACTATTGGCAAGATAAAATCCTGCCCCTACACCAATCACATTCAGCACCACATAAAACCGATACGCCGAGCGTTCGGAGATGAGACGCCATACAATCATTTTTTCTGGCTTGTTAATTCTATCTGTGGTCTCGTCAAAAATATCGTTCACAACGTTTCCTGCGGCTCCAATCAAGCAGGTTGCAAATATTAATAGCCCATATTGCCAAGTATTAAGCGCCACTTTTACATTAAGAAAATCAAGCAAGGCGTATTTCACCAATAACATGGTAAATAGGATAAGTAAAATGTTGATGGGTCGTATGAGCTTCAGATAATTCATCCTATCAGCACTTCGTTAATCATATTGGGCACTCACGTTAGATGTTGTAATCCACTTGCCTTGAACCTTGAGAACTTGTTGAATAATATCGCGCACAGCACCTTTGCCTCCTTTTTTATGAGAAATGTATTTGCAAACCGCTTTAATTTCGGGAACAGCGTCTTGTGGACAGCAAGGGAGACCTACCAACTGCATCGCTGCCAAATCGGGAATATCATCACCCATGTAGATTACTTGATTGGATTGAATTCCATTTGTTTTGAAGAAGTTATTTAACAAAGCAACTTTATCTTTAGCACCCAAATGAATTTCAGTAATACCCAGGCCTTCCAGGCGTTTACGAACACCCTCGTTAGACCCACCGCTTATAATACACATATGAAACCCTTCATCAACCGCTGTTTTTAAAGCGAAGCCATCTTTTACATTCATAGTTCTATACAGTTCCCCATTCGTCGTTACTTGTACAGATCCATCGGTTAGTACACCATCTACATCGAGAACAAATGTGGTTATGTGCTGCAAATATTCTTTATAACTTTTTTCCATAATTAATGGCCGTGTTTAGTTGATATGTTTGCTGAAAGCAGTTTGTAAAACTCTTTAAGCTCTGGATGCTCTTTCAAAAGCTCCATATGTTTCTGAATAGTGATTTGATCTCCTCGTTTGGCAGGACCCGTTTGGACTGCCATTGGGGAAAGCGTTTTAATTTTTTCTGAAGTTTCCTGAATTAATGGTTGGAGAAGGGAGAAATCTAAGTCATGGTTCGTTAAATAATCTTCTGCAAGCGCGTAAAGATGGTTGGTGAAATTATTTACAAATACAGCTGCCAAATGAACTTTTTGTCGTTTCTCTGAAGGCAATGTAACCACCTTTTCAGAAATGCATTCGGCAATGGATTGTAGCAACTCTAAGTCGGCTTCATTTTCCGCTTCAATACATATAGGGATGTCTTTAAAATCGGTGCTAAGACCGCTAGAAAAGGTTTGTAGTGGATAAAACACACCTTTTCTATTATGGGGAGCAAGGGCGTTCACAGATACACCACCAGATGTATGTACTACAAGTCGATCATTAAATGGGAGGGAGCTTGAAAGATCTGATATTTGATCGTCGGAAATTGCCATCACATAAACATCCGCTTCGGGAAGTTCCGAAAGCTCAAATACATAAGTCACCTCAGAGATTTGATCTTTTCGCTTTATTGGTGTGCGATTGTAAACAGTAAGTTGGATGGTTTCATAGGCTGCAAACTCCCTGCAAAGTGCAGAACCTACATTTCCGTATCCCAAAATTACCATTGTAATCATACAGCGAAGGTAGTAACTTTTTAGTCAGTTTCCATAGATAGAAAGAGTCTATCATGTAATTGGTGCGGTGAAGATTCTTTTTTTAATTTGACGTAATTTAGCACGTATGGAGGACTTGAAAAGCCGAGAAGATGTAAATAGGTTGGTGCGAACTTTTTATGCTAAGGTGCAAAAGGATGAGCTCTTAGGGCCTATTTTTAATGGAGTGATCGATGATTGGGAACATCATTTCGAGCGACTTACCGATTTTTGGGAAACAAATTTATTTTTTGTTCGGAAGTATCATGGAAATCCGATGGAACAACATATTCATGTTGATGAAAAAGAGGAGGGGAGTATCAATGAAATGCATTTTGGAGTTTGGTTAAATCTATGGTTTCAAACGGTTGATGAATTATTTCAAGGAGATATTGCTTCAGTAGCCAAAAACAGAGCTCGAAATATGGGAACATTTATACACTTAAAGATTTTTGAGGCTCGTCAAAACAGAACGAAAAAATAAAGTGAATTCATTAACGGAACTCTACTAGATAATTAGGCTACAATTGGTTAAATTTGCACAAAAATTTGCCCAATGCAAAAGAAACTTGCCGCGATTCTCTTCTCCACCCGTCTTACTGCGATTTTATTTCTTGTTTTTGCTGCCGCTATGGCTGTAGGAACTTTTATGGATGCCTCTTCAGAAACATCACCCACACCGTATTCTAGAGAAATGATCTATAATGCTTGGTGGTTTGAAGCCATTATGATCTTTTTCGTTATCAATTTTGTTGGGAATATTTTCAGGTTCAGATTGTACAAAAAAGCGAAATGGGCTACCTTATTATTACACCTCTCGTTCATACTCATATTGGTGGGTGCGTTTGTTACCCGTTATATAGGTTATGAAGGCGCGATGCGAATTCGTGAAGGAGAAACCAACAACATTTTGGTAACCGAGCATACATACTTGAATACCTTTATCGATGGAGATTACCGGGTTAATGGAACTCAAATGAGACGTACATTACCTCCAAAGCGATTAAATCTCTCAGAACGTTTATCCAACACATTCAGTATTAATACCGACTACAATAACCAACCGGTTCAAATTAATTACAGAGATTATATTAAGTATGCCGAAAAGACCTTGCTTCCAGATTCTACGGGGAAAATGTACTTAAAGTTGGTTGAAGCAAGCGGTGGTGATAGACACGACCACTGGCTTGAAAATGGGGAAGTAGAAAACATTCACAATGTTTTGATCGCTTTTAATAATGAAACTGCGGGTGCTATTAACATTAGATATTCGGAAGCAGAAGGATATGCTATTTCTTCTCCTTTTGAAGGATCGTTTATGCGAATGGCCGATCAATTTGAAGGACAAGTAGCAGCCGATAGCCTACAACCCCTACAGTTACGTTCTCTTTATCAGCTAGCAGGTATGCAATTTGTTGTACCAGATCCAGTAATGAAAGGATCGTATGGAGTAGTGAACCTAGAAAAAGAAACTGCAAGCACGAGCGAGGCACTTATTTTGGATGTTTCTTCCAATGGAGAAACTAAAACTATTGAGCTTCTTGGTGGTAAAGGACGTACGCCAGATCCTGTTTCGGTAGAGGTGGGTGGATTAAAAGTATATCTAGATTATGGCTCCAAAGAAATTGAATTGCCTTTTAGCATTACACTCAACGATTTTATCGCTCAAAAATATCCAGGAACAGAGAAAGGATATGCATCTTTTGAAAGCAAGGTTACAGTAAATGATTCTGAAAAAGATTTTTATGACTACCACATCTATATGAATCATGTGTTGGATCACAAAGGATATCGTTTCTTTCAATCCGGATTCGATCCAGATGAGAAAGGAACCATTCTAGCGGTGAATCATGATTTTTGGGGAACGTGGATTACCTATATAGGTTATTTCTTGCTTTATTTCGGACTCATGGCTATTCTTTTTGATAAGAACACTCGTTTTGGAGATTTAAAGAAGATGTTGGATAAAGTGAAGAGTAAAAAAGCAAAACTCACCACACTGTTGTTGCTATTTGGTTTGTTTAGTGGTATTGCCCAAGAAAACACATCACATAGTGCTCGCATGCCTGTTGAACAGGTAGATTCAATTATTATGGCGAACATAGTCTCTAAAGAGCATGCCGCGCGATTTTCTGAATTGGTGATTCAGGACAATGGAAGAATGAAACCAGTAAATACTTTTGCGAGCGAATTACTAAGAAAAATTAGTGAGAGAAATTCCTATAAAGAGTTAGATGCGAATCAGGTGTTTTTATCAATGACCGAATTCCCAAGACTATGGATAAGCGTTCCCATCTTAAAATTAGATTGGCGTAATGATAGTATCAAAACTATTTTAGGGGTTGAGAAGAGTGTTAGTCGGGTTTCTACCATTGATATGTTCGATGAGAATATGAACAACAAAATTGGACCTTATATAGAAGCAGCTTCTTCTACGACTAATCCGAATCAATTTCAGAAAGATTTCATCAAGCTTTATGAAAAATCGTACTTGTTGAATGAGGCCTTAAGCGGAGGTATACTTAAAATTTTTCCATTACCTAATAATGAGAATAATAAATGGATTTCTTATCCAGAATTAAACGAGGCCAATTTAAAAGGGAAGGACTCATTAATTACGCGTACCGTGCTACCGCTCTATTTTGATGCTTTACGTAATGCTCGTAAAACAGGGGATTATTCCAAAGCAGATGAGGTGTTAGATTTAATTGATAGTTATCAAGAGAAACATGGTGCAGCTGTGTTGCCTTCCAAACGCAAAGTAAATGCTGAAATTAGCTATAATAAGGTAGATATTTTCAATAAACTGTATCGTTATTTCGGAATGTTTGGCGTTTTAATGTTCTTGTTTTTGATTGTACAAATCTTTAAAGAAGGCAAAGTGGTAAACGCTTTAGTCCGATTTTGTAAATATGCAATATGGGCATTCTTTGTTGCTATGACACTTGGTTTAGTTGCTCGTTGGTACATTAGTGGCCATGCTCCTTGGAGTGATGCATACGAATCTATTATCTATGTGGCTTGGGCCACTGTGTTCTTCGGACTTGCCTTTGGCCGGAAAAGTGATTTAACCATTGCTTCAACGGCTTTTGTTGCAGCACTATTATTATGGGTTGCGCATCGTAGTTGGTTAGATCCGTCTATCGCTAATTTAATGCCTGTTTTAGACAGCTATTGGCTTATGATACATGTAGCAGTTATTGTAGGAAGTTATGGTCCTTTTACGTTAGGAATGATTTTAGCCGCGGCTTCGCTGTTGCTAATGGTTCTAACAACTGAGAAGAACAAAAAGAAAATGGATCTCAATATAAAAGAGTTGTCGATTATAACCGAGATGTCGTTAACGGTTGGCTTAGTGATGTTAACGATTGGAAACTTCTTAGGAGGTCAATGGGCAAATGAAAGTTGGGGACGTTACTGGGGATGGGATCCAAAAGAAACCTGGGCCCTCATAAGTATTTTAATTTATGCATTCGTGATACATGCTCGTTTGGTTCCTGGACTTAGAGGGAAATGGACCTTTAATGTAATGGCGATTTTTGCTTATGCCTCAATTATGATGACGTATTTTGGAGTAAATTTCTACTTAACGGGTCTTCATTCTTATGCAAGTGGAGATGTACCAGTTACACCAAGTTTTGTGTTTTATTTGGTGGTCTTCTTTGTAGTGTTAAGTACGGTCGCTTATTTCCGATATAAAAAGTACTACGTAAAAAAGGGATAGACTAGCGAACTAGTTTATCCCTTTAAGACGTTTAGCGGTTAGGTAAACGGTCTGTGATTAATTGTAGATATAATCTGGTTGATCTTCTACAATGCGATAATCTTCCTTTATTTGTTCACTAATCTCTAATTTGTGGTAGAGTTCATTAGTCAGTTCTTCAATTTCTTGCTCGGTAGTTTTAAGTTTTCGGGCAATTTTAGCGTTTTCTTTACCTTCAGAAATATACTGAAGTAACTTGATTTCCAAACCATCTAGGTCGTAATGCATAATTAAGTTCTCTAAATAAACATCTTCAACTAGTTTTTCAACTTTGGTTCTATTCATCATTTCTTGATTTTTCAAAAATATTCGTAGTTCGGTTTGACGTATTTTGTTTTCCTCTTTTAAAGCTTGCATTCTATACATAATCGCATATGTAATTACCAACATTTCAACGAGAACAGCTGCACGTACATGCGACGATTGTGTAGACAGAAAATTAATGCCAAAAGGTTGTAGGACAAAGAAGTCAATCGCAAATAGGAGTGGAATCGCTGTGGCAATTACATAAAATTTCACATAATTCTTTTTACCAAATAATAGTACGCCAGCAATAAAATAACACGCAGTAACACTAAATAATAGAATGTTGGCTACATGTATCATATCTATATTATTAGAAACCCATCCAATAACGATAAATATGGCTGCTGCACTAAATAGGGTAGCAGTTGCCCATTTTAGCTTCGGGAAAAACTGCTTTAGTGAGAGAAACTTAGAAGCGAATAATGCGCCTGTTCCAATGGCTATACTTAAAAATACACTTTGAACTGCTTCCGCATTAAAAATGGGTCCAATACCAAACATTTCTAAAAGTTGCTCACTAAATAGCAATGATAAAGTAGTGCCCGTTAAGGCTAGACAATAGAGTAGATAGGTTTTCTCTTCAAACAAAAAGAAACATGCCAGATTTAGTAGAATGAGCATGAATGCAAAGCCATAGTACATTCCTTGGCGAAAGAGGGTA
>Ga0316208_1000949_pt1 | contig 30194 bp, 23 predicted proteins | sample 3monopyrite_MG_FD_204944 | JGI IMG/M metagenome (GOLD analysis project Ga0316208, IMG submission 204944) | Microbial mat bacterial communities from mineral coupon in-situ incubated in ocean water Damariscotta River, Maine, United States -... | ecosystem: Environmental > Aquatic > Marine >... | reverse complement strand
CCAGCGGTGGGGGGCGTGGGGGGCCGAAGGGGCCCCCTGCGGGGGATTCCATAAGGGGGGCCCCGCCGCCCCTTTGGTCGGCGGAGCCGATTAACAGGAGCTTTTCGACGCTCACTCGCCGGTCCCCTCCTCTACCCCGACCCGGTTCCGAAGCTCTCTCCCGCAGTCATCGAGCCGGGGTTCGGTTCAGGGCTCCAGCGGTCAGCAGAGAAGCACCGGGGCGGGGCAGCCAGCCATTGACTCCGTCTCCCGCAGCCCCGACCCCCAACACCGCCGCCGATCTCGGGCCATACACGCCCGCCACTCCTCGCCCTCACCCAGGCCCGTCCCGCCCCAGCAGGACAAAAGAGCGGGGGGACGAGGGGGTCCGCTCGGACCCCCAGCGGTGGGGGGCGTGGGGGGCCGAAGGGGCCCCCTGCGGGGGATTCCATAAGGGGGGCCCCGCCGCCCCTTTGGTCGGCGGAGCCGATTAACAGGAGCTTTTCGACGCTCACTCGCCGGTCCCCACCTCTACCCCGACCCGGTTCCAAGGCTCTCTCCCGCAGTCATCGAGCCGGAGTTGCCGTAGTCAAAATCACATCACGTAGCCAAATCGACAACAGATGGGCGGTGTCATTTCGATAACTACCCGCTCTCTGATCCGCCCACCGCTGTCCCCTGCTACCTCTCAACTTCCCTGACCGCTTCCAATCCCAGATCGCGCGAAATACACCGCTATTCGCGCACTTCGCAGCCCGATCGGGAGCGGACTACAGCATGGCAGGGAGGCCGTCGAGTCGGCGCCCAGCGTTTGGCATGCCTCTTGCTTCATGGCTCTCCTCTCCAACAGCCATGGAGCGCCTCGATGCTCTCGAAATCACAAGCCAAGTGGTTCTTTCTGGCGGCTACCTGCGGGTTCTCCGCGGTCTTCCTCGTGTTGACCGTCGACACCCTGCGGCAGCTGCCCGATCGGACCCACCAAGACCAGATCTCCGAAACCGTTCGACACGGACGGGAGATCTGGGACGACAACAACTGCATGGGCTGCCACACCATCCTCGGTGAAGGCGCCTACTACGCACCCGAGCTCACCCAGGTGATCGAACGCCGCGGCAAGCCGTGGCTCCGCGTCTTCCTCAAAGATCCCCAGGCGATGTACCCGGGGCGGCGGAAGATGGTGCAGTACGACTTCACCGACGAAGAGATCGAAGCCGTTCTCGACTTCCTCGACTGGATCGGACACATCGACACCAACGGCTTCCCCGCCAAGCCCCGTCTGCAGGGCCTCGCCGGGAGCTCCACAGCGAGCGCGAGCACCGGCGCCCCCAAGATCTATGGCGAGCTCTGCGTCGCCTGCCATAGCCAGGGCGGCAGCGGTGGAAACGTCGGCCCCGCCCTCGATGGCGTCGGCAATCGCATGACCGGACCCGAGCTGAGCGCCTGGCTCGAGGACCCCCAGGCGGTCAAGCCCAACACCGCCATGCCCAACCTCAACCTGGCCGAGGCCGACCGCAAAGAGCTGGTCGGTTGGCTCTCCAAACTCAAGTAAAGAGGCCGAATCATGACCAGTCTCAAACATTCTCGTCAGCTCGCATGGGCATTCTTCGCCGCGTGCATGGGCCTGTTCGTGCTCCAGATCGTGTACGGCTTCATCATGGGCTTTGCCCACATGGGCTACGACGGCCTGCACGAGCTCATCCCCTTCAACGCCGCACGGGCCACCCACACCAACCTGCTGGTGGTCTGGGTGCTCGCAGGCTTCATGGGCTCCGCCTACTACATCATCCCCGAAGAGTCCGGTCGCGACGTGTGGATGCCCAAGCTCGCATGGGTCCAGTGGGGCTCGCTGCTGGTGGTCGGCGTCGTCGCCATCATCGGCTTCCACCTCAACTGGTGGGAGGGGCGAAAGTTCCTGGAGATCCCCCGCCCCCTCGACTTCCTCGTCGTGATCAATGTGCTCACCTTCCTGCTGATCATCGGGATGACCCTGTGGAATGGCAAGCGCTTCACCACCACCGCCGTCACGCTGATGGTCGGGCTCACCGCCGCCGCGCTGCTCTACCTGCCCGGCATGATCTACTTCGAGAATCAGGCCGTCGACAGCTACTTCCGCTGGTGGGTCGTGCACCTTTGGGTAGAGGGGGTGTGGGAGCTGATCATGGGCGCCATCCTGGCCTTCCTGCTGATCAAGCTCACCGGCGTGGACCGGGAAGTCATCGAGAAATGGCTCTATGTCATCGTCGGCCTGACCTTCCTCTCCGGCATCCTCGGCACCGGCCACCACTACTACTGGATCGGAACCCCCGAGTACTGGCTGATCATCGGCGGCGTGTTCTCCGCCCTGGAGCCCCTCGCCTTCCTCGGTATGGCCCTGTACACCGTGACGATCTCCCGGAAGGGGCAGCGACAACACCCCAACCATGTGGCACTGAAGTGGGCGGTGGGTACCGGGATCATGTCCTTCGTGGGGGCGGGACTGCTCGGCTTCGCCCACACCCTGCCCGGGGTGAATCTGTGGACCCACGGCACCCTGGTGACCGCAATGCACGGACACCTGGCCTTCTGGGGAGCCTACGCGATGCTCATCCTCGCGATGATCAGCTACACCCTCCCCGAGATGACCGGCCGCCGCTTCTTCGACCACTGGCGCAGTGAGTGGGCCTTCTGGCTCGCCAATATCGGCATGATCTTCATGACCGGCGCCTTCGCGGTCGCGGGTGTGGCCCAGGTCTATCTCGAGCGCCTCGGTGGAATGGACTTCCTGGTGGTCCAGGAGGAGCTGCATGTGCACTTCTTCATGCTGGTCCTCGCCGCCTGCCTGTTCAGCCTCGGCATCCTGCTCTTCCTCTGGGACTTCGTCTCCTACGGCCTGCCCGTCGAGTCCGAGTCCGTCCTGCCCGCAGCAGGTGAGCCGGCGCCCGGAAAATGAGCACCGAGACGCCCTACTACCGGGCCGTGGGCCAGGAGGTCGCGCTCTTCGAGACGGCCTTCCGGCTCCGGCAGCCCCTGCTCCTCCGCGGCCCAACCGGCTGCGGGAAGTCCCGCTTCGTCGAGCATATGGCGCATCGGATGGGGCGTCCGTTGATCACCGTCGCCTGTCACGAGGACACCTCGGCGACGGATCTGCTCGGGCGCTTCCTCATCCGAGGAGGGGACACGCTCTGGCAGGATGGGCCCGTCACCCGGGCCGTGCGAACCGGCGCGGTCCTGTACCTGGACGAGCTGGCCGAAGCCCGACCCGATGTGATCGTCGCCCTGCACCCGCTCTCGGATCATCGACGCCAGATCTTCATCGACCGGCTCGATACCGCCCTCACCGCTGCGGAGGGGTTCATGCTCGTCGCGAGCTACAACCCCGGCTACCAGAACCGCCTCAAGGAGCTGAAGCCCTCGACCCGACAGCGATTCCTGGGCATGCGCTTCGACTACCCCACCGCCGGGATCGAGGCCGAGATCGTGGTAGCAGAGTCGGGTGTGGACCCGGCCATTGCCAAGCGCCTCGTCGCCCTGGCCCACAAGCTCCGCACCCTCGACCGGCTCGGCCTGGCAGAGGTCCCATCGACCCGGCTGCTGGTCGAGACCGGCAAGCTGATCGGTGCCGGCTTCCCCCCCCGCCAGGCCGCACAGGCCGCGCTCATCGAGCCCCTCTCCGACGATCCACAGGTGATCGAGGGGCTGATGCAAGCGGTGAAGCTGGTGCTGTAGTGAGCGGCCCCTCCCTGGACTTCGACTGGGAACAGGCTCTGTTCCGCACCGCCCGCAGCCTGTGGAGGGGCCTATTCTCAGCCCCCGAGCCGGAGCGGTCGGCGGCTGCGGTGCGCCTGGAAGATCACCAGGCCTCGTGGCTGGTCCTGGCCCGGGTGCTCGGTGGAGAGAAGCTGCGGATCGTCTCTACCCCCGGAGTGGGCGGGATCCGCGGCGCCGATCTGCTGCTCCCCGCCGTGCTCGACCTCGCCCCCACCGCCGAACTCAATCGCGACCTGTACCTGTATCGGGTCGTGCTCGGCGCCCTGCTGGCCGCCAATCCCCGCCCCGCAGGCACCCTGCTCGAGCAGATCCAACACAGCTACACCGCCCTGCACGCCGCCGCCGACACCCTGCCCCATCTCGCCGCCCTGCACCATCGCTGTGTCGAGGTCGAGCTCCGCAATCGGCCCGCTCTGGACGGCCTCTCCGGCCTCGCTCTCACCCAGGAGAGCGCCATCCGCGCCGCCCTCGCCGGAGACCGGCCCTGGGAGCAGGCCCAGGCCCGCGCCGCCTTCGCCAAGCCCCTGGCCGTGCCCGAGGTCCGGATCTGGGGCCGGGCCATCGCCCTCGCCCTGGCTCCCAGCGAGGGCTCCGACAACACAGACGCCCCTCCGGCCGCCGAGAGCAGCGAGGCTGAGGCCCTCGATGTCGACGATATCCAGCTCCTCCAGCTCTCCGAGGAGGACGTGGTCGAGCTGCCGGTCCATGTCTTCGAAAAAGTCGAGACCCTCGACGAGTGGTCCGGTGGAGCCCGCCCCATGGACGGTTCGGATGAGCTCGACGACCACCTCGAGGCCCTCGACGAGCTCGATCTGCGCGACCTGATCCGCGGCGGCGAGCAGGCTCGATCCGTGCTCAAGGCCGATGTCGCCCTGGACCTCGAGATCCCCGATGTGGCTCGCATCGCGCCCGACGAGACCGGCATCCCCTACCCCGAGTGGGACCGCCGCAGGAAGCGCTATCGGGAAGACTGGACCACCGTCTACCCCACCCCGCTGCCCTGCGGTCCGGACGCCTGGGCGAAGACCGCAACCGAGAAATGGCAGGCCGAGATCGAAGCCCTGCGGGTGCAGCTCCGCATGCTCCATGACTCCCTGCGACCCCGCCCCCGACAGCTCGATGGCGAGGCCTTCGATATCGACGCCATCGTCGGCGAGCTGAGCGCCAGGAGAGCCGGCCACGGCGGGGATCAGCGCCTCTACCGCAGGCTCCAACGACAGGACTGGGATCTGGCCACCACCGTGCTCCTCGATCTGTCCCTGTCCTCGGATGGCTGGGTCGATGGCCGCCGGGTGCTGGACGTGGCCCGAGAGTCCCTCCTGGTCCTCGGCGAGGTCATGGCTGACTTCGCGCTGCCGCTGCGGATCATCGCCTTCGCCTCGCAGACCCGGAACCAGATCCGCGCCTGGGATGTGCTCCACTGGAACGAGCCGTGGTCCAAGGCCCGAGCCCGGATGGGCCTGCTCCATCCCCAGGGCTACACGCGGATCGGCCCGGCGATCCGCCACGCCGCCGCCGACCTCCACGCCCAGACCTCCCGCCGCAAGCTGCTGATCCTGCTCTCGGATGGCAAGCCCACCGACTACGACCGCTACGAGGGCCGCTACGGTGTGGCCGATGTCCGCCAGGCCATCCGAGACGCCCGCAGCGACGGCATCCGCGTGCACGCCCTCGCCATCGACTCCCACGCCCGGGATGTGCTCCCCGTCATGCTCGGCCGCGGCGCCTGGGATCTGCTCCCCTCTCCCGACCTGATGCCCCCGGTGCTCACCACCCTCACCGCACGGATGGCGATACGATGAGAGCGCTCCCCGGCGGCATCGGCGTGGGCCTGCTCCTCTGAGGGAAGCATGGGCGATGTGCTATCAGTGGACGCGATGCCGACCTCTGTGGCCAATGCGCTGGTTCGAACCGCCCTCGAGCTGACCACCAGCCTGTCCTCTGCGACGCGCTACGCCAACCTGCTCTCCGCCATCGCCGACGCCATCCCCTGCGACGCCGCCGTGCTGCTCCGCTACGACGGGGAAGCCCTGGTCCCCGTCGCCGTCAAGGGAATCGACACCAGCGCTGTGGGCCGGCCCTTTCCCATCTCCGAGCACCCCCGACTCCTCGCCATTGCCCAGGGGCAGGAGCCGGTCCTGTTCGCCGCAGACGACCCCCGACCCGATCCCTACGACGGTCTCGTGCTCGCCCACGATTCCAACCTCCATGTGCACTCCTGCATGGGCTGCGGCCTGTATGTGGACGGCAAGCTCATCGGCGCCCTCACCCTGGACGCGCTCCAGCCAGGCCAGTTCGATGGGGTCGATCGCATGATGTTCCAGGGCTTCGCCGCCATGACCGCCGCCTCCGTCCAGGTCGCCGAGCTCATCGGCCTGCTCGAGCAGTCCGCGAGCGTCACCCACGCCCGCGCCCTCGATCTGGTCGCAGAGGAGCTCCGCCAACACGGCAAAGGGCTCGTCGGCACCTCGCCCGCTATCGAGGCCGTGCGAAAGGAGATCGGCCTGGTCGCCCCGTCGGATCTCACGGTGCTGATCACCGGAGAGACCGGCACCGGCAAGGAGATCGTCGCCCGCACCCTGCACGCCCGCTCGGGCCGTTCCCAGCAGCCGCTCATCTATATCAACTGCGCCGCGCTGCCCGAGTCCCTCGCCGAGAGCGAGCTCTTCGGCCACGTCCGGGGCTCCTACACCGGGGCCATCGGCTCCCGCGCCGGCAAGTTCGAGCTCGCCCACAACGGCACCCTCTTCCTCGACGAGATCGGAGAGCTGCCTCTCACCCTGCAGCCCAAGCTACTGCGGGCGCTACAGTTCGGAGAGGTCCAGCGGGTGGGCTCGGATGAGCCCCATCGCGTCGATGTGCGCATCATCGCCGCCACCAACCGCGACCTGGCCCAGGCCGTGAAGGAGGGGAGGTTCCGAGCCGACCTGTACCACCGGCTGAGCGTCTTCCCCATCCACACCCCCGCGCTGCGGGACCATACCGAAGATCTCCCTGTCCTGGCGAGCTATCTGCTCGATCGGGTGCGCAGCCGCCTCGGCCTTCCCCCCCTGCTGCTCGAGCCCTCCGCCCTCGCCGCGCTCCAGCGCTACGACTGGCCCGGCAATGTGCGCGAGCTCGAGCACGAGCTCACCCGAGCCGCCCTCCGAGCGGGCCATGAAGGGCGCCACCGACTCGACGCGAGCTGCTTCGAGCGGGTCCCCGCTCCCGCCCGGCCCTCCGTCCAACCCCAGTCCCTCAGCGCGACTCCGCTCAAGTCCGCCACCGAAGCCTTCCAGCGCGCTCATATCGAGGCCGCGGTCCAGGCCCACGGGGGCAACTGGTCCGCCGCGGCTCGGTCGCTGGGGCTCGATCGCGGCAATCTGCACCGGCTCGCCCGACGACTGGGGCTGAAGTAGAGCGAAGAAGTGGGCCCAGGAGGGGACCCAGCCCGCTTTCAGCCCAATCTCTCCAGCTTGCGGTACAGGGTTCGCCGGTCCAGGCCCAGCAGCTCGGCGGCGGCCTTCTTATTGCCTCCGGTCGCCTCGAGGACCCTACGAATATGCGCATTCTCGAGCTCCGCCAGAGTGACGATGCCCACCTGCTCACCGGGATTCTCCCGTCCGTCGAGGATCTCCTCGGGCAGGTCACCGGGCACGAGCAGCTCGGAGTCGGTCATCGCCACGGCGCGGTCGATGGCATTCTCGAGCTCCCGGACATTGCCCGGCCAGGCGTAGCCGAGCAGAGCCCGAGCCGCCGCAGTCGAGATCCCCCGCACCTCCGTCCCCATCCGCGCCGAGGCCCGAGCGACGAAGTGATGCGCCAGCTCGAGGATGTCTGCGGACCGGTCTCGCAGTGGCGGCATCGACATCCGGATGACCGCGAGCCGATAGTACAGATCAGAGCGAAATTTTCCTGTCGAAAACGCCTGCTTCATGTCGATATTGGTAGCGGCGATCACCCGGCATCGCACCTGGACCTCGCGGTCGCTACCGACCGGACGCACCCGTTGCTCCTGGAGGGCCCGCAGCAGCTTGGGCTGGACCGAGAGCGGGAGTTCCCCCACCTCGTCCAGGAAGAGCGTGCCATCGCCGGCCTCCACGAATAGCCCCGCCCGGTCGCCATGGGCATCGGTGAAGGCGCCGCGAATATGACCAAATAGCTCGCTCTCGACGAGGTTCTCGGGGATGGCCGAGCAGTTGACCGCCACGAAGGGCTTGCCCGCTCGCTTGGAGGCCTCGTGGAGCGCTCGGGCCAGCAGCTCCTTGCCGGTGCCCGTCTCCCCCTGGATCAGCACCGGCATGTCCGAGCGAGCCGCCTTGGGCACCAGATCGATGACCTTCTGAAAGGCCACGCTGCTCCCGATCAGCCCGGTGGCGGTGCTCACCTCGCCCCGGAGCCGCTTGACCTCGGTGGTCAGCCGGTGATGGTCGGCGGCGCGCTGCACCGCCAGCTCGAGGGAGTCGAGCTCGACGGGCTTGGGCAGAAAATCGTAGGCCCCCGCCCGAATCGCCTGGACCGCGGTGTCCATCGAGCCAAAGCCGGTGAGCACGATGACCGGTAGATCCGGATGCCACTCGTGGACCCGCTCGCAGAGGTCGATTCCGGAGATGCCAGGCATGCGCACATCGGTGAGCACGACCTCCACCGGGTGGTGGCGAATGAACTCCAGAGCCGCAGCGGGGTCGGTGAACCATCGCACCTCGAAGCCGAGCGGCCCCAGCGTGGCATCCATCAGCTCGCACATATCCCGGTCGTCATCGACCACTACGATGGGCCTCATCTCTCCTCCCTGGCGGTGCGCGGGAGCACTACCCGAAATCGCGCCCCGCCCAGGGGAGACTCCCCGACGAACAGGGCCCCACCGTGTTCCTTCACGATGCCCTCGACCACCGAGAGCCCCAGACCGGTGCCCTCGCCCGGCTCCTTGGAGGTGTAGAAGGGCTCGAGCACGCGCTCCCGGAGATCCTCCGGGATCCCGGTGCCGTCGTCATCCACGATGAGCTCCACCTGGTCCCGCGACTGACTCAGCCTCAGCTCGATTCGCCCGCCGGAATCCACCGCCTGGGCCGCGTTCTGCACGAGGTTGGTGAGGACCTGGCGGAGCTGCTCGGCATCGGCGGACACCTCGGTGGGCTGCTCGCTCACGACCTTCAGATCGATATCCTTCTCGCTGAGGGTGGGCCGAAGCAGCTTGGCGATCTCGCGCACGAGCGGGTCGAGCTGCAGGACCTCGCGCTGCATCGGGCTCCGGCGCGAGTAGTCCATCAGCCGCCGCACGATCTGCACGATGCGCTGAGTCTGGGCCCGGATGGTGCTGGCATTGGCCTGGTCGGGTCCCTCGGGGAGCGAGCGGAGCAGCAGAGACGCGCGCCCGGCGATGACATTGAGCGGAGTGCCGAGCTCGTGAGCGATACCCGCCGAGAGCTGCCCCACCGTGCGCAGCCGATCGGCGTGGCGAAGCTGCACCTCGGCCTCGAGCCGCGCCTTTGCATCGCTGGCGGACTTCTCCCGGGCACTCTTGAGCTGGCCGGCCATCAGGTTGAGCTCGGTCGCGAGCACGGTGAGCTCATCGGCACCCGCGACGGCGACCGGTTCGTCGAACTCGCCCCGGGCGACCCGCCGTGCTTTGTTCACCAGGGCATCCACCCGGCGCCCGACGAGGGAGCGGCCGAGCCACATCCCAGCGCCCAGGCTCAGCAGCATGACGAAGGCGGTGGTCGCCATCAGCGAGCGAAGCGAGCCCGCCACCAAGCGCTGCCGCGGCGCGAGAGTCTCGGTGACCTGGATAGACCCGCCGCCGTCGATGGCCACGGTGGCCGTGATGGCCTCGGGCCCCATCAAGATCTCTGGTGAGTTGGAGTCCCCAGGTAGGTAGCGGACCGTGATCCCCTCGCTATGCTCGCCCACCCGCTCGACCAGCTCCACCGTCTGATCCTCGGTGAGCTGCCGAGCCGCGACCGCCAGGCTGGCTGCGACCAAGCGGGAGTCCCGGGCGATGTCCTCCTCGACGATCTGAACATCGCGCCGCATGGAGAGCAAGGAGATCACCAGCACGAGCAAGGTCGCTCCGAGGCCGATGAGCACGGCGATTTTCAGGGATAGTCTCATCGGGGCTCCGGCGGGTCGAGGCCGGTTGGTACGATTGGGGTCTGACCCCAATCGTACCAACCGGCCCGATCGTGAGGCATCTTGCCTCAACTGTGTGTCATTCTGCCACACATCTCCAGCCCGGTTGACGCACCAAGTTCCGCTACGGGGTTGGCACAACTCTTGCTTTGCGTGGTCCCGTCAGGAGGACACCATGCAGAAGCTCCTCCAGGACGCCACGAGTGGCTTCCTGGTCTTCCTTATCGCTCTCCCACTGTGCCTGGGCATCGCCATGGCGAGTGGATTTCCGCCCATCGCAGGCGTGCTCACCGCCATCGTCGGAGGCATCGGCGTCAGCCATCTGGGCAGCGCGCCGCTCACCATCAAGGGGCCCGCCGCGGGGCTCATCGTAATCGCCCTCGGTGCCGTGCAAGAGCTCGGCATGGGCGACCCCATCCTGGGCTATCGGCGCGCCCTGGCGGTCGGTGTGGTCGCCGCTGTCGTCCAGATCCTCTTCGCGCTGTTCAAGGCCGGCCGCTTCGCCTCGATCATGCCCCCATCGGTCGTGCACGGCATGTTGGCCGCCATCGGCGTGATCATCATCGCCAAGCAGGTACCCGTGGTGCTCGGAGTCATCGGCGCCCATGGCGAGCCCCTCGAGATGCTGCTGGAGATCCCCCACTATCTGCTCGAAGAGAACCCCGAGGTCACCCTCATCGGGGTCATCTCCCTGCTCATCCTCATCTTGCTGCCGAAGATACCGGTCAAGGCCATCGCGGCGATACCGGCCCCCTTGGCGGTGCTCGCGCTCGCCATCCCCCTCGAAGCCTACTTCAACTTCGGCGTCGAGCACGACTACGAGCTGGCCCACCACGTCTACCACCTCGGGCCCAATATGCTGGTCCAGCTCCCCGGAAGTCTGATCGACGCGATCACCTTCCCCGACTTCTCGATGATCACCTCGCCCATCTCGATCAAGTACATCGCGATGTACGCCCTGGTCGGCACCATCGAGTCCCTGCTCTCGGTCATCGCAGTCGACGCGATGGACCCCGAAAAGCGGGCCTCCAACCTAGACCGTGACCTGCTCGTCACCGGCATCGGCAACCTCGTGGTCTCCTCGATCGGCGGGCTCCCGATGATCTCCGAGATCGTGCGAAGCAAGGCAAATATCGATGCCAAGGCTACCTCGCAGTGGTCCAACTTCTTCCACGGACTCTTCCTGCTGCTCTTCGTCGCCCTGCTGCCCGGGCTGCTCCAGATGATCCCCCTCGCAGCCCTCGCCGCAATGCTCGTCATCACCGGGGCTCGCCTGGCCAGCCCCACCGAGTTCAAGCATGTGTGGGACATCGGGCGGGATCAGTTCGCCCTGTTCTTCATCACCTTCGCCGTCACCCTGGCGACCGACCTGCTCATCGGTGTCGGAGTCGGCTTGGCGCTCAAGGTCGCGCTTCACGCCTGGCGGACCGGTGGGCTCGCGGGCTTGTTCCAGTCCCCCGCACGCATCGAGACCCACAACGATGTGGTGGACGTGGTCGTCGAGGGCCCCCTCGCCTTCACCAATCTGCTCCGCCTCCAGGAGCCGCTCAAGGCCAAGCTGGTCGACGGCATCAGGTCCGTACGAATCGACCTCAGCAAGGCCACGCTATTCGATCACACCTCCCAGGAGCGCCTCGAGACCGCGGCCAATGAGTGGAAGGATATCAAGCTCGAGTTCGTAGGCCTCGACCACCTGCAGCCCGTCTCCCCCCACCGGCACGCGCTGCGCAGGAGCTCGTGATGGAAGCCCTCGACGCCAAGGTGCTCGAGTGGCTGGGGCACCTCGAGCACTACCTGCCCGCGCAAAAACCCCTCGAGGCCTTCGTCCACCACAACACCCTGCACTCCTTCGAGCACCTGCCCTTCAACGAGGCCGTCGAGACCGCAGCCAAGCTGTTCGGCGCCGAGCCCTACATGACCGAAGAGGCATTCCGCGAGGCCTGGCAGAATGGCCGTATCCTCGAGCGCGACCTCGACACCGTGCTCGAGCAGCACGTCGCCGACGAGGAGATCCACCTCGCCGGACAGAGCCTGCCCCTCCGCGAGGTGGTCCGCGCCTGGATGCTCGGAATGCCCGAAGAAGACGGCGGCACCACGCTCCAGTGGAGGCTCGAAGAGACCGACGAGATCATGGAGTACCCAAGCTGGTTGCCGCGCCATGCCTTCGAGCGTCTCTCCGGCGCCGGTCCCGCCCATGTCCAGCAGCCCGCGCTGTGGCAGGCCGTGACCCAGCGCAAGCACCCCGAGCCCACCAACACCCGTGCCCGCAGAGCCCGGGACAGCGTGCTCTCCCACACCGGAACCGACACCGACTCCATGGTCAATCCGGTGCTCATTCGCTGGTGCGGGGCCTTCCTCGATCCCGGCCACAGCTACTGGCCGATGACCGACCGGGAACAGGGCTTCTATGTCTCCATGCTCTCCCATATGTCCCAGCTCGGACCGGTCCGAGGGTGGATGGCGCCGCTCACCGGGCGCGCCCAGCTCCTCCTCAGCTCCAGCACCTCTGCCGAGCGCTGCATCCACGAGACCCTCGCCCGAATGGGCTGGAAGGCCGACGAGATGGAGGACTTCATCGCCGACGCACTGCTCGCCATGCCCGGCTGGCCCGGCATGTTCGTTCAGCTCGCCGCCCGACCCGACCTCGCGCCCGGTCCGCCGCCTCCCACTCCACTTCAGGACTACGTCGCCATCCGACTCCTCCTCGAAGAAGCCTCGGCCCGGTACCTCGAGAAGACCCGCTCTGGTCCCCTCCCTCGGCGCTGCGCTCCACCAGCCCCACGCACCGATCCCGACTGGTCCTTGTTCAACGCCGCGCGGCTGCTCGGCGTGCTTCCCGAAGAGCTCGACGCCGGCGTCATGGAGCAGCTCGAGGCGCTGCTCTCCTGGCATGGCGAATATCCGCGTCGCTGGCTGTGGCAGCTCGCCTACGAGCGGCGTTATCGCATCGGAATCCTCGACGGCGTGATGAATCACTGGGCCCGCATCGCCCAGGACCAGGCCCCCACACCCCGGGTCCAGCTCATCACCTGCATCGATGACCGCGAGGAGTCCCTGCGCCGCCACCTCGAGGAGCTCGGCCCCCAGTACGAGACCCTCGGGGCCGCGGGGTTCTATGGCGTCGCCGCCTACTTCCGCCCCCTCGGCGAGCCTCACCAGAGCCCCCTCTGCCCCGCCTCCGTCGTGCCCACCCACCTCCTCAAGGAGGTCCCCGCCGACACCACTCAGTGGACCCGTATTCAGCGCTCTCGAAGCCTGCTGGGGCGCGTCTGGGAGGCCCTCAATATCGGGTCCGACACGCTGTTTCGTGGGGGGCTCATCTCGCTATGGGGCTGGAGCTCCATCCTCCCCATGGTCACTCGTATCCTCGCTCCGCGCCTGCACGGAAAGCTCACCGCTTCCCGCGAGGAGCCCGCCACTCAGCTCCTTCTCGAGGCCGAACAGCCCCCCACCGCCGACCATGGACTGCAGGTCGGATTCGAGCCTCAGGAGATGGTCGCCATCGTCCGGAAGATGCTCGAAGATATGGGCCTGACCCGCAACTTCGCTCCCCTCGTCGTGTTCCTGGGCCACGGCTCCCGCTCCCTCAACAATCCCCACGAGGCCGCCCACGACTGCGGTGCCTGCGGGGGGGGACGGGGCGGGCCCAATGCGCGAGCCTTCGCCGCGATGGGCAACCGACCCGACATCCGCGCCGCTCTCCGGGAGGTCGGCATCGATATCCCCGACAGCACCTGGTTCGTCGGGGGCTACCACAACACCTGCGACGACAACGTCGATCTGTACGACCTCGATCTCGTCCCCGAGACCCACCGCGCGAGCATGGAGCAGACCCAGAGGGACCTCGAGCACGCCCGCAAGCTCGACGCCCACGAGCGGGTACGTCGCTTCGAGTCCGCCTCCCTCGACCTCGACCCCAACGGAGCTCTCGAGCATGTCGAGAACCGCGCCGAGGACCTCGCCCAGCCCCGCCCCGAGTACGGCCACTGCACCAATGCTCTGCACCTCGTCGGGCGAAGGTCCTGGAACCGCGGCTTGTTCCTGGACCGGCGGGTCTTCCTCACCTCCTACGACCCCGAGATCGACCCCGAAGGCACCATCCTCGAGCGCCTCCTCGCCAGCGTCGGGCCCGTGGGCGCCGGCATCAGCCTCGAGTACTACTTCTCCTTCGTCGACCCCAATCGCTACGGCTGCAATACCAAGCTCCCGCACAATATCACCGCCCTGATGGGCGTCATGGACGGCCACAGCAGCGACCTGCGCACCGGTCTTCCCTGGCAGATGGTCGAGATCCACGAGCCGGTTCGCCTGCTCAATATCATCGAGGGCCGCCCCGAGCAGCTCCTCGCCATCCTCGAGCGCCAGCCCGGCCTCAAGCAGCTCATCGTCAACCGATGGATCCTGGTCGCCGCCTTCGACCCCGCCACCCACGAGATGTGGTTCTTCGAAGAGGAGGGATTCGTCCCCTACACCCCAGAGACCACTGCGCTCGGTACCGCTGAGACCTCGGTCGACTGGTATCAGGGTCACCGCGAGCACCTCCCCCTCGCCACCATCGAGAAGGGGCGCGCTCGCAGCAAGGAGGTGGCGGCATGATCGCCCCGCTCGCCGCACAGGCACTCGCCATCTCGGTCGTGCTCCCCATGGTCGCGCTGCTGCTGCTCGGCATCGCCATGCTCATCTCCCATCAGCCCGCGGAGCACCGGGTCCACCAGATCCTCGCCGCCTCCATGAGCACCTCCTTGCTGCTCTCCACCGGCCTGCTGATCGGCCTGCTCATCGGGGTGATCGAACCCGTCTCCGTCGACCTCGGCACCATGATCGCCGTCCGCGGATACCACTTCGATCTCGCCCTGCGCGCGGACATCCTCGGGGCCATCTACCTGTGGCTCGACCTGCTCTTGTGCGGGCTCATCGGGGCCTTTTCGGCGCAATATCTCCACCAGGACGAGGGCTATCACCGGTTCTACCTGCTGCTCCTCGCCTTTGCGGTCGGGCTCGCACTCATCGCCGTCGGAGATGGGCTCGATCTGATGTTCGCCGGCTGGGAGCTCGTCGGGCTCTCCTCTGCGCTGCTCATCGCCTACTTCATCCGGCGCCCCGCCCCGGTCGACAACGGGCTGCGCGCCTACGCGGTGTACCGCATCACCGATATCGGGCTGCTGCTCGGCATCGTCGTCCTGCACCAACACACCGGCTCCGCCTCTCTCGAGACCCTCGGCGAGCTCACCCTCCCCGCCGCTCTGCTGGTCGGAGGCTTGCTGATCTTCGGAGCCATGGGCAAGGGCGCCATCGTGCCCTTCACCCCCTGGTTGCCCCGGGCAATGGAGGGGCCCACCCCGTCGAGCGCCATCTTCTACGGCGCGCTCTCCATCCACGCCTCCCCCTTCCTCCTGCTCCGGGTCGCCCCGGTTCTGGAGCGCAGCATCGCTTTGCAGGGCACCGTCATCGTGCTCGGGCTGCTCACCGCCGTCCATGCCTCCATGGTTGGGCGGGTCCAGACCGATATCAAGTGCTCCCTCGGGTACGCCTCGGTCACCCAGGTCGGATTGATGTGGGTGTGGATCGGCCTCGGCCTCTACCCCCTGGCCATCGTGCACATGGTCGGCCACGCCATCCTCCGGACCTGGCAGCTGCTTCGGGCCCCGTCCCTGCTGCACGATCGCCACCAGATCGTGCGCAACCTGGGCACCGAGCTCAAGCCCACCGGTCAGCACCTGGCCCGGATGACCCCCATGAGCTTCCGGCGCTGGGCGTATCGCTTCGCCCTCGAGCGGTGGTACCTCGACGAGCTCTGGGACGGTCTCGCGGCTCTCGTCCGTGGCGTGCTCTCTCCCATCGATGCCGTCGATCGACGTGTCGCTCGGTTGCTCGAAGGCGACCCAGCCTCCCCCGTCCCCCATCCCCACACCGAGCCCAAGGAGGCGAGGGGAAAATGATCGCACTCATCTGGATTCTCGTGTGGCTCGCGGCCCTGGCAACCGGGGCCTTCTTCCTCCCCATGGCCAAAGGCCGTGAGAAGCGCTGGGCCGGGGTCGCGAGCCTCATGCTCGCCCTGGTCGGCATCATCGGCCTCGGTGTCACGCTCAACGGCGGAGCCCCCACCATCGTGGGCCCCTTTGTCATGGGGGCCGCTCCCATCACCATCGCTCCCGCCATGATGCTCGGCGCCATCGCGCTCGTCCTGCTCGCCGGCCGCGCCGAGGCCTCCAGCAACGAGACCAGCTGGCTCCTCGGCATGCTCTGCTTCGAGTCGGTCGCCTTGCTCGCTGGGGATACCGTCCTGCTCATCGTCGCAGAGGGCCTGGCCACGGCCGTGCTGGCCGCTCACGCTCGGCGGCGGGGACAGCGAGCTCACTTTGCCTACCTCGGCTTCGCGACCCTCGCCCTCGCTCTCAGCCTGGCCGTGCTCGCCGTCAGTCCGATCCCAGCCGGGGCCGAGCTTCCCCCAGTCGTCGCCGGCCTATTCGCCCTCGTCGCCTTCGTCCGACTCGGCATCTTCCCCTTCTCCACTGGTATGCTCTCCAGCCTCGATCGGGGCCCCACCACCGCTACACTCATGGCCGCGCTCCCCTATGGAGGCGTGCTCCTCCTCATCCGGGCGAACCCCAGCCTCCAGGCCCTCGGCATCAGCGAGTTCGTGGTCGACTGGCTGCTCGTCGTCGCTCCCCTCGCCGCCGCCCTGGCCATCACACAGAACCAGCTCGGCCGGTCCCTCGGCTACACCCTGGCCTCCACCCACGCCCTCATCGCCCTCGGAGCCCTCGATCCCACCCCTGCAGGTCAGCTCGGAGGCGAACTCCTCTGGGCCGGAGCGCTGCTCACCTCCACCGGTTTCGGAGCCGCCGCCAACCTCGTCACCCTGCGCATCGGGAGCCCCGATCTGGCCCGCCATCACGGGCTTCACGCGAGCGCACCCTTCTTGAGCCTCGCCTTCCTGGTGCTCGGGGTCGGCCTCGCCGGGGCCCCTGGCACGGTGCAGTTCGTTGCCGAGGACATCCTGCTCAATACCGCGAGCACCGAGGGCACACTCGGCATGGCGCTGGTCGTCGGAACCATCGCTCTGATCGGGTTCAATGTGCTGCGGATGCAGTTCCGCATCTTCTTCGGCTCCTCTCCTATCGCTCGCTCCTACCTCCAGACCAAGTCCCGAGAGCGCCTCGGGCTGATCATGGTCGGTGGCGCCGTCGTCCTCGGAGGAATGGCGCCCAGCCTGCTCCCCCTCGTCTCCGCTGCGGCCCAGGCCTCGGGGCACTGATGCATCTCTTCATCGGCCTCGCCTTCGCAGGGGCCTCCATCGAACAGGGACTCGTCGTTCAGGACTCCTCCACCGGGGTGGAGTTCCAGGGCCACTTCCTCTTCGATCAGCAGATCACCACCGACCCCAACACCGGCACGACCGGGATGGCCATCCAGCGGCTTCGACCCGATCTGCGGGTCTCTCTGGGCCAGATTCCGGTACGAGCGCGCCTCCAGACCGAGTTCGCCGGCGACCCCAAGCTGCTGGACGGCTATGTCGAGATCGGGCCCAAGAACGCCTACCTCCGGGTCGGGCGGGGCCTGCTCCCTACCGGGCGCGCCGAGCTCACCGCGGTCCCCAAGCTCTACTTCCAGGGCTTCTCTCCCGCCTCCAATGCCAGCCGGGTCGGACGCGAGGTCGGGGTCATGGGGGCCCTCAGCTCCCCCCGGGGGCGGCTCCAAGGAGGCGTGTTCGGCAACGGCTTCGACCCCGATCTCGGACTACGCGCCGTCGGCCGGGCCGCCTTCGACATCGGGGAGCCCGTCCCCTATGACGAGACCTCCGCCCTCGGGGGGGACGCCAAGGCCGGGCTCTCCATCGGCACCTCCGCTCAGTGGCTCACCGTCGGCCGGGTCGCCACCGTCGCCCTCGAGCTCGCCGCCCAGGCGGGTCGGGCGCGCATCCAGTCCGAGGCCTTCGTCACCAACGACGACACCTGGGGGGCCTATGGACAGGGCACTCTCACCCTCATCCCCGATCTGCTCGACGCCGGAATCCGAGTCGATCACACCCGGGGAGTGGAGGGGGATGCCAACCTCGTCGAGGCCCTCGTAAGCACCTACGCCGCCGGGCCCCACCTGCGGGTCCAGGTCGGGGGCCAGCTCGATCCCGACGACCTGAAGAACGCCCCGAGGCTCAAGCTGAACGGGCAGCTCTGGTTCTAACAAAGCGGACGATAGGGTAGGCTCCCGTCTCCGGAGGATCCCATGAGCAAGAAGAGCCCCCCTATTCAGGTCGACGTCGACCGCATCTACGACGAGGTCTTCGAGAACAATCGCCGCTGGGTCAAGGAGATGTCCGCCAAAGACAGCGACTTCTTCGCCAACCTCGCCAAGGCCCAGAACCCCGACTTCCTGTTCATCGGCTGCTCCGACAGCCGGGTCCCGGCCAATGTCATCATGGGGGTCGAGCCCGGCAATGTGTTCGTGCATCGCAACATCGCCAACCTGGTGCTGCACACCGATCTCAACGCCCAGTCCGTGGTCGAGTACGCCGTCATCCATCTGCAGGTGAAGCACATCGTCGTCTGCGGCCACTACGGCTGTGGCGGGGTCGAAGCGGCCATGCAGTCCGCCGACCTCGGCGTGCTCAACCCCTGGTTGCGCGAGGTCCGCGATGTGTACCGCACCTACCAGGACTCCCTCGAGACCATGGACGAGGCCGCCCGCTACCGCCACCTCGTCGAACTCAATGTGCGCGAGCAGTGCATCAATGTCATCAAGACCTCGGCGGTCCAGAAGCAGTGGCTCAAGCACAAGCTGCCCCAGGTCCATGGCTGGGTCTACGACCTGCACAACGGCCATCTCAAGGACCTGAACCTCGACTTCGCGGATATGCTGGAGCGGATTCGCAAGGTGTACCACCTCGACGGGTGAGCAGGCGCTCCGCCCCAGCTCCGCCTACCCCCGCAAAATCGCGTACCGACACCCGTCTCTTCGCCCCTTGCTGGTCGCCGAATACTCCCCTCTCGACACGCCCTCCAGGCTCATACCCGCCTTCTCTGCGACCCGACGACTCGCCCTGTTCTCCGCGTCGCACTTCCACACCAGGCGCAGCCAGGGCCAGTCCGAGAAACCCCAGCGGATGAGCTCCACCAGCACCGCCGTCCCCAGACCCCTGCCCGCCTCGGAGGCGCGGATCCACATCCCGACCTCCGCCGTGGCGGTGTGCAGCCCACCCTCGCGGAGGTGGAATCCGCAGCCCCCCAACACCCGGCTATCGGTCGGGTCCCAGACCCCCAGCACGAAGTTGCTCCCCAGCAGGTACCTGCCCCGAAACTCCCGACACAGTCGCTCGGATCGCTCGTTCGACTGGTCGGGGACCGCCCAAGGCATGAACCTCTTGAGGTGCGCGTAGGAAGAATTTGTGGCGTCGCTCAAGGCCGGCCCATCTCCCGGCATCCACGACCGCAGCAAGAAGGAATCGGTGTGGGTCGTTTCGGGTGCGAACAGGTAGTCATCCATCGGTCGGTGCCTCCCACTTGAACCTGCCCCGCTCGAGCCACTCCCGCACCTCGATCACCGAGTCCGCCGACTTCCGCTGCACCGCTTCGGTCGAGGGGACCCCACCCGACCGCAGCGCGTGGGCGAGGTCGGCCTCCTCGGCATACACATCCAGCCCCACCCCGCCCAGCTGGCCCCGCTCCGGCGCTGCGAGCAAGTCGACGCTCGGAGAGAGCTCTCCGCGGGAGATGTTCACGAAGGCCTGACGTCCGGTGAGATCGTCGCGATCGAAGCGCCGGAACTGCTCGACCTGGACGGGCAGCCTGCGCAACAACCCGAGCAGCTTGAGGATGGCCGCCTCGGCCACCGAGGTCGCACAATATCGCGGAAGATAGCCCAGAGCGGGGACGATCGACCCGCGCTGAGAGAGCCTCCGAAGGTGATCATAGCCCGTGATCCGGGAGAGGATCGCGTCCAGCTTCCCCTGCCAATCTTCGGGGAGATGGGACTGGGTGCGCACGGAGATCAGCCGCGCTCCGGGCTCTTCATGGCCGGACTCCTGAATGGTCTGGGCGCAGAAACCCGCGCGAACAGGGGCTGGGAGCAAGGACCGCAGCGCGGCGGCCTCCTCCTCGAACGCTTCGTAGAACCAGACCTGCATCGACAAACTCCGCCTCAGTCCGTAGACGACTCACATCGCGGCAAGGATACCGTGAAACAGCTGCCTTCCCCAAGGGTGGAGCGGACCGACACCTCGCCGCCGAGACGCTCGACGAAGCGGCGGACCAGGCTCAAGCCCAGCCCGGTCCCCCCATCCCGGGCGCTGACATCCTCTCCAGCCTGGTGGAAGGGCTCGAAGATGGGCTCGAGCTGATCGGCCGCGATCCCGATGCCCGTGTCCTCCACGTCGAGGTGGAGCACTCCTTCGACCACCCGCGAGCCGATCCGGATGGTGCCCCCTTTGGTGAACCGGTTGGCATTGGCGAGCAGGTTGAGCAGGACCTGGCGGAGCATCAACCGGTCGGAGACGAGGGGATGCTCGGGGTCGGCTTCGATGACGAGCTGGTTCCCATTGCTCGCGATCTGAACCCCCATCCACGAGCGGAGCTCGTCCAGCACATCGCCCAGCCGCAGGCTCTCGCAGCTCACCGCCCGTCCACCGGACTCGACCCGAGCCAGGTCGAGCACATCGTCGACGATGCCGAGCAGGTGCTGCCCCGCCGTGCCGATACGCTGGAGATCGGGGGCCTGGTCGGGCTCCACCTCTTCTTCGAGCAGCTCGGAGTAGCCGATGATCGCGTTGAGCGGGGTGCGTAACTCATGGCTCATATTCGCTAGGAACCTGGACTTTGCTTCACTCGCCGCGAGGGCGAGCTGGGCTGAGGCCTCGGCCTGTTCTCGGAGCCGGGTCTGCTCGAGCCGAGCTGCCTTGAGATCGACCAGAGCCTGGCGAAGCCGCCGATTCTCCCCGATCTGACGATGCCGCACCACCATCGCGATGAGTGTGCCACAGCCCACGACCAACAGCATATCGATGGAATGAGACAGCGCGAACTCATCTGGGAAAGGCCGAAACACCCTGGCCAGCCCCACGACCGCGACCAACAGCCCAGCGAGCAGCGCGCTGGTCCGCAGTTCCAAGATCAGAGCCCCCATCAAACAGACCGGAAGCAGATAGAAGGGCGCGGTGTCCCCCGGAAGCTCGGTGAGGTGCACGATTGCGATGACACTGGCCCCCGAGACGAGGGCCAGGACGAGCCCCCACTCGGCCCGCTCGATCCGCGCGAGGGTGATCACCAGCGCCCCCGCAGCAGCGCCGACGATGTAGTGGCCGACCGCCCAAGTGCCCTCCATGACCACGTGCAGCGCGGCGTTTCCGACGCACACAGCAAAAATCAGCCCACCGAGGAGGGTCACCCATCTGGACAGGAAACGAGCCTGTTCAGCCTCGAGTTCGACCAGGAGCTCCTGCTCCATAGACTCTACCCCCCTTCTTCGATAGCCCATACTCGACCATGGGAATGCCAGAGTCCAGCGTTCTCGGGGGTCCTGGGCATGTGATAGCTTCTCCTCCTCCCAGAAAGGAAGCCCTATGCGCACGCTCACCCTGCTCTCCTTGTTCATCCTGTCCACTGGCTGCAAGAGCGGAGACCCGACCCCACCGGTCGAGACGGATACCGACACGGACACGGACACCGATGCAGACGCAGACACCGATGCAGACGCAGACACCGATGCCGACGCAGACACCGATGCCGACGCCGACACAGACACAGACACCGATGCCGACACAGACACCGATGCAGACGCCGACACAGACACAGACGCAGACACCGATGCCGATGCAGACACCGACACCGACACCGATGCCGATGCAGACACAGACACCGATGCCGATGCAGACACCGACACCGATCCGCCCGCGCCGTCCTGGATGCTCGACAACTACTACGAGGAGTTCTACGCCGGGGTCATGATCTTCCCGCGGCCGGACTCCGAGACCGAGGACTGGGAGAGACACCGTCGAACCTACCCAGGCAAGCAGTACTACATCCCGCTCGAGTTCTTCGGCATGGCTCGGCCCGCCTACTTCGAGCTCCAGTCCGACCCGGATACCCCTATCGACGCCACCATCGGCTCCCAGTATGGCGACCCGAACTACGGCGTGCTCACCTGGGACAACCCCACCGAGAGCGGAGAGCCCGCAGCAGGGTGGCTGTTCCGGGTCCGGATCTACGGGCAGGACTACAACCGAGGTGCCAATCCCACCGACTTCATCGAGGTAGAGTGGCGCCTCGATGTGACCACCGACGGCATCATCTGGGTCGATCCAGTCAATGGCGACGACGCCAATGATGGGCGGCTGGTAGCGGACGGGGGCACCGGACCATTCCAGAGTATTCGGCAGGTCTATCAAGACGACCCTACCGATCGGACCTACTCGGGTACCCAGCTGTGGCTGATGGCGGGCCAGCACGACATGTACCTCGACCCCAACGCCGGAGCCCCGGGAAATGGGGTGTTCACCGACGACAACAAGCCCCTGGTCTGGGTGGGCGACCCCGATGCCTCACGAGACGATGTGATCATCGACATGAGCACATCGCAGTTCAATATGGAGCGGGCGGTCCGGGGGTGGACCATGGACAATATGACCCTGCAAAACACCCGCAGAAAGAACGATATGTACATGTTCTACATGTACGCGAGCTGCGCCTCGAACAACAATGGCTGCCAGCGGATGGGCTGGTCCAGGGTCGTGTTCAAGAACCACCGCCCCACCGATGTGGTCAAGCGCGACTTCCTGACCAACCGCCAGACCACCAAGTACCAATGGACCGCCTCGGCCAGTGGCACCAATGAGTATTACCTCGAGGCCAACGGCGGCGGTGTACCTCCTCTATCCCGGGACCTCTCCACGCTGCTCGATGTCGAGCGCTTCACCGAGACCAACTTCATCCCCGCCGGCACCCAGGGCAGCGCGGGCTCCCTCGCCGACAGAGAGTGGGATCTCGCCGACAATGATGGCCTCGGCTTCCAGACCATCTACTACCGGGACGATGCACAGAACCCCATCGACATCACCCAGCAGCTCGCCGCCCGGTACGATGTCATGGGCGGCGATGGCGAGAACGCAGCGGCGATCTGGTCCATCTCCTCGGGGACCAATCGGCGGCGGTACTTCTGGTTCCACGATGTCCAGGCCACCGACTTCAGCGACTTCGAGCTCAGCGAAGACCTGCAATACACCAACAATCACTGGGCGCTCGGGTCTCTCAGCTGCACCGAGTACCTGGTGGAGGACCGCACCACCTACGGCCCGAACTACCGCGCCGAGGGCACCATCATGGACAAGGCGGCCAACCGCTACTGGACCGCTGCATTCATCGACGCCCGCGCCGCCATCGACCCCGACTACACCGACACCGAGGGCATGCTCACCTGGAAGATCGGTCTCGCCGACAGCTACGACCCCAGCATCGAAGAGGGCTACTTCGAGCTGGTGTGGAGCCGGATGTCCGGGAGCAGCCCGGCGACCAACGCAGCCGGCGTGGTGGACATCGGCGGTGCGAACAACTCCGGAGGGGGCCGAGGTCCAGTCGCGGTGGCCCGCAACACCATCGAGAGCCGACGCGGACGCTACTGCTTCAACGTCCGACCCACCATGACCGACACCCAGTTCGTCAACAATATCTGCATCAGCAACGAGGACCTGAAGCAGGGCTTCACAACCGGCGTCCCCCCCAGCGCGAGCGTGCTCGACAATGCGGTGATCCCCAACGCCAATGCTGCGACAGGCATGGATGCACAGGGCAACCTGATCGGAGTATTAGCCACTCAATATCCAGGCTATGGCGCCGAGGTCGGGTTCTGATCCCCAGCCGTGTGCGGGGTGCTATCGCAGTTCTGCGAACAGTCTGTTAGCTGCGGGGCAACGGAGGTCCCCATGATCGTGTTCGCCCTCTCCCTGCTCGGCTGCAACAGCTCCCCCGCCACCCCCGAAGCGCTCCCGCCGGAGGTCGACGACAGCTACCCCGAGGTCAGCGGAGTCGCAGCCGCCGAGGACTTCGATCCCGCCACCGATGTGGTCGAGGTCCACTTCACCGCCTCCAAGACCGAGGTCGACTACATCGACGCCGGCCCCACCCCGGTGTGGGCCTACAACGGCCAGGTCCCCGGTCCGCTCATCCATGCCCGGGTCGGCGACACCCTCCGCGTCATCTTCACCAACGATCTGCCCGATCCCACCACCATCCACTGGCATGGCCTGCGGATCGAGAATGAGATGGACGGCGTACCCATCGTCCAGGACCCCATCCAGCCCGGCGAGACCTTCACCTACGAGTTCGTGCTCCCCGACGCCGGCAGCTTCTGGTACCACCCCCACGTCCGAAGTGATGAACAGGTCGAGCGCGGACTATACGGCCCCCTCGTCGTTCACGAGGCCGAAGACATCCCCGTCGACACCGACCGCTACTTCGTGCTCGATGATGTGGCGCTTCGGGACAATGGCCGCCTATACGCCTTCAACCTCGGTGGCATGGACGGCATGATGGGCCGCCAGGGCAATGTGCTCCTCGCCAACGGCCAGACCGAGCTCATCGAGGACACCGTCCAGCCCGGGGTCGTCGAGCGGTGGCGCATCGTCAACACCGCCAACGCCCGCAATATGTTCGCCGACATCACCGGAGCGGACTGGCGGGTCGTGGCCATCGACGGCGGCATCCTCGAAGAGCCCTACCAGACCGACCTGCTTCGCCTGCCCATCGGCCGGCGCTTCGACCTCGAGGTCATCCCCCGCGCCGACTCCAGCGCCGCCCGCTTGCGGATCCGACTCCCCGCCGAGATCGGCTACGACAGCTACCCCATGTTCAAGGCCAATATCGAGGGCGAGCCCGTCACCCGAGAGGCCCCCAGCTGGCCCGCTGCCCCCATGGATGCGATCGTCCCCACCACCCAGACCGTCGACGTAGACCTCGATATCGGCCCGGGCGGCATGGCCAACACCTCCTGGACCATCAATGGTGTGACCTTCGACGAGGGCAACCCCATCCCCGTGGTCGGCAAGACCCCCACCCTGCTCAACGTGCGCAACCTGTCCGGAATGGGCCACCCCTTCCACCTGCACGGGCAGTTCTTCACCGTGCTCTCGCGCAACGGCGACCCCGAGGATGTGCCCGGTCGGCTCGACACCATCTTCCTCGAGCCATTCGACGAGCTCGAGCTGTTCTCCACCTTCGACAATCCGGGCGAGTGGCTCGGGCATTGCCACATCCTCGAGCACGCCGAGCTAGGGATGATGACCAGCTTCGAGGTATCCGAGTGAGCGCCCAGCCCAGCATCCTCAGCAGCGTGCCCGCCCACGCCAGCTTCCTCTTTCTCGATCTGCGCCATGGTCGGGAGGCGGCCGATGGGCTCGCCCAGCTCCAGAGCATCTGTCAGCACGACTGGGCGGTGTTCGGGCTCGGGTTCGGCTTGCTCAGTGGGCTCGGCGCCGTGGTTCCGGGGCTTCGGCTGCTCCCCGCGCTCACCGGAGCCGGTGTGTCCAGCCCGTCTACACCGAGCGATCTGCTCATCCGGGTCACGGGGCCCGATCCCGGCAAGGTGCTGCTCCGCGAGCGCCACGTGCTGTCGGGGCTCTCCGCCTTCGAGGTGGTCGACCAGGTGAGCGGGTTCATGCACGGAGAGAGCCGAGATCTCTCCGGCTACGAAGACGGCACCGAGAACCCCACCGGAGATGCGGCCTCCCGAGTCGCTCTGCAGACCGGAGAGCCCGGACTGGCGGGCTCCAGCGTGGTGGCAGTGCAGCGCTGGGTCCACGACCTCGACGCCTTCGACGCCCTGGGTCGCCCGGCCCAGGACCACGCCATCGGCCGCGACCGGGACAGCAATGACGAGCTGGCGGATGCGCCCGAGTCCGCTCATGTGAAGCGCACCGCTCAAGAAAACTTCGAGCCCGAGGCCTTCACGGTCCGGCGCTCCATGCCCTGGCGCGATCACCGCGGCGCCGGGCTGGTGTTCGTGTCCTTCTCCGCCACCCTCGACCCCTTCGAGGCCCAGCTCCGGCGGATGCTCGGCCTCGATGATGGCATCGTCGACGCGCTGTTCTCCTTCACCCGGCCGGTCACCGGCGGGGCCTGGTGGTGCCCACCGCTGCACGACGGTCGGCTCGATCTGCGGGTCTGTACCCGGGGCTAAGCTCCACCACCGGATGTTCCGATGAGAGCTCTACGGAGCTCCTCATCACCCCCAACCCGCCGAAGCTACAACTGAAGCAGGCCCTCCTTCAAGGGGTCGAAGACCTCCCCGTGCTCCCGACCATCCTCACCGAGGTGTCGCGACTCGACCCCTCTCGACATGACTTCTTCGAGCGCCTGGTCGAGCTGGCCGAGCACGACCCGCTCTTCGCGGCCCAGGTCATCCATGTCGGAAACTCCGTCGCCTACCAGGGCCAAGCCGGCCCCGTGCTCTCGGTTCGCGTAGCGATCGCGCGGATGGGCTCCAGGGCGGTGCGCGAGATCCTCATGACCATGGGCCTGATGCGGGTGTTTCGAGCGCGCTCGGACTCGGCGCGGGCGATGTGGCTGCACTCGCTGCAGGTCGCCATCGCCAGCGCTCGATTCGCCCGAGAGACCCGAGCCCGTATCGACACCGGCACGATGTACCTGGCCGCACTGCTGCACGATGTCGGGCGCCTGGTGATGCTCGACGTGGCCCCCGACCCCCTCGGCGAAGTCGACGAGACCTCCTTCCGCACTCCTGCCGAGATCGTCGCCTTCGAGCGGAGCGTCTGCGGGCTGGACCACGCCCGTCTCGGCGCCAAGGCCGCCGAAGCATGGGGCCTGCCCAGGTGGATCGTCCGCTTCATCCAGGTCCATCACTGCCCAAAAGAAAGGGTCCCCGCCGACCTGATCGAGTCCCTCGACCTGCTCCACACCGCCGATCTGCTATCGACCTTGCTCTGCACTCTCCCCGGTGGCGAGCCCTACCAAGCCCACATCGACCGCATCGCCAGGCAGGTGGCGCTCCAGTCCGAGGCCGACCTCTCCCACGGCTCGATCGCGCTCCACATCCCGGCCATCTGGAGTGAGAGCCACGAGATCCTGGACAGCCTCGGGTTATGAGCGACGGATGCTCATCCTGATCAGCGCCCTCTCCGCCCTCGCCGCTCCCTGCCTCGACGCCAACGGCGCCCCGGCCACCCAGCCCAAGAAGACCGGGGAACAGTGGGCTGCACAGCGCAACTTCAGCTCGGCGCTACCCTGCTTCGAGGCCGCCGTGGCCGCCAAGCCCACCCGCTCCGACTGGATCAACCTCGGCTCGGTCCACTACGACCTCGCCGGCCAGCTGTTCTCCCAGGGCGACGAAGCAGCCGGCAAGCGCCACGCTCAGCAGTCGAGCGAGTCCTTCGACAAGGTGCTCGCCACCCCAGATCCCCCGGTCCGGGCGTACATCCTCCAGGCGGCCAACTACGCGATGACCGAGCGGTCCAGCGAGGGCACGGCGATGCTGCTCGAGCTGCTCCCCACGGTCGAGGAGCCCAAGATCCGCGGAGCGATCATCGACCAGCTGGGCAATCTCTCCGAGATGCCCTTCCCCTCCGGACCCGACCAGGCCGCCTACGAGCAGGCATTCGATGCCGCCAAGGCTTCCATCCTCCCCAAGACCCTGCACAATGGCAACCCTTCTCCCCCCACGGAGGAGCTCATCCGAGCGGGAATCCTCACCCTGGATCGGGCACTCCGACACCACCCGCAGTCCTGGCGCGCGTGGTGGGTCAAGGGAGTGGGCTACCAAAAGCTCGGCGAGCAGGGGTCCGCACTCGAGGCCTTCGGAAAGGCCTATGCCCTGCACCCCGCGCACCCGGACATCGGCCGTGAGCTGGTCCTCACCCACCTCCGGATGGGCAACGCCAAGGCCGCTATTGGCCCCAGCGCCGAGATGCTGGTGCTGCACCCCCAAGACCCGGGGCTGCTCGCAAACCACGCCCTGGTGCTGATGATGGCTGGGGATACCGACGCCGCCGCCAGCTGGATCGAAAAATCCCTGGCCATCAACCCCAAGAACCCCGCCACCTTGGCCCTCAAGGCCGATATCGAGGCGGTCGCAGCGGGCGAGAAGTCCGCGCCGGAGCGGATTCAGTAGCTCCACTGTCGGTCGGAATGTCACAACCGGGCTCGAATCCGGACGATAGGTGCACCGGACCGTTCCGGTTCACCCGATTCTCGGAGTCCCCATGACCGCCCCCGTGGTGCTGCCCGACGACACCCACAACCGCGCCCTCGTGGCCCAGGTCCACCCCCGCGACTGGACCGCACCCATCCCGGCCGACCGCTACAACCTCGTAGTGATCGGCGGGGGTCCGGCGGGCCTGGTCGCCGCCCTCGGGGCAGCCGGCCTCGGCGCTCGCGTTGCGCTGGTGGAGCGCCATCTGCTCGGCGGAGACTGCCTCAACTGGGGCTGTGTGCCCAGCAAGGCCGTGCTCAGGGCTGCACACGCCGTCGGCGCCGCCAGACAGGCCGCTGACTATGGCATCGAGGTCGGCTCCGTCGACGTCGATTTCTCGGCGGTCATGGAGAGGATGCGCCGGATCCGAAGCGCCATCGGTCCCCACGACAGCGCCGAGAGGCTACAGCGCGAAGGCGTCGATGTGTTCCTCGGGGACGCAAATTTCTCCGGACCCGACACGGTATCCGTCGGGGGCACAGAGCTCCGCTTCGCCCGCTGCTGCATCGCCACCGGGGCCCGTGCCTTCGTGCCCCCCATCCCCGGGGTCGACGAGATCGGCGCGATGACCAACGAGCAGCTGTTCACCCTCACCAAGCGCCCCGAACACCTCATCGTGGTGGGTGCAGGGGTCATCGGCTGCGAGATGGCCCAGGCCTTTGCACGGCTCGGGTCCAAGATCACCCTGGTCGACTTCGCCCCCCGCGTGCTCCCCCGCGACGAGCCCGACGCCAGCGCCCTCGTCCAGGCCCAGCTCGCCGAGGACGGCATCGAGATGCACCTCGGTGTGGGAGTCGACCATATGGAGATGGAGGGGGAGGCGAAGGTGGTGGTCCTCGCGGATGACACCCGATTGTCCGGAGACGCGGTGCTGGTCGCGGTCGGCCGCCGTCCCAACCTCGACCTCGGCTTGGATGCAGCCGGCGTCACCCACACCAAGCGCGGGGTCACCGTCGACGACCACCTGCGCACCAGCAACTCCCGGATCTACGCCGCGGGCGACGTGATCGGGCAGGCCCAGTTCACCCACGCAGCCGACCACCAGGCGCGTATCGTGATCCGAAACGCCCTATTCATGGGCAGCGCCCGGGTGAGCGCGCTGGTGATCCCCCGGGTCACCTACACCCACCCCGAGGTCGCCGCCGTGGGGCTCTCAGAGGAGGAGGCCCAGAAAAACCCCGCGCTCACGGCCTACAAGGTGGGCATCGACGAGACGGACCGCGGACGAACCGATGGGGAGACCGGCGGCTACTGCCGCATCTGGGCGGACGGAAAGGGTCGGATCCATGGCGCTACCATCGTCGGCGAGAACGCAGGCGAGCTGCTCGCCCCGGTCACCCTGGCCATGACCCACGGGCTGACGATGGGCCAGATCGCCAGCACGATCCACCCCTACCCCACCCGCTCCGAGGTGGTCTTCAAGGCCGCATCTGCATGGAACAAGACCCGGATGAAGCCGTGGATCCATCGGCTGTTCACCTGGTTCCTGTCCTGGCGACGCTAGGCATCCAGCACCTCGCGCACCCGCCGGAGCAAAACCGTCGGTGAGAACGGCTTCTCGAGCAGCTGAGCCCCCAGCGCCAGGGCTCGACCGCTGACCACCGCGTCACCGGTATAGCCGCTCATCAGCAGCGCCCGAGGGGTACGACCGGAGGCCTGGAGCCTCTCCAGCAGCTCGGGCCCGTTCATTCCCGGCATGATCACATCGCTCAACACCAGCGCGATCTTTGGGTTCTCAGCGCTGATCGCGAGTGCGCTGGCCCCATCGGCCGCGATCAGCACCCGATACCCCGCACCGGCGAGCACCCGCTCGACGAGCCGAGCGACAGCCCCCTCGTCTTCGACCACCAACACCCACTCTCCACGACCTCGAGGCCCCCGAGGGGGGGCGGGCGCTGGGGCATCAACCGCACGATCGATCCGAGGGAGAAAAATATTGAAGGTGGTGCCCTGGCCAGGAGCGCTGTACACCGTGACCGCGCCCCCCGCGCGGGAGATCACACCGTGCACGGTGGCCAGCCCCAACCCCGTGCCGTGTGCCGTGGGGGTGTGATCGCGACCTTCGGCTCATGGTCCCTCACGACGCCTCCTGAACGGAGGCCCGATGGTCCCAGAAGTCACCCCACCAGCCGTTCGCGCGGATGATGCGCAGGGCGAGCATTCGGTTCATG
>Ga0316208_1000948_pt1 | contig 30212 bp, 25 predicted proteins | sample 3monopyrite_MG_FD_204944 | JGI IMG/M metagenome (GOLD analysis project Ga0316208, IMG submission 204944) | Microbial mat bacterial communities from mineral coupon in-situ incubated in ocean water Damariscotta River, Maine, United States -... | ecosystem: Environmental > Aquatic > Marine >... | reverse complement strand
TGGCCTTGAGTACCACGAAAACGACCGAAGAATCCTATCGCTTCCCTACCTCTCAGGAACCACCAATTCGAAAACCCCGTTTCCCGGACAGACTCCTAGGCTGTGCTCTGTCATCAGGACGGGCTCCGGCTCTACGGAGTCATCTGCAGGCTGAGTAGAGTTGGCCTGAGTAGAGTTGGCCTGACCAGTTGCAACGTGGCTTATCTTTGTAAGCACAGGACGAAGACCCAAACGGGAACTTCTACCTTCGGGCGGGGTGCGGTAGCGGTGTGCCGAATGGCAGTACCTGCCGGGGTAGCCCCATGCGCTGCTCCGGACCATCATGGGCGGCTTTTCCCAGTCGGAGGGCTGGAGCTGCACCGGGTCAACGCCTCCCTCGACTTTGTGGTGAAACCAGTCAATACACCATTCGGTCAGATTCCCATGCATTTCGTGCAACCCCAAGCATTTGCCGGATAGCTGCCAACCTCCGCCGCTCCGTCGAGATTCGGCCCTTTTTCGGAGCCGGGTAACGGGCGGGTGCCATCGTAATTCGCCAGTAGGCTGCTCATGTTTTCGCCGAAGTGAGTTCGTGTCAGCGTTCCGGCCCGGCAGGCAAATTCCCATTCCGCGGAGGTTGGAAGACGGTATTCGTAGCCGCCCGGTAGTTCGCCAGCCTCGCGTTCAAGTTTCGCAAGCTTCCGGCAGAATTCACTCGCCTCGGTGTGATTGACGCGGTACACCGGAAACCGGTCGCCAGCACCAGCATCGAGCTCTATATCGATCGGCCCCATGACTCGTTCCCATTCGCCTTGGGTCACCTCAAACTGGCCGATCAAAAACGCCTGGCTGAGCGTCACGTCAACCGGCCCCTTCTGACCCTCCTCAGCTCTCGGGCTGCTCATGCGATAGGTCCCCGGCGGGATCACGCGCAGCTCCATGCCGATCGAGTTCTCGAAAGCCACCTCCAATCCGATGTGCTCGGCCCACGCCTTCTGCACCGACTGTGCCTGCTCCCTGGTGAGCGTCTGTTCGACAAGTCGCACCGGTTCGGGGCTGGCGGAGTCATCCGCATACGTCGCGATGGCACTTAGTATCAGGGCTCCAAACACTGCAACCGTCAGGCATGTTTCTTGTCGGATCATCATTGGCTCCTCTAAATCGGGTTCACTGCAGACTCAATGTTTCGCAGAAAGCCGTCTGAATGTAACAGGGCTTCCTTCTGACAATTCCTAACGGGCGCGCGTTACACGAAGCGATTTCTCGAAGCGGCGTGAACAGCGCGAAAAGCAATGCCCTGACCTGTGAGGTCATCAAGAAGAATCTGGAGATGGTCCAACTGCTGGTGAACTTCGGAGCAGATATCAATCAGAAACACGCGAAAACGGTCAGTGCACTGGACGTGGCTCGTAATCGCATCTCACGGGAGACAGAGTAAGGGGACTCAGTTCATTTCCAAATCATTGAGCTGCGTCCGCTTAACAGCCCCGACGTCAACAGACAACGGGGGAGAACTCACGACACAGCCCAGTTGAGCGAAGGGTGGCCCCGTTTGCTCTGAAAACGGGGCCGCGAACCGGCAGGAGGCTCCGGCGTTAGGCTGGCATGTGGACGTTGAAGACGAGGCCTCTCGTGGCTGCGCCATGCCGGTTGCAAAGCAACCGCCACCACCCAATCGAAAGCAAGTAGGTTTCATTCCAAGCCTTAGGCCCGACCAAGCGTGGCGGAGTTCCGGGGAAACATCCGCACTATTGCCGTTCCTCACCTACGGCCGTGCAGTCGGATTGAACAGCCTCCGATATACCAAGTACCTCGACGAGTTTGTCAAACCGCAGGACAGAGTAAGGGGACGCAGTTCACTTCTAAATCATTGAGCTGCGTCCCTTTACATCCCCCCCAGCAGGTTGCGTCCGGCCGTTCTTGTGTTCTTCAACTTTGCCATGAAGCGAGCCATTTGTTCGATATAGAATGCGTCGATGATGCGGAGCTGTTTCAGCCTTTCCGGCAGATTGCCGTGATGAGTCAGCCCATGATATCCCGTGTTAACCCCGTCAATTTCGATAACGTGGTTGTGCATCCCGAAGCCGGCAGTGAAGACTCGGCTGCTGTCGGACTGAATTGCGAGCAACAGCAAGTCGAACATCAGCGGCGAGAGCGTCGGGTAGTCCATCGAGCCGTGCGCGTTCACTGTGCTGTCGAATTCAACTTTCGGCTTGGGCACATCCTGCCAACGCTGCATCCCCTGAATTCGTGACTCAGCTTCACGGATCGCGGTGAGGTATTCGTCCAGCTTCTCGCGATCGGCCGGGTTGACGCTTTTTTCGAGCCGTCTTGCCTGCCCGCGGACAAGGTCGAGAACACTGCCCTGCTGATCAAGTTCCAGTTTGCGGGCTTGTCTGGCTGCTTTGGGATCGTTCACGAAGAGCTTGCGAAAGAGATCCAGCGGATCAGACTCTTCCCGCACTTTAATGCCCGAGGCCGTCCACGACGCGCCCTGACTTCCGCCCAGGGAAATATGCACGGATGGAAAACGCGTCTGATACCCGACATCCTCCGCGGCCACCTGATCGATCGAGAAGTTCTCGCCAGCGGATGCCTTCTTCGCATCGACACCGCTCAGTAGCGAGTTCATCGCCCCGTGCTTTGTATAGATGCCCGGGTGGTCCATATGTGAAAAGACGGTGAAGTCGTTTCTCAGATCGGAGAGAGGACGCAGAGTCGGCGACAGCTCTTAGTCATCATCGAATGACGTCGGAAAGAACGCTTGCGGGTTCATCCCCAACGCGCTGCTGATACACACCATCCGCATCGGTGCTGCTGTATTTGCTGGTGCCGCGAATGACTCCAACGCCGGTAATGCGATGGAGACGCCGGCAGCTTTCAAGAACTCGCGGCGCTGGAATCGTGTCGGGCTCATAGCAATCGATGTATCTGATTGAAACGCTTCTACGTTGTGGACTTCGCAACGAAGACACTGTCTGTGAACCGGGAGTTTGGATTCTGGCGAATCCTACTACTTTCGTGCCGCTCCTTCGAGCTTCGCGCCGTTGGACACCGCAGTGCGGCAACAGAGCCTGACGATGGTCGAAACGCACCCAATCACCGAAGGTGGCACCGTTGCGAATCCAGGCCTTCATCATGGCCAGCTCACCCTCATCGAAAGGCTGAGCACCTCCCTCGGGCGGCGGCATGAAGCTGTCATCTTCATGAGAAAGCGAAATGCGAATCAGCAACTCGCTCTCGTCAGGCTTTCGCGGAACGATCACTCCGCTTTTGGGTTGGTTCCTCCCAACGCTGCCCGCTTCTCGGCGAGGAACGGCAGGTGGTGCCGCAGGTGCCGCACGGCCTGCAACACCAGTTGTCGCAGAGTGAGCAGGCCCGACGCGCTGTGGACGGCGGTGCGGGACCATGCCTCGGGCGGCTGCGCCCGCAGGATGCGGGCGGCGTGCCGCCGCAGTGCCTTGAACAGGGCCAGTTGTTCGTCGAGGTCGAACCCTTGATAGTCGAGCCGCTCGATGTAGAGCTTCTCGTCCGGACTCATCAGCAGCGGGCGGTCCATCGCTATCGTCCGCACAATCCGGTCGGTGAGGAAGATCTCGGTGTCGGCGATGTGGCCGACACACTCCACGGTGCTCCACTTGCCGGGGACGGGTCGGGCGAGCACCTGCTCCGGGGTCATACCCGCCACGGCAGATCGCAGTTCGTCGATCCCCTGCTCGTAGGCGGCGACCAACTCGGCGTTGCCGATCGACCCGTCGTCCCCCAGCATCATCGCCATGTACTCGGACTGCTGCATCAGTGACCTTTCTTTGGTAGCTCGTACTCGTAGCGGAGGAACGCCGTGTCACGTTTCCAGCGGTCCCGCTTGTAGAGGGCCTGGGCCTTCGTGTTCTTCTATCGGCGAGTTGAGGAATTCGACGATGGTCCCGATCTCAGCTGCTACCGGCCGGGTTTATTGTTCTCAATCTTCAACCCAATCGGCGGCGTGAGGAACGTGCACCCCTACTGCATTGTCCGCGAAGCCTCACCGATCGGTTAGCATGCCGCTCGCCTGCAGAATTAGTTTCTGCACGGCGAGATCGTGCTCGGGAGTGTACTCCGACTTGACCTGTCCGCGAGCGATTCGAGCGAGTTCGATGAGTTGGTCGTCATAACGGCCCGGCGTCGCCGGCAGTGCGACCTCGTGCGTTCCCCTGGCGAACTTCCCGCGAGGTTTATTCAGCGTGAGCGTCAACCGCGGCGGTTCCAGCGGACGAATCTCGACGGTCCCCTCCGTGCCGGCCACAACGAACTGTCGACGCTTCCACCCGTCAAATTCGGTCACGCTCACCCGAATCGTGGCCGTCGCCTGGGGATACTCGAATACGGCCAACTGATTGTCGGCGAGATTATCGAGTTCCGGCCGCAGTCGTCGGGTGAGTGATTGTACGCCCTGCGCCGGTCCCAACACGCGAACCATAGCGTCGATCAAATGGCAGCCGAGATGGAACATCATTCCTCCACGGAAGTGCAAGTTCCTCTTCCGCTCTTCCACGGAGATTTCTTTCGACATCAGCCCGTGAACCTCGAAGATCTCTCCCAACCAGCCCTTGCGAACCACGTCGAAGCAAAAACGAAAGGCCGGATTGTGCCGGTACATGTAGCCCATTTGCACGACCAGCCCGCGCGACGTCGCCGCATCGAGCAGTTGACCGAATGACTGAAGCGACTCGCCTGCCGGCTTGTCGAGATGGATATGCACGCCCGCCGCCACGCACCGTGCCGCGGTTGCCAGGAGATCTTCGACTCGCGTTTCGACGGTGACGATCTTCAGATCCTTCGTGGCGAGCAGCGCCTCTTCAGTCAGCCAGGTCACATCGCGGTAGACCGGATTTTTCTCGGCAGCAAGCCGTTTCTCGCGATCGGGTTCGACCACGCCGATCAAGTCGAACTGATCGCTCAGTTTCTTCAGCGTCTGCAGCTTTCCGGACGCATGATCGTGGGCCGTTCCGATCTGGCCGACTTTGATTCGACCAGGTTGTGTCCCTGCGGCATGCGTCTGTTCGAAACGCGGTGCTGCAGCCATTCCGACCGCAGCCGCGCCCGATGCCTGCAGGAATTCTCGCCGTCCCAGGTGTTCCGCGTGAGACCTCACACTTCTTCCTCCACAACCCACGGAGAGCGATACGTCCGCGTGAGCAACGCGTGTGCTCGTTCGTTGTCGACGATGCCTTCGGTAGCCGGATTGATCGTGAGCTTCTCTCCACCGAGGCGGTAGCTGATGTTGGCGTAATGCACGAGCAGCGTGCTGAGATGGCCTTCTTCGATGTCGGCGTTGGGCGTCTGGCGAGTGCGGACGCAATCGACGAAGTTCTGCTGATGCGGTTCGTCGGGAAATTTGCCATACATTTCGTCGCGGACAACCGGTTTGCGGCTTTTCGGGCGAATATACACCTGCCAGCCGGACCCCATTCGTCCCACAACCATCATCGCATCGCTGCCGAAGATTTCCACGCGTTCGGCGTTCTGCGGCCAATGCGGAAACATGTCACCGTCGCGAATTCCTGAATCGGCCTTGAGCATGTACGGCGTATTGAGCGTCAGATCAAACGTCATCATCAGTTCGTCGAATTCGAACACGGACAATTGCGTGTCCGGCGTTTCTGCCGCTCCGTCGCGATCGTAACGGGCACCATGCGAAAAGACGGATTTCGGATAGCCCACACCAACCAGCCACCGCGCGATATCGACCTGATGAATGCCGTCATAGTGCATGTCGCCGCCGCCGTAACGCCACAGGAATCGCCATTGACGGCGCAGTGTCTCGTTGTAGTCGTGCTCCGGTGCGGGCCCGTTGAACATGTCCCAATCGAAACCGGCGGGAGGATCACTGTCCTTCGCCATTGGGAAATTGTCCTCGCCCTTCTGGTTGTAGACGCGCACGAGGTCAATGTTGCCGAGCTTGCCGTCGGTGATGTACTTCTTCGCGGCGTGGAGGTACGGAGCCGAGCGATTCTGCAACCCGATCTGAACGACACGATTGTGCTTCCTCGCAGCCTCGACTCCCTGCCGTCCTTCCCAGCAGTTGTGGCTTTGTGGTTTTTCGCAGTAGACATCTTTGCCGGCCTGACAGCACCAGATCGTCGCCAGCGTGTGCCAGTGTGGCGGCGTGGCGATGACGACCGCGTCGACCGACTTGTCTTCGAGCATCCTGCGAAAATCCTTGGCGTACTTCGGCATTCGGCCGCCCTGGTTCTCGGCGATTCCTTTGGCCCGCGTGGCGTACATCTCGGGATCGACGTCACAGAACCAGGTGAATTCGCAATCGCTCCGAGCGGCGAACGCCTGCGCCAGCGTATTCCCACGCCCGCGACATCCGATGATCGCCAGGTTGAGCTTTTCGTTGGCCGGTGTGGCTGCAACCGATCGCGCATCGGCCAGCAGCGTCAACCCACCGGTGATTCCCAACGTCGTGCTTGTGGAGTCCTTCAAAAACTCCCTGCGGTTGGAATTCGTCATGTGGTCAGTCTCCCATGATGCAAGAAACGGCATTTCCCGAATTCTAGCAAACGGCTCATGCAGTGGATAACTGACCGCCACGCCTTGAGCCAGAGCGACGCAATTCTTGAGTCTGGGCAAGATGGAAACCCGATGCGTGAGCGAGGGACGAGAAAAAATGCTGCCGATCCCTCGCTGACGAGTCGGGTTACCTTCAGCTTCCACATCCCAAAGTCAATAACTGAGTGGGAATTCGGAATGCCTTCAATTGGTGTTTCATCGGTCGCCGGTCGGCTTGAGTTCTTGCGCCATCTCGATCAGGTGATCAACAATCTTTTCTGAAGCCTGGGGCTCCAGGTAGTTGGTTCCCGGCCAGGTGGAGTAGCCGCCGAGTTTGAAATGCCGCGGAGTGGGCAGGTAGCCGAGGTAACCGTGATTCAGCTCGACCATGAACGTCTTCTCGAAAGGGCTGCGTTCCTGAAATGCCTGACCGATTTCCGTGTAGGTTTCACAGGGCGTCGACCCGATGCAGATGTCCCCGATCCGCACCACCTGCAACGCAACCTTCGCTGGCTCGGTGACTCTGGCAAGTTGGTACGCCCGTCATGGGCGTGAACTTATGGGGTGTAAGTCCCCTGTGTGGCTCTGGGAGTCTCCCCTGTGTGGCTCTGGGAGTCTGAGGAGAGGTCAGTCTGCGCTAGCCCATGACTGGTGGACTCCGGAAGGATCGAAAAGAATCCTTTCAGGAGATCGTTATGTCAAAGAAATCGAAGCGACCACGCCGGTCGTTCAGTGATGAATTTAAACCGGCTGCTGTTGATCTTGTCGTGAAGCAGAATTACTCGTTCAAGGCTGCAGCGGATGCTGTCGGGGTTTCTTCCAGAAGTCTCAGAGAGTGGCACGAAAAGCTGGTTCCCGAGCCGCAGCCTTGCGACCTTGACGCCTCGGCCGGTCTGCTGCGTGAAGAGATCAAGCGGCTGAAGAAGCGGTTGCAGCGAACCGAGATGGAACGCGACATCTTAAAAAAAACACGGCCCGCCACAGGCGGTTTGAGGCTCCTGCGGAGCTTTTGCGAGGGAGTCCCCGTTTCTGTTGAAGACGCGGGAAGTACGCCTGGATCAAAGACAATCGTGACTACTTTCCCGTCGTTGCCATGTGCCGGGCTCTCCGAGTCAGCAAAAGTGGCTACTACAAATCGCTGAAAGCTAAGCCCAGCCGGCGAACGCTCCGGGCTGAGAGAATTCGTACATCCGTCAAGCAGGCCTATGAGGAGTCAAACCAGATTTACGGCAGCTATAAAGTCGCTGATCAACTTGGAAAAGACGACCGCCTCGAAGTCGCCTGTCGCAACACCGTTGGGGGCAGACTCGAAAAAGACTGAACGCAGAGGCCGCTGAGGAAAAAGACGCAGAGGAAAGGAGAGTTCTCCTTTGTCTCTGCGAGTCCTCAGCGAACTCTGCGTTCTTTTGGTTTGCGGATCGCGTTCGACGTTCAAGTAATGTGAGCGCCTTTGGTTTCGGTGTAGACCGCGTAGAGTGACTGGCTGCCGGTCATGAAGAGGCGGTTTCTTTTTGTGCCGCCGAAGCAGACGTTCGAGCAGATTTCTGGCAGGCGGATCTGACCGATTCTGGCCCCGTCTTCTGCTGCGAAGATGTGACAGCCGTCGTAGCCTTCTCCGACCCAGCCGGCGCTGGACCAGATGTTGCCGTCTTCGTCCGCGCGGATTCCGTCCGCCTGACCGGCGACGACTTCGCCGTTTAGTTCGAGTTCCATCGATGCAAACTGACGACCATTCTTGAGCGTCTTTTCTTCGGCGATGTCCCACATCCGGATGTTCTTCGTGGCTTCCTCATAGTGCGACGATCCGGTGTCGGCGGCGTAAAGCTTCTTGTAGTCAGGCGAGAAGCACAGGCCGTTTGGTTTGAAAATGTCGTCGGCGACTTTGTGAACCTTGAGGGTCTTCGCGTCAATCCGATAAATGGCTTCCTTGATGTAAGGACGAGGCCAGTCGGCGCTTTTGGGAGCTCGATGGCCTTCGTAATTCATCAGGCTGCCGTAACCCGGATCGGTGAACCAGATGTCTCCGTTGGGGTGGACAGCTCCGTCGTTGGGAGCGTTCAACCGCTTGCCTTCGAACTTGTCGGCGAGCACGGTGATAGTGCCGTCGTATTCGTACCGGGCGACTCGGCGAGTACCGTGTTCGAACGAAATCTGCCGCCCCTGGAAATCGAACGTGTTGCCGTTGCTGTTGTTTGACGGGTGTCGAAACTTGCTGACGTGTCCGTCTTCTTCGAGCCAGCGGTACTGCACGTTGTTCGGAATGTCGCTCCAGACAAGGTACTTGCCGGAGCCATTCCATGCGGGGCCTTCTGCCCACAACATGTCCTGGCTGTGGAAGAGTCGCTGAATCGGCGTGTTGCCGAGTGCATACTTCTTAAAGCGGTCATCGAGGACGACGATGTCCGGATCGGGATAGCCGGCAGGCTGTGCATTCGGGCCGTAGTCGCGAGCAGATGCTGATCCGGCCAATGATGCAGCCGCGCTGGCGGCAATTCCGGCTGCGGCGCTCAGGAAAGTTCGACGGCCGACGGTACCATCGGATGCCTGGTTGTCAGCGTGTTTCTGAGTCGATTCGTCCTGCATGGTGACTACTCCTGTGGTCATGTCTCAGGTGAGTTGAGTTGGGTTTCGATCAGGAAGCGGCGAGCGTACTGAAGTCAGATCGAAGATCGCAACACAACGCACGTGTTCCAGAATCTGGACCAACTCGTTAGCTTCCCCATTCGCACTATTCCTAACGAAACAGGGCCATTGATTCAGCCAGAGGAGCTACCAGAGTGAGCAATTCAGACGGACCGCAGCAGGAACTAAGCCTTGCGCAGATGCAGTCCTTGATTCACGAAATGTACGGAAACAAGGATGAAGCTCGCGGGATTCCCGGCACGTTTATGTGGCTGATGGAAGAGGTCGGCGAACTGTCGTCCGCTCTTCGCGAGAACGAAGCCGCTGGCGGGCCGGCGACGGAAGCTCTGGCTTTCGAATTTGCCGACGTGCTGGCATGGCTGGCCACGATCGCCAACGTGGCGGGTGTCGATCTTCAGGCAGCATTCCTGAAAAAGTACGGAACCGGCTGCCCCGGCTGCGGAAAGATTAGCTGCAGCTGCGACAACAGCGAAAAACCGTGATTCCTGGCCGTTGAAATTTTTAATCGCAGAGGACGCAGAGGTGACGGACGCAGAGGACGTGGAGAATCAATCGACTCTCATTACCCTCTGCGAGAACTCAGCGGTCTCTGCGATTTGTTCTTTCTGGAGTGTCCAGGATCCTGGAAGACTATCGCCAGCCGTAGCGGTAGAAGCACGAGCGGGCGACGCCGATCCAAATTCCAACGAGCAGAAACATCGTGCCGAGCCCCGGAGCATTGAACACGCTGACCGGTCGCTTCATCGTTGAGAACAGAAGCGGGAACGTGTAATTCTCGAACGCGAGCTGTTTGAGGAAGTAGAAGGCGGTGAATTTCGTCGAAAGGTAGAACAGCACGGTTCCGCCCAGCATGTAGCACAGGGCGAGCAACGCTGCCGATGCCTGTGTCTTTGCCAGCGTCGCGATGCACGTGCCGACGCACATCAGCCCGATGCTTGACAGCAGGATGACCAGCCACAGAACCGGCTGCGTCAGTACGATGGGTTTGAGGATCGCGACGATCGTCAGGCAACCACCCAGTGAGATGAGCAGGTGGAATATGAATTTGGCCAGTAGAATCTCAGAAGTCTGAGCCGGACTCAGCACCAGTGCCGCCAGCGTTCCGCGTTCGCGGTCCTGCGCGGTGAATGAAACCAGCAGATGGCAGCAAGCAAAGAACATCACGATGAGCAGCAGCATCGTCGCGATCAGCTCATTGGTGACGAGATCCGCGACCGACGTGTCTTCGAGTGACGCCGGAGCCTCCGCAGACTGGTTGGTCAGCGGCTCTGCTGACTGTTCGAACCGCAACCCTTGTGTGTGATACTCCGTCAGCGTCGACCAGAACCACTTCCAGAATGGATCCAGCGTCGCCGGATCTTTGCCCGGATACTTTCCGTTGAGCGTGACTTTGCCGAACGCTGAAACTTGATCGGTTCTTCGTTCTTCCTCGTAAAAAATCTCGACGGCCCCGTGGCCGAGCGGCAACTTCAACCTACCGTTTTCGATCGGCACGCTACTACGACGCACGGGGTGAACGATGGGAGTTTCCGGAAGGTTGGCCTTCAGATAGGCAAGCCATTCGGAGTCCTGATCGTAAATCAGCCAAACGTCGGCGACTCGCGATGCATCGTTCGTTCCGGCTTGATCGCTGGCTTTTGACACAGGGCGGCTGGTGGCCATTAACAACGCGACTGCCGAAAGCAGACCGAGCAGCATCAGCGCGGAAGGGTTCTTTCGCAGTCTACGAAACTCACGGTCGAGCAGGATTTTGATCATTTCGGAGCGGATCATGTGTAGGCCTGCCCCGTGATCTTGAGAAAGACGTCCTGAAAATTGAACTCCTGCGAGTGAACCCGGACGCACTTTTCGTTGCGAATAATTTCGGCCAGTCGTTCACGCTGGTCGTCGAGGTCCAGGTCGAGAGATTCGCGAATGACGTTGCCTTCCTGTTCGAACTGGGCTTTCACGATTCGCACAGCGTGCCGTGTCACAAAGTTGGTCGGCGTGTCGCAGTCGACGAGTTCACCTCGACACAGGATCGCGACCCGGTCGCAGATTTGCTCGACCTCTTCCATGTTGTGAGTCGTCAGGAAGATCGTCGTGCCCTGGGACGCCAGTTCGCGCAGCAGCTCACGCACCAGTTCGGTCGAGTGAGCGTCGAGGTTCGCGGTGGGCTCGTCGAAGTACAGAATCTTTGGACGATGCATGATCTCGCGGGCGATCAGCAGCTTCCGACGCATCCCTTTGGAGTAGGCACTGACGACGACATCCGCCGCTTCCGACAGTTCCAGCAGGGCGAGGGATTCATCGACGGTCGACAGGGGCAGATCGTAAAGCCGGGCGAAGAGCTCCAGGTTCTCTCGGCCGGTGAATTCTTCGATGTGATTTTCGGTGTCGGGCACGTAGCCAAACTGCTGTTTGACGCTGTCGAACTCGGCCGGAATCTGAAACCCAGCAACTCGGATATTTCCGGACGAGGGTCGCAGACTGCCGATCAGAACTTTGATAGTCGTTGTCTTGCCGGCGCCGTTGGGGCCGAGGAAGCCGAATAGCTCGCCTTCATTCACGGTCAGTGAGAGCTCGTTGACCGCGGTGAAGCGACCAAATCGCACGACCAGATTGTCGATTTCGATGGCTGGGGCTGACATCATTGGGCTCGGCGTGGAAGATCGCCGCTTTCTTCGCGAGAGTGAGCTGCCTGCTGGTCCGGATTCCGGATGCAGGAATAATCTTGAGAATCGGCCTGACCGGAACCTCCGAAACGAACGGCCCGCCAGCCGCCTGAACTATAGATCGAGTTTGTCGCCCATGCGGAATCAACTGCGTCTTCTGCGCGACGTCTCGGCACTCATCCTGATCGCCTGCACGTGGCGGCTCTGGTTTGGCGCGTCAGACTTCCCCGCAGTGCCGTTCTTCAGTTTCCTTGAAGCGGTGTCGCGGACTGTTGATCCGATCCTGAGCGGCGTGCTTGTTGTTGCCTTGTTCATCGATGCGTTTCTGGCAGCCAGCCGCGTCGCACGCGGCCGAGCGTTCGTGCGGAGTGTTCGGGTCGAGCAGGGCTGCGACGTAACGTTTGTCGCGATGGCGGTTGCCCTCATCCTTCTGAATCAGCATTGCCTGCAACCGTGGATGTGTCACTTTTTGATCCTCACGCCACTGCTTTGGCCGCAGACTTCGAAGTCGAAGCTCACGGTTGATGAAGTCGGCAGCGCCGAATCGACCGATGATTTATCGGACGATGCATTTTTTCAAAACGCGATTCTGTGGTTCACGGCATCGATCTACGCGTGGTCCGCCTGGTCAAAACTCGATGCGAGTTTCCTGCAGACCCACGGTCCGAAATTCGTCGGAGCCATCTGTGATGCTATTGGGTTTTCGACACGATTCTGGACCGACCGCACCTGGCAGATTACTGCTGCGGCGTTACCGATTGGCGAGCTGATCGTCGGAGTCGCGCTGCTGTTCCGAAAGACTCGAAGCGTTGCGTTGTGCGGCAGCGTGCTGATGCATCTCGTTCTGATTCTCGCGATCGGTCCCTGGGGGCTAAATCACAACGCAGGCGTTCTTCTCTGGAATGGGTTTTTCATCGTTCAGAATGTTGTTCTGCTCGTCGCTGTTCGACAGTCGGGTGCTAATGCGGGCTTGCCCAGGGGTGAGTGCACGACCGAAACCAGTACTACCTGGAAAGTTCGTTGTGCCAGACGACGCAGCGCTGCGGTTCTGATTCTTGCAGGAGCCGTCCTGTTTCCTGCGGTGCGGTCAGTCGACTGCTGCGATACCTGGCTAGCGTGGGCCGTCTATGCATCCTCGCCCGCTCGCGTTCTTGTGCAGGTTCGGGAAGATTCTGTTGACCAACTGCCCGAATCACTGATTCCGTACGTCGAGCCGCGCCCGATCAACGACGGATGGTCGTGGCTGAGGATCGACCTCTGGTCTCTGGCGGCGACAGGCACTCCGATTTATCCCGAAGATCGCTTCCAACTGGGCGTCGCTCTGTTCATTGCCCGCGAAGCTGGCCTTCGCGCCGACATTCGGATCATTCACGAAGAAGAATCCGACCGCTGGACCGGCAAACGCGAACGCTCCGAGAAAGCCGGCGAGGCAGCGATGGGGGAACTTGCGAAGCGATTCCTGCTCAATTCATTGCCGAGATAGACGAGGAGTTAAGGGTTCCGCGTCGGCTTCAGCCGACATTGTTTGCCACCGGCTTCAGCCGGTGGTTCCTCGCAGAATGGACATGTCAGCCGGCTTTAGCCGGACTTCTCGTCATGGAGTTGTCCTGCGGCTGAAGCCATGAGTGAAGTCCGGCTGAAGCCGGCTGAGACGAGGTAGTTGCTCAATACCACCAGCTAAAGCTGGTGGCAAACAGGGGGCGGCTCGGAGTCACAAAGAATTTTCACACTGAATTGCTCAGCTTTTCGCGGCGCGGGCTTCTTCGAGCATTTTGATCCACGGGCCGATGTACTGGCCGTTGTCGTGGAAGGTTCGGCCGCTGACCATGTTTCCGTCGATGACGCAGGCTTCGTTGACGAATGTGCCTCCGCAGATTTCAAGGTCGAACTTGCACTTTGGAACCGTCGCCATTTTGCGGCCTTTGACGCAGTCGGCGGCGGCGGGGATCTCGACGCCGTGGCAGACGCTGGCGACGGGCATGTTCTCGGCGAAGAAATACTTTGTGACGCGCATCAGGTCTTCGTCGTACCGGATGTACTCGGGGGCTCGTCCGCCGGAGAAAAAGATGCCAGCGTACTCGTCTTCTTTAAGATCGGCGAAGGCGATGTCCGCGTCGATGGTGTAGCCCTCCCACTCCTTCGTGATCGTCCAGCCGGGCTTCACTTCGTGCAGAACCATCTGGTACTTGCGTTTCTCCGGAGCGGCGACAACGGGTTGGAAGCCGGCTTCGATCAGCCGGTAGTACGGGTACATAGTGTCGAGCGTTTCCGTGGCATCGCCGACGATGATGAGAACTTTGTTACTGGGCATTGAATGGCTTTCTTAGATGATTCTGCTGAGATGGATGCTCGCAGTCGTTGCCGACGCTGCTAGCGTCGGTCCGAAGCTGGCAGCTTCGGCAACGACGAATTGCGGCTTTGCGTCAGACAATGTCTTGGCTTCTGTGAGTTGATAATCAGTGTCAAATGCGGTTGAGACATTTTGTGATGTATTCACGAGATCGGTTGATTTCGGCAGTGACTTCGTCGGTTGTTTCGAGGATTGGGATTCCGCGCGGGACAGGGTGCATGAAGATCTCCGTCCAGCCTTCGTACTTAATGTCCTGCAAAGCGGCGAAAAGCGGAACGAAGTCCAGGTCACCTCGACCGGGCATCTGCAGCAGTTCCTGCTCTTTTGGAAGCTTGACGTGGCAACCCATGCCGTGCTGCCACGCGTAGAACATCGCGATGCTGTTACCGAGCGTGCGGATTAAATCCGACTGAAGTTTCTCGTCCTGCTCAAGGTGGTAAGGAGCGAAGGCGATGCCGAGGTTCTTTGACGTGCTAAGTTCGGCCAGCCATTTCAGCGAATCCGGTGAGTCGATCAGGTTGTTGCCGTGATTCTCGATGGCGATCGTGACGCCGGTTTCTTCGGCGACCGCCAGATGCGGCTTCAGCTTCTCGATGAATGCGCCGACAGCCGATTTCAGTTCCTTGCCTTTAAGGTTCTTCGGGCCTGAACCGCCGCAGATGATCATCTTGCAGCCCAAACGTTGGGCCAGACGCATCTCCTTCTGCAGTCCGAACGGTCCGAGTTTGTACTGAGTAATACAGCCCAGCGTGACGTCGTGCTTGTTTAGCAATGCGGCAAATTTCTCTTCGCCCATTTCGTCGAGCTGCTCTCGCTGATTGCCGTGCACTTTCGGCCAGATGTCGAGTGCCGTCGCTCCAATCTTCGCAACCTCTGGGACTATTTTGTCCACGTCCGTGTAGCCGTACATGCACGATCCGAGAATGTACTTCGGCTTGAGCTTCGGTGCGGCGAGGGCGAACTTCGGAATTGCGATTGCTGCCGCAGTCGCAACTGATGCCGTGAGAAAATCGCGCCGATCGATTGTTTGTTTGCTGTGTGGCACAGGGCATTCCTTGTTTCGTACGAGTGTGTGCCACTGGCTATGCCAGTGCGAAAAATCGTTTGGTGTCGGAACAGTAGTAACACTGGCAAAGCCAGTGGCACACAGAGAATCTATTTGTTTCTTAGCTTCTCGCCGTCGCCAAGGAACGGCACGCCCAGATGCATTAACTCGTCCGAGTTCTGCGAGTAAATCGGTTCGGGAGAATACTGCGTTACGTACGCTCGTCGCATCCTATCGGTGATGTTTGCTCCGCTTCGATGGAACGTCAGCGAGCTGAAGACGACCAGACTGCCTGCGGGCACGACCGCCGGGATGCCGGGTTCTTTGCCGAAGTAACCGGTTTTGTCGCCCGTTTCCGGGTCGCGAACGTGCTCAACCAGTGTCTTCACGCCGATGGTCGAAAACGGCATGACGAAGGCCGTTCCGTTTTCAAGCGTCATGTCGTCGACGGCGGCCCAGACTGTGACGTACGGTCGGTGAGCAAATCCGAGATAGCCGCTGTCCTGGTGCCACGAAAACGAAATACCCTGCTCGGCTGCCTTGGCGACGTACTGGTCGTAAAAGAGGAAGGCGGTGTCGCCAATGGTCGCTCGGCAGACTTCCGCCATCAGATCGCTGAAGACATATTCGGAAAGCTGCGGAGCCTGCTCGTACTTCTTGGCGATGTGATAACGCTTGCCTCGATGGCTGATGTGAATGTGGTCCGTCCCGAGCCGGTCCATTTCCTGATGCATGAGATCGATCAGGTGATCGCACGAGTCACGCAAAATCCGCAGGTGCTCGTCCGGAATGACGCCCTCGAGGATGAAGTATCCCTCGTCGACGTATTGTTGTTTCTGTTGATCAGTAATCATGAGGGACTATTCAGCAGGTAATGAAAAGTTTTTGAACGCAGAGGTCGCAGAGTATGAAAAACGCAGAGCAAAAGGAGAGGTCTCTGCATTCCTCGGCGAGAACTCTCCGTCCTCTGCGATTAAAAAACTTAGAATTGAAATGAGATCAGCCTGCTTCGAAACCTTTTCGCTGCTCGCGGCTGAGCAGTTTGTTGGCGGCGGCATCGCCGGGGAATGTTTCTGATTTCGGATCCCACAAAACGGGGTGGCCGACTTTCATGGCAATGTTGCCGAGGTGGCAGGTCGACACGCTGCGGTGCTGGCTTTCGACGCTGGATACGGGCGTCTTGCGAGCCTGCACGCAGTCGAAGAAGTTGCCCATGTGGTTGACGATGGCGTCGAGTTTGCCCATGCGAGCCGGGCGATCGAGATTGTCAAAGTCGTAGGCGGTGAAGTCTTCTCGGCGGAGCGGTGTTTTCACCAGGTCTTCGACCGGTTTACCGGAGATCGTTCCTCGGTTGACGAAGATCCTGCCCGTTGTACCGGTGAAGAGAATTCCGTTTCGACCGGTGTCGAGAACCTTCATCGTGACGCCGTTGGCGTAGCGATAGTTGGCCTCGAAATCGATGGCGACGTCGTAGCCGTCTGGTGTTTCGGGATACTTCGCGGTCGTCGAGATTTCGACGGGGTAAGAGTCGATCGCCCACTGGGCGATGTCCAGATGATGGGCGCCCCAGTCCGTCATCTGGCCGCCGGAGTAGGCGTACCACCAGCGGAACGTGTAATGGCAGCGTTCCTGGATGTAGGGCGTGTCGGGCGTCTGACCCTGCCAGAGATCCCAGTTGAGATTCGTTGGAACCGGAACCTCCGGGAACGGCCCTCCGACGAGATTCTTCCCGAGCACGACTTCGACGGATTTCAGGTCGCCGATTCGACCTTGATGGACCATTTCAACGGCCTGGCGGAAGCGATGATCGCTGCGCTGCCACGACCCAACCTGGACGACTCGGCCAGTTTCTTTCACGACGTCGCGGACGAGTTTGCCTTCGTCAATCGTCAGCGTCAGCGGCTTTTCGCAATAGACGTCTTTGCCGGCTCGGCAGGCATCGATGATCATCTTCGAGTGCCAGTGATCCGGCGTGCCGATCAACACGACGTCGATGTCGCTGCGTTTGATGAGGTCCTGATAGTTTTCGAAATCGCGAGGCGTGCTGCCGAAGGCGGCTTTCGCTTGCTTGCGGACGTGGTAGTCGACATCGCAGACAGCGGTGATGTCTCCATACATCTGAGCCTTGTGAGCGATCACCGAACCCTGATAACGCAGGCCGATTGCCCCGACTCGAAGCCGTTCATTTGGCGACTTTGGTTTGTCCTGAGCCGTGATCGGTCCGACAAACAAGCCCGCCGCGATGGCTGCCGAAGAGGACTTGAGAAAACTACGTCGTGTCGTGTCAACGCTTGGCACGGTTGGATACTCCATGTTGCGATGGTGAAGTCGGGCACGCGAAGGCGCTAAGACGCGAAGAATTGCAGGACATTGTTTCCGCAACTTAGCGTCTTTGCGCCTTCGCGTGAGAAAGTCAGTCATTCAAGTTGCAGAGTGTAAAACTGTTTCGCCGTCCCGCCGAAGATGCGGGCGTTTTCGGAATCGCTCAGCGGACCGAGAACTTCGACCAGAGCGGAATGAACCTGCTCGTAGGTTGCGGCGAGTTTGCAGACGGGCCAGTCGGAGCCGAACATCAATCGTTCGGGACCGAAGGCTTCGAGGGCTGTTTCGACATACGGTTTCAGGTCGGAAGGTTTCCAGTTGGCCCAGTCGGCTTCCGTGACCATGCCCGACAGTTTGCAGTACACGTTGGGGAACTTCGCAGCGGCTTTGAAGTTGTCGATCCAGTCGTCGAGGGCGTGATCCTTGATTCGTGGTTTGGCGAGATGGTCGATCACCATCGGTAGCTCGGTCAGTTCTTTTGCCAGCGTTGCGGCGTGTTTGAGATGCTTGACGTAGAACAGGAGGTCGAACGGGACTCCGTGCTTCTGCAGGACTTTCATGCCGCGAACGATTTCCGGCCGAATGGCGAAGTTGTCGTCAGGCTCGTCCTGGGTGATGTGTCGAATGCCGACGAACTTCGGGTTGTCTTTGAATTCGGACAGTTGATCTTCGCATTCTTCGCTCGCTAGATCGACCCAGCCGACGACTCCGGCGATGAAGTCATTCTCTTCAGCGAGTCCCAACGCCCAGCGGTTCTCTTCGACGTTGTGCTGAGTCTGCACAAAGACTGTTTTGTCGACGCCGACTTGCTCGATCCGTTCGGCGAGGTCGGATGGCAGGAAGTCGCGTTTGATCTTCGCCAGCTCGGGCGCGTCCATCCACGAGTAGTCAAACGGCTGACTGAACTGCCAGAAGTGCTGGTGCGAGTCGATGATCACTTTGTTTCTTTCGGGAAGTCTTAATCGCGGAGTTCGCAGAGGAGAAAAACGCAGAGGTCCGGAGAGGACTCTCCCGTTCCTCAGCGAGACCTCTCCGTCCTCTGCGATTTGTTCTTTGCTGATTTCGAAGAGAGCGGTCGCTTCTTCTCAACCGGCAGCGGCCGAATCTGGCGGTTATCGCACGAGATGTTAGCGGTCTGGCGGCAGGAATTTCAGCTTACGGCGATCTTAGCTCTATGGCTGCGGAGACTCACGTCGGGATAAATGATTCTGTACCATGGCCTCCGGTTCAATTCGTGCCTTGGTGAGATCTCATCGATGGCATTCGGAAGTGACTTGAGGATGTACCTGATGTTACGTTTTGCGATTTCGTCCGTCCTGACGATCTGTCTGACTATGGCCTCAATGTCGGTATTGGCTGAGTCTTCTGATGCCGTGGACTTCGATCGAGACATTCGGCCGATTCTGTCGAATACGTGTTACACCTGTCACGGGCCGGACGCGAATAAGCGAGTCACTGAGTTGCGGTTCGACGTTGAAGAGAACGTGTTCGGTGAATATGACGAGCCGGTGGTTGTACGTGGTAAGCCGTCGGGAAGTGCATTGATCGCTCGCATCACCAGCGGCGATCCGGATTACCGCATGCCGCCGGTTGAGTCGAAACAGCAATTGTCGAAGGCTCAAAGCGAGCTGTTGATCCGTTGGGTAGAGCAGGGGGCTCCTTACGCGGGGCACTGGTCGTTTCAGCCGGTTGTTCGTCCGAAGTTGCCGAAAGTCGAGCGAGCCGACTGGCCTCGCAACGGCATCGATCATTTCGTTCTGAACCGGATGAACGAGCGAAAGCTGCAGCCGTCGGAAACGGCGTCGAAGGAAACGCTGATTCGTCGCATTACTCTCGACCTGATCGGTCTGCCGCCGACGCTGGATGAGGTCGACGCATTTCTTGTTGATGACTCGCCTGAAGCATTCGAAAAGGTGGTTGATCGACTGCTGGCATCCGAGCGGTTTGGTGAGCACTTCGCGACGGCGTGGCTCGATGCGGCTCGGTATGCAGACTCGAACGGTTATCAGCAGGACAGGACTCGCACACTGTGGCCGTGGCGTGACTGGGTGATTCGAGCCTTCAACAGCAACATGCCGTTCGATCAGTTTTCGATCGAGCAGCTCGCCGGTGATCAGCTGGAGAATGCGTCGCTGGAACAGAAAGTCGCGACCGGCTTTCACCGTAATCACATGCTCAACGGCGAGGGCGGTCGTATCGCCGAAGAGTCGCGGGTTGAGTACGTCATGAATCGAGTCGAAACGACGGGGGCAGTCTGGCTTGGTCTGACTGTTGGCTGTGCCCGGTGCCACGATCACAAGTACGACCCGGTTTCGCAGCGGGAGTTTTATCAGCTCTATTCGTACTTCAACTCGATCGACGAGTCCGGTCGTGTCGACGCTGGGGGGAACGCGAACCCCGTGATGCCTGTTCCGACGAAGGAGCAAACGACGCGGCAGGCTGAACTTGGACAGAAACTGACCGACGTGCAGAAAGAGTTGCGCAGCGTTACTACCGACGAGCGACAAAGTGCATGGGAAACGGCAAAGCTGGCTGAACTGTCGAAGGACGAGCAGCCGCCGGTGTGGGAGTTGCTCAAGCCGGATCGCTTTGTCTCGGAGCAGGGGCAGACGATGACGCTTCAGGCCGATGGATCGATGCTGCTCACTGGCAAAAAACCGAAAAACGACAATTACGAAATCGAGTTTGTGGCTGGCTCGTCGGGCATCACCGGAATTCGTATCGAAGCCGTGCCGCACGCTGAATTCACCAACGGCGGTTTCGCCCGCAGCGATAGTGGCAACTTCGTGCTGACGGATTTCTCGGTGCAGGCTCGCCGATCCAAGGAGACTGAGTTTTCTTCGGTGAAGATTGGCTCGGCGAAGGCGAGCTTCGAGCAGGGTGGATTGAAGATCGAGAAATCGTTTGACGGGGACTCAAAGACTGGTTGGGCCGTTCACAATCCGTCGAACATGAAGATTCCTCGGCAGGCTGTTTACGTTTTTGGGAAGCCGATCGGCGGCAGCGAAGGAACGTCGTTGATCGTGCGCATGAAGCATGAATCGCCGCACGCGTTTCACAACCTGAGCCGATTCCGAATTCTGGTGACGACCCAGCCTGAACCGAAGCTCGATACGTCAGACGGCGGACGCGAGGCCCTGGTCAACGCTCTGAAGGTTGAATCGACGAAACGCGACGATGCTCAAAAAAAACTGGTTGCCGAGGAGTTTCGCAAAGGCTCGCCGGAAGTGGTCGTCGTGCAGAAAAAGGTCGACGCAACAAAGAAGGAGCAGAGCGATCTCGACAAACAGATTGTCCGCACGATGGTGATGCGGGAGCGGAAGGACGCTCGTGAGACGTTCGTCCTGAATCGCGGCGTCTGGGATCAGCCAATCAAAGAACAGCCGATTCACCGCGGCACTCCCGATTGTTTACCTGGCCTTCCGCAGGATGCTCCGAAGAATCGGCTGGCTCTCGCGCAGTGGGTTGTTTCGAAACAGAATCCGCTGACGCCGCGAGTCGTCGTGAATCGTTACTGGCAGCGATTCTTTGGCACCGGGTTGGTGACGACGACCGAGGACTTTGGTTCGCAGGGCGAGCGGCCGACGCATCCTCAACTGCTCGACTGGCTGGCCGCCGAGTTTGTCGACAGCGGCTGGAATGTTAAGCACATGCTCAAGCTGATCGTCATGTCGGCAACGTATCAGCAGAGTTCGAAAGCGACGTCCGCGATGATGGAAACTGACTCGTCGAATCAGTGGCTCGCTCGCGGAGCACGTTTTCGCCTGACGTCTCAGGGGATCCGGGATCAGGCACTCATGGTCAGCGGATTGCTCGTCAATAAACTCGGTGGCGCACCGGTGAAGCCGTATCAGCCGCTGGGGATCTGGTCGGACCTTTCGCTGGGCAAGATTAAGTACGTGCAGGATCATGGCGAGAATCTTTACCGCCGGACGTTGTACACGTTCTGGCGTCGAGCGTCCGCCCCGACGATGTTGTTCGACGTGGCGACTCGACAGGTCTGCAAAGTCCGCACCAGCCGAACCAACACTCCATTGCACGCCCTGGTCCTGATGAACGATGACACGTACGTCGAGGCGGCCCGCAAACTTGCTGAACGAGTGATGCTCGAAGGTGGAACATCCGACGATGATCGTCTGGCCTACGGATTTCGCCTGGCCACCTGCCGGCACGCTACGGACGCCGAGCGTTCGGTTCTGCTCGACGTGTTGAAGAAAGTTCGAGCCGACTACACAACGGATGAAGAGAAAGTGAACGCGCTACTGTCCCGGGGCGAGTCACTGGTCAACGAAAAACTCGACCGCCCCGAACTGGCATCTTTCGCCGCGATCATGAACATGATTCTGAATCTCGACGAAGTAATCACGAAGGAGTGAGAATTTCCTCAGGTCAGGCTCTGCCGGACGGTTTTGTCCTGACAGCTCGGTATTTGATGAGTCGTTGAGTTTCTGCTTGCGAAACTACGCTCAGCTTCGGCATCATCAGACGCCAGAGGGAGCACTCCCATGCAGGCAGTTCGAGCATCCGTCAAGCCACACGTCATTTCTCCAACGACCGGAGAGGTGCTTGCATTGGAAGATGCGGTTGCCAGCTGGATCGAACGCGACGCCCGAGGAATCATTCTCGTCAGTGGAAAATCAGGTTCGGGGCGAACGACGGCGATCAGCCATCTCGAGGCCGTGCTTCCTCGGAAGCCTCACATTCGCTTTTTCGATCACGGTGAGTTGTCGCCCGACGAGATCAACACCGAGTCGATCAGGGATCTGCTGCTGATTGCCGCGATTCATGGCGGCGGGATGTGGGATCGGCCTGGCATGCATCTGCTGGCGGATTATCGACTCGCGGAGTGGTCATTCGATGACGTCATCGAGTATCTGATGTCTCGCTGGCCACAGAGCTGTGCCAGTGTCATTTCACGATTGAACCTGACGGGCGATCGTGCCGATGGTGAGTTCGACTCGCTGGACGGTTGCCCCGGCGTCTGGCGAGTTGCTTTGGATCGGATGGCGCAGGATGAAACTCTGGCTTCTCCTGTTGAGGCCGTTTTGCAGGAGATTGCCGCCGTCGCTTTTGCTCCAGAGAGGCTGGCGGCGTTGCAGGACCTGTGCCTGGATCTCGTGACGGGCAAAACGAGTTCAAAGCGGGTTCGGAAGATCGCAGAATTTGCAGGCCAGATCGCGCGTCTGACTGCTCCGCCTTTTATTCGGTTGAGGCTGGCGGCTGATTCTGTCGTCGCCGCATTGCGAGGAAGCGGGCCGCCGCTGAATTTGTGTCCGCCGCTGCCAGCTCACGTCGTGCGGCAGGTGGCGAGGTTGGTCGACGATTCGATCACTGGCCGACTGAACGCGATTATCGCCGACAGAAAGGCTGACCAGTTTGACGCCTCGGCGGTCAGCATTCTGGTGGCCTTGTCGAGCGAGTGGCGGCCTGAGAAGAACGCGAAGCTGAAACTGGAACGTGCGGTGCTGGATGGTGTGCAGTGGGAAGGCGTTGATTTGACAGCGACGAATCTCTACAGGGCATCGCTGGTGAACTCAGTTCTGGCGGGGGCGGATCTGATGAACGCGCAGACGAACTCTGCAGATCTGCATTCATCGGACCTGCGTGAGGCCAATCTGACGAGTGCTGGTGCTGGCAATGCGAACTTCGCAGATGCAGACCTGCGAGGCGTGGTGGCTCAGAATGCTTTCTTTATGTACGCCATTTTTGAAGGAGCCAATCTGGATCTGGCAAAGCTGGACAATGCCAGGTTCGGCGGCGCCAATCTGACACGGGCTTCGTTACGTGGCGCCTGTCTGCAGGAAGCTGACTTGAAGGACGCACTGGTCGACGATGCCGATTTCAGCGGTGCAGTCTTCGACGCGGCAGAATTGGATGGAGTGCCAGTGGGCAGAGCCAACATAGCCGGCGCGAGCTTCTATGGAACGTTGCTGCGGCGTTGCGATCTGGAGTTCATCGATCCAGGCTCCGGCATGGAGTTTCGTGCGGCTCGCCTGATGGAGGCACACCTGACTGGAGCTCAGCTTCCGAATGCAAGAATGGCAAATGCTGATCTTCGGTCGACGGGTCTGGCAGATATCAATCTGGAAGGGGCGGACCTGCGGGGTGCACTGCTGGACAACGCGACGTTTCATATGGGGTCGTCGAGAAGCGGACTGGTCGATAGTCCCCTCGCCAGCGAAGGCACCAGAACCGGCTTCTACACCGACGAATATGAAGAGCAGCATTACCGGGATCCTGAAGAAGTCCGCAAAGCGAATCTCCGAGGCGCCGACCTGCGAAACGCCTCGGTGCAGAACACCGACTTCTATTTGGTCGACCTCCGCGGCGCGATCTACGACGAAGATCAACGCCGCCACTTCAAACGCTGCGGCGCGATTCTTGATTGAAGGTCGTAGGTCAGGCTTTGCCTGACGAAGTCCGCAGTTTGGGAAACGATCTTCGCTTGCAGTTGAAAGGGAAGGTTGGCACTCCGTGAGCGAACTCCGTCAGGCGGAGCCTGACCTACCGGGCGTCCCAGCTCTCGATGGAATCGTCACCGTCGACCGTTGTCAGGGCTTTTAGAACTTTGGGATCAATGTTGTGGCGCAGGAACCTGGCGGCACCGTCGGCCATCAGAACATGGCCGCCGCCGCGGTGCCAGGCGGAAATGAGGGCGGGAGATTCAGTTGGCGTGGGGCCGGTCAGGTTGATTCCGAGATTGCCGTCGGAGACCTCGCTGTCACGCGGCTCGGTCCAGACGATGTTCAACCCGGCTGCTTCTACAACCGCGAGTGTGTTGGATGTTCCGTCGGTGAAATCGGAAAATGACCTTGGATTCTGGCGATCGCCTATCGTCTTCTGACCGCTGACCATCGCGTAGTGAGTGTACCACCGGTCAAGCGTGTCCTTCGTTGTTCGAGTTGACGGGCAAGTTAACTGCTCGATTCTTTGCTTCGCGATGAGTTCGTTCTTGTCGGAGTTCCACGCGAGTGTCTGGTCGTAGGTTTCGAAGAGGTCTGGATTGTCGAGGTACGGCAGAGCGTGGATTCGCCAGCTGACCGGTGGTTCGCCCGCCCCTGTTGCCGGCAAGTGCCCGTGAACATCGTGAAAGTTGTGCAGAGCAATAGCAATCTGCTTCAGGTTGCTTTTGCATTGAGATCTGCGGAATCCTTCGGGTGGACACACCACCATTGGGGTCAGTACGAAAAAGAATCCGAAGATAGCTAGCAGGCCACAAAGAAACGCGATGCCGCATCCCGAGGCCTTGTTGTCAGATTTGAGTCTCCGATGTGTCATCCACATACCGGTTAAGCCTGACAGCCAGATTGCTGCCGTGTAACTGGCGAAAAACGGAAATGCGGCTCGTTCGGTGTCCGGGTCGAGCGGCCCTGTCGTTAACGACACGGTGATCAGTGCTCCGGGGATCGCAAGTGCCCATGCCCAGACGTTGGACTGTTTGGCCGGCCATCGTTTGCTTTGAAACAGCAAGGCAACAAAACAAACTATCAGTGACAGGCAGATTGAGTGAGCCGTGAATACGTCAATCCAGGTCGAAATCCAATTTACTTCTTGGGGGTATTCATGGCCCATGATTGGCCTTCCGATTGAGAAATGTCTGAGCGGACGCCGGGAAATACTTCTGGAGCTGTTGGACGGTCCCGTTCGTTGTTCTGGCAGGTTAAGATCAGACCAGGCGAATGGCCATCGGAATGTTCCGGGCAGGGACCAATGGCAACTTTTAGAGGGCAGACACGTGGCTGAAAGATCAATTCAGGATTACATAATTCATCATCACGAACTTGACTGGGACGCGTTGCTCGAACCGTGGCGGTGGCTGCTGCCGGATTCGTACACGATCTGGTTGATGAATCGGTTTGGAGATTTGTTTCTGATTCTTGAGGACGGCGTTGTTGTGATGCTCGACTCGGGCATGGGGAAGGTCGAGCAGGTTGCCGGCAGTCAGAATGAGTTTTGCGACCTCTGCGAAGAGCCGGAGAATCTGAGTGACTACTTTGCGATTCCGCTCGTCGATGCCATGATCGAGGCTGGGACGACGCTCGAAGCCGAGCAGTGCTTCACGTTTCGGCACCCGCCCGTGACGGGGGGCGAGTATGAAGTTTCCAACGTTGCCGTCACGGACATCGCGAATCACTTTGCCGGCTACGGAGCGATTCACGAAAAGGTTCGCGACGTTCCCGATGGGCGAGAGGTCGAGATAGCCTGGAAGCCGTAATCTGGAATCCGGAAACTGTAGGCTGGAACAAGCTCTGCGCAGTTCCGGCACGTTAGATTCATGATTGCCGGAACTGCGCAGAGCTTGTTCCAGCCTACGAAATGTGAAAAGACCCAGGCACGGAGAGCACATCGATGAGTCTGATCGAGCAAACAATTGAAGCGACAACGCGACGCGAGCTGCTATCTTCGGCTGGTGGAGTCAGTCTTGGGGCGTTGGCTCTGTCCTCTTTGCTGGAGAAAGAGGCGGGAGCGGCAGGCGGTGAGTCGAAGCGGGTGACGGGAAGCGGCGGACTGGCCGGGTTGCCGCATCACGAGCCGAAGGTCAAACGCGTGATCTGGCTCATGCAGAGTGGAGCGCCCTCGCACACGGACCTGTTTGACTATAAGCCGATCCTTGCGAAACGCCGCGGGGAAGAAATTCCCGAGTCAATTCACAAGAGTCAAAAGCTCTCGACGATGACTCAGGGAAAAAGCAAGCCGTGCCTGGGGCCTCGTGCGCCGTTTAAGCAGCACGGAAAAAGCGGACGGTGGATCAGCGACTTCATGCCGCATACCGCGTCGATCGTCGACGACATCTGCATGATCCACACGATGAAGACCGAGGCGGTGAATCACGCGCCGGCGATGACGTTTCTGCTGACGGGTGCTGAGCAACCAGGCAGACCGAGTGCAGGGGCGTGGACGGCGTACGGGCTCGGCAGCGACAACGAAAACATGCCGACGTATTGCGTGTTGACGTCGCGAGATCGCGAGGGGAGTTGCGGGCAGCTTTTTTACGACTTCTACTGGAGCAGCGGTTTTCTTCCGTCGAAGTTTCAGGGCGTGAAGTTTCGGCAGGGCGGTAGCCCGGTTCTTTACCTGGACGATCCCGCTGGGTTGACTCGCGAGACAAAGCGAACGTTGCTCGACGGGCTGGCAAAGTTGAACGAGCAGAAGTTTTCTCAGGTCGGAGACCCTGAAATTCAGACTCGGATTGCTCAGTACGAAATGGCGTACCGCATGCAGGCGGCGATGCCCGAAGCGGTCGACCTGGGACGCGAGCCGAAACACGTGCTGGACAGTTATGGCCCGCAGGTATCGACGCCGGGATCGTTCGCTTCGAATTGTCTGATGGCCTGCCGACTTGCTGAACGAGGCGTGAAATTCATCCAGTTAATGCACAGCGGATGGGATCAGCATTCCAATCTGCCGACGCAGTTGGAGCAGCAATGCGTCGACACCGATCAGCCTTCAGCGGCGCTCGTGAAGGATCTCAAGCAGCGAGGCTTGCTCGAAGACACGCTGGTCATCTGGGGTGGCGAGTTTGGTCGCACGCCGTTCGGACAGGGGGACATCAACAACAAGCAGAAGCACGGCCGCGATCATCACCCGTACTGTTACTCGATCTGGATGGCCGGCGGCGGTGTGAAGAATGGCGTCGCGTACGGAGAGACCGACGAGTACGGCTACAACGTCGTCAAAGACCAGGTTCACGTTCACGATTTCCAGGCAACGCTGATGCACCTGCTCGGCATCGACCACACTCGGCACACCCACAAATTTCAAGGCCGGCATTATCGCCTGACCGATGTTCACGGCGAAGTCGTCGACGGAGTTCTGGCATGACGTCTCAAGATTCTTCGGCGACGGATGGTGGCGCGTTGACTGCGGACGGGGCTCGCAAGTTGGCGTCTGGGCCGACGCAAGAGCATGCCTACACACGGGGGCCGAGGATTACGGCTCTGGAGACGGTCGTTCCGTACGAAGTGATGCCTGGCATGCTGGCGTTGCGGGTTCATACCGACGCGGGCACGGTCGGTGGCGAGTCGGTGATCGGGCACGGCGAGACTTACTACCTGCCGGAGGCGGCTGCGGCGGTGATTCACGACTGGATGGCGAATCGGCTGATTGGTTCTGACGCGACGGCCATCGAGAGTCACTGGAGGTTTCTTTACGAACGATGCATTGCCTTCGGCGGAGTGGGAGCCGAGCTTCGAGCGCTTTCGGCGATCGATCTGGCGCTGTGGGACATCGCCGGGCAGCTATGCGAGCGGCCGGTGTGGCGGTTACTCGGCGGGCCAGTACGTGACGCCGTGCCTGTTTACAACAGTTGCGGTGGTCCATTTTATGGTCGGCGCACAGCGGGCTCATCGACGTTTGCCGGATGGCCAGGGCATGGAGATCCTGGGAAGCCAGGACCGCTGGAAGACAACTGGAACTGTATCAATCGGCCAGGTGATCTTGCTGAGGAGCTACTGGAACTTGGCTATGGGGCGATGAAGCTGTGGGCTTTCGACGCGGTCTATCGTGAATCCGGCGGGCAACGAATCAGTGCGAAGGATGTCGAACGAGGCGTCGCCCCGTTTCGTGCGATTCGAGAACGAGTTGGCAATGACATCGATGTCATGTTGGACGGGCACGGATTCTTCTCGCTGGCGGCCGGGCTGGCGATCGCTCGCGGAATGCGCGAGGTAGATCCACTTTGGATGGAAGACGTGGTGCGGACGGACAATGTTAAAACGCTCGCTGCTTTTCGTGCTGATGCGGGAGTGCCACTTGCGGTCAGCGAGATGCTCGTCACGCGCGAGCAGTACCGGCAGGTTCTCGAAGGTCACGCTGCGGATTACGTGATGATCGATCCTACCTGGGTGGGCGGAATCAGCGAGACACGACGCATCGCCGAACTCGCTCAGCTTCACAACGTGCCGGTGCTCATGCACGATTGCACCGGGCCGCTGACCTTGTTCGCTGGTTTGAACGTGGCGGCGTCGGTTCCCGGAGTGACGTATCAGGAAACGGTGCGGGCTCACATCGCAACGCTGTATCCGCATTTGATCGACACGACCGTAGTTATCGATAAAGGCGAGATCGCCTTGTCAGAGCGGGCCGGGATTGGCGTTCGGTGGCTCGACGAGATGTTCGATGCGTCTCGTAAGGGATACCGTCTTTCAGGGAAGCTGTAAGTGTCTGCCGGTATCATGCTGGAAAGCCGTGGCCGCAAGGCTGGAAGGATTCGGGATTCACAACTCTTGTGAGTTCCTCCGTTTTCGAGTTTCGGTTCTGTTGCCACTTACTTTTTCTCACGCGAAGTCGCGAAGCCGCTAAGGTAAGGAAGTTGACTCGTAATCTTCGCGTCTTTGCGGCTTCGCGTGCCTCACCGTGTTGGCGATGCTGAGTTGTGGTCGATTTATTTGGAATCGCGTCCGCTGTTGTTCGCTGATTGACGGTTCGAGAGAAGCTGCCTAAATTGGTTGAATTCCCCTCTATGTGGAACCGATCGAGTTCTACGTGTCAGGTATTCGTTCAGAATCGACAAATACAAAATGCTTGCGAAGCGAATTATTCCCTGCCTTGATGTTCACGCTGGGCGTGTTGTCAAGGGCGTTAACTTTCTGAATCTGCAGGACGCAGGAGATCCCGTCGCTATCGCCTCTCGGTATGAAGCCGAGGGTGCCGACGAGCTGGTTTTTCTAGACATCACCGCCAGCCACGAAGAACGCGACATTATCCTTGACGTTGTCAGTCGGACATCCGAAGTCGTGTTCATGCCGCTGACGGTCGGCGGCGGAATTCGGACGCTCGAAGATATTCGCACGTTGCTCAGCGCGGGTTGTGACAAAGTGTCGATTAACTCGGCGGCGGTGACTGATCCCGATTTCGTCAAAGAAGCGGCGCTTCGATTCGGGAGCCAGTGCATTGTCGTGAATATTGATCCGAAACGAATCAGACAGGACGATGGCTCTGAACTGTGGGACGTCCATATTAATGGTGGTCGAATTCCGACCGGGCTTGAGGTCGTTGAGTGGGCTCGCGAGGTTGAGCGACTCGGTGCCGGCGAAATCGTGCTGACGTGCATGGATGCCGACGGGACGAAGGACGGATTCGACATCGAGATAACACGCGCGGTGGCAGAGGCTGTCGGAGTCCCGGTTGTGGCCAGCGGCGGAGCCGGGTCGCCTCATCACATGTTTGAGGCAGTGACCGAAGGCAAAGCATCGGCGGCGCTCGCGGCGAGCATTTTTCACTTCGGCGAGTACACGATCGAAGAGACAAAACAATATATGGCGGAACGTGGTGTTCCCGTCCGATTGATGGTTCAGTAGTCCGGATTTCGAGATGCCTGGTTCAGGAATTGGTGACTGAAGCCGCCGCCTTCCGATTTAACTCATATCAGACAGCAGTCAGGGTAAAAAGAAATGGTGAAGATTTACGAGTGGAAGGATTCGACTTTCGAGACCGGAAAAGAAATTGAAATCAATAAGATTTTTCGAGCGTCGATTGAACACAATGCATCCGACGTCCACCTGCAGGTGGGGCAGCCGCCGATTTTTCGGATTCGAGGGAAGCTGACGCCCCTGAAAATGCCGCCACTTACCGAAGAGGGGATGATCAAGCTCTGCTTCCCGATGATGGACCAGCGAAACCTGGACATCTTTCATCACGATGGCGGCGCCGACTTTGCAACGGTTGTGGTACACAAGGAAGA
>Ga0316208_1000946_pt1 | contig 30302 bp, 26 predicted proteins | sample 3monopyrite_MG_FD_204944 | JGI IMG/M metagenome (GOLD analysis project Ga0316208, IMG submission 204944) | Microbial mat bacterial communities from mineral coupon in-situ incubated in ocean water Damariscotta River, Maine, United States -... | ecosystem: Environmental > Aquatic > Marine >... | reverse complement strand
CGGCCGGCATCACCGTTAAATCAAGGGCTATATCATCACCTGTCATATTACGTGCAGCACGTGTACCCGCAGCGGCTGCAACATATACAAACTGTGGTTGATCTGTGCAGTCGCCAGCAGCGTAAATATTTTCTACGTTGGTACGCATGTGATCATCAACAATAATGCCTCCATGTTTATCAGTATTTACACCCACATTCTCTAACCTTAAGGAAGATGAGTTTGAAGCACGACCAGTTGCCACCAGTAGTTGATCGCCACTTATTTCACCCTTGTTCGTTTCAAGGCTGAAATTTTTTCCATCATGTGAAACTGAGTTTGGAGAAGTATTTAGCATGACATTAATGCCTTCATCTTTGAATATTGTTGTTAAGCCTTCACCAATTTCAGGATCTTCTTTTGACAACAAAGTACTGCGAGCAACGACTGTCACGTTAGCTCCGATATGTCGAAAGGCTTGTGCTAATTCCAGAGCAACCACTGATGAACCTAAAACAATCAAATGTTCAGGAACGCTTTCGGCAACTAAGGCTTCGGTTGATGTCCAGTAAGGTGTATCTTTTAAGCCAGCTATATCAGGTATAGACGGGTTGGCACCAACAGCTAATAAAATACGATCAGCCTTAACTTCTTTTTTACTGCCATCTTTTTTAGTTACGATCAGTGTGCTGCCATCTTTAAAATGCGCTATGCCACGAATTAAAGTAATTGCAGTATTACTTTCTAAAATATTTTCGTATTTAGCATGGCGCAGTTTCTCAACCTGCTCCTGTTGTTGCTGCATCATTGCTTTGCGATTAATGCCCGGGGTATTAAGCGCCAAACCTGCTACATTATGGTGAGCCTGAATATGTGCGATATGTGCAGCGCGAATAAAAATCTTGGAAGGAACGCAACCTATGTTGACACAGGTACCGCCAATATCTTCAGCACCTTCAATGATGGTTACGGTTGCACCTTGTTCTGTGGCTTTAATCGCAGCTGCAAAGGCACCTGAACCTGTTCCGACAATAGCAATGTGCAAACCGTTGGCAGCAGAAGTGGATACACTATCATCTGTGTTTTCAATAAAACCTTTGTACCCTTTTGACTCAATCGCTTTGAGTAGTTGTGCATCGTCAATCGTGGTTTCTGTTATTACAGAAGCACGACCCTCCTGGTAAGAGACTGCAGCGCTGACCCCTTCAATTGCATTTAAAGCATCTTGTGCATTTTGCGCACAATCTTCGCAAGTCATACCTGAGATATTAATATTAACGGTGTTCATTTTGATGCAAAAATCCTAAATCTATTGCAGTACCAAAGGACTCCAAAGCAGGAAAGCATGAGGCACAACCTGGTGTTACTGTTAGTACACCGAGTGATCCTGTTTTATCGAATAAACGTGTTATCCAGTGCATATCCACTTCCTACTCACTTTTCAGAGCCAGAATATCAATATCATGAAATGACGGCGTATCTGGCTATCTTGAATATACTGCAAGTTTAAACTCCGTACTTATATACGGAGTCAAGGAGATGTTGAAATAAAGCAGGAAGGAAAATAAAGGGTGAATGGTTTTATATCATGTTCTGTACTAGTCATTAATCAGAGTTTCTACAATCGGGCAGCGTGCAGTTCCGGTTTCTGTTCGACATGATTTGATCAGTGTATCGAGTGTATTTTTTAATTTTTTTAAATCTTTAATTTGCTCATTTACGTGACTGCGTTTTATTTCAGCACGAATTCGAACGTCGTCGCAATGGCCTTCACCCAGTTCGAGTAACTCGGTAATCTCTTTCAAACTGAAGCCGAGTTGCTTGGCGCGTTTAATAAATCGTAAGCGATTGACCGTTTCGGGCGGATAGACGCGGTAACCGTCTAAGGGCTTAGCTGGCTCATCAATTAGGCCAAAACGCTGATAATAGCGTACTGTTTCGACATTTACCTCGGCCGCACGTGCAAGAAATCCAATCGTGAGGGATTTTTTCATCAAAATAATCCTGCTTATTTACTCTGTTGTAAAGTACAGACTTTAGTACGGTTAAAAAGTTCATTTATCGCTTGATCTGGAGTTGACTCCAACATATATGATTCACAACCATTGAGATTAATTAATTTATTTTGGGTATTTATTGAACCTGGAGTTAACTCTAAGTTGTCATAACCGTACGAGTAAACAGAAACGGAGAATAATTTATGTTCCTCAAGAAATTAAAATCGATAGGCAATTTATTGCTAGTCGGTTTAGTGAGCAGTCCAGTGCTTGCGCATGATCCTATTTTTGGACAGGGCCCGCATGTTCTCTTTCAAGAGGGTGTTGAAATTGCAACGGAGTTTCATTCATCGAAAAAAGGGAGAGAACTGGAAAATGAGCTTGGCCTCGAAGTGAATTACGGTGTTACCGGTGACTGGGCAATAGGGTTAGAGCTGCCGTATGCAATAAAAGCAGAAACTGGCACAGTTTCAAGTGGACTGGGTGATTCAGCAATTTCTACGAAGTATCGGTTCTGGCGAAAAGACAGCAAGAGCTTGCAGGAAAGTGCAGCAATTTCATTAAAAATTATTTCTGCTACGGGGGATGAAACGAAATCGCCCGCACTTGGTTCCGGAACAACAGATAATATTGTTGGTTTATCTTATGGATATGAAAGCCGTCGCTGGTACCGGTGGGCAAGTGTGCGACATCGTCAAAACGGAACCAGCAGTGCAGGACTGAAGCGTGGTAACAGAACATTGCTCGATTTTGTCGCGGGTATAAGGCCAACTCTAACGAGTTATAGCGAACCCGATATGGTTTATTTACTGGAGTTAAATGGTGAGCTTGGTGACCGCGCAACACTTAATGGCAACACCGTTACAAATTCAGGTGGGGATGAGTGGTTTGTTTCCCCCGGCTTTATGTGGACGATTAAAAACTTTGCCATAAGAGGCGGTGTCCAGTTACCGCTCTCAAGTAATTTGAACGGTGTACAAAGCAAGTCAGATTATCGTGCCAAATTAAGTTTTGAATGGCACTTATAATAAATTTATATATCAGGAGTAATAAAATGAAAAAGAGTATATTGATGAGTGTTTTAATTGTCATGGCGATGCTGGGAACGATTCAGTCCGGTTTTGCAGCGGAAACAAACTATAGCATGCGCGTCGATGGTTTGGCATGTCCATTTTGTGCCTACGGTATAGAGAAAAAATTTAAAAAAATGGAAGGTATTAGTAATATAAATATTGATCTAGATAAAGGTGTTGTTAGCGTGGATGCTAAAGAAGGTATCACACTCAAAGAAGACAACATGAAAAAATTATTTAATGATTCTGGTTTTACTTTTTGCAGTATGAAAAAAACAGAAAAGTAAAGCCTGCTTTCAGCATGAGGACACATAATGAATGATGTAATAGCCGATAATCGTTCAGTTCTAAAAGAGAAAAGCGTAACCATCTTTACTTTGTTTACAACAACCGGGACGCTATTGTGCTGCGCCTTGCCTATTATTTTTGTTACGTTAGGAATGGGTGCTACGGTGGTTGCTATGACCAGCACCTTTCCTTTTTTAATTGCCCTGACAAAATACAAGGTATGGGTCTTTGTTTTTTCAGGAATCATGCTGGCGATTTCCGGCTGGTTGATGTTCAGACCGGGACGTTTCTGCCCGACAGATAAGGTGCTGGGTGAAGCATGTAGTTCAGCGCATAAATGGAATAAACGTATTTACTGGGTATCGCTTGTCATCTGGAGTGTTGGTTTTACCGCGGCATATATATTATTGCCTGTACGTATCTGGTTAGATATTTAATGAACAGGGCAAAAAAAATGAAAAAATTTTTATTAAGTATAAATCTATTGATTCACTTAAATAACGCGTATTAAGAGGTTGTAAAATGTGTATTAAAGTTGAAATATTTTCTTCACCAGGCTGCGGTAAATGTGGTCATGCCAAAGAGGCCTTGCATAAGCTGGTGGATGAAATCGGCGCGGATAAAATTCAGTGGCGTGAAGTGAATATTCTTGATGATTTAGATTATGCGGTTGAGCTGGGAGTCATGTCTACACCTTCTATTGCTATAGACGGTGATTTAGTGTTCACAAGTTTACCTTCGGTAAAAAAACTACGTGCTGAACTGGAAGATCGTTTAGGAAAAAGTAACCGGGGAGAACAGGAATGATAACTTTGCTCCTGGTTACAGCAGCGTTACTTGGCTTACTGGCTTTTTTTGAACCCTGCACCATAGCAACACATACTTTGTTTTCGGTGCGGGTAAATCAACAAGCCGATAAAAAAGTGTGTTGCCAGAGTTTATTCGCGGTGTGGGCGAGTCGTTCACTATTAATGGTGGGTTTGTTTACTTTAGCAGTATTTTTTATTGAAATACCAATGTGGGGGCCTTATACACCCAGCATTATTCTTGCCGCCATGGCCGTGCTTTATTTAGTGTCACGTTTTATATATATTCCTGTACCGCATTTAGAAATTTTTAAATTATTAGCAAAAGGAAATAAATTACCTTCTTCAATTAAGCTTGGATTAACTTTGCCAGCGTGCACCTTACCGCTTGTTATTGTAACTGCTGGTATGGCGGTAACACTTGGGTCTCTATTTTTTGCGGTTGTCGCAGGTTTGTTATTTGCCAGTTTGTTTACCTTGCCGATGGTCATTGCCAGCTATAAAGGTGTGCATGATGATGCAAAACAACTGTTAAATCAGGCCGCAAAGGGCAGCCCTTATTTTACGGCGGTTTTATTACTTGCTCTTGCGGTTGTGTTGTTATTGCCCGCGTTAGATCTTAATGTTGCAACACTAAAAGCTACCTTACAAACTCAAAGCTGGACAGGTATTGGCATCGCTTTTTTTGCCGGTTTGATTTTCAGCTTTAATCCGGTTTCATTTGCCTCGGTGCCTGTCATTCTTGCCTATGTTACTAAAGTGCATGAAGAAAAGCGTGCGGTTATTATGGGGGGAGCATTTGTGTTTGGCATGCTGGTTACGCATGTTGTGCTTGGTGTTGCTGCTGCGCTTGGTGGTGAATGGGTTCAAAGTGTTATGGGGCGACACTGGGGCGTCTTACTTGGGCCATTGTTAATTATTATGGGGCTAATGTGGTCGGGGCTGTTAAATATCCGTCTGCCCTGGTTTGGCGTGAGAGCAAAAAAAGTGACCGGTATTTGGGGGGCATTTTTATTAGCTATTCCTTTTTCCGTTGCGGTATGTCCTTTTTGTACGCCGGCATTACTGGTAACCTTAACCGCGAGTGCTGCAATCGGTTCAGTCAGTTTTGGTTTTGCTTTATTACTTGCGTTTGCCTTAGGCCGCAGTATTCCTGTTATATTAGGTGCCTGGAGTATGGGGTGGTTAGAGTCATTACAAATGCTCAGTCGTTATCAAAAAGTGTTAGAAGTGATGGCTGGAGTGGTTTTGGTGCTAACCGGCCTGTATTTATTAAACGAATATTTTTTCTTTATTGAGTATTAACAATGTCTGTATATCGCATAGGTGATGTCACTAAGCGTATAGGTTTAACCGCTGATACCTTACGTTATTACGAAAAAATAAAACTTTTACCCAGAGTATCACGTAACGCCTCGGGTATTCGTGAGTATGATGATAAAGATATTTCGCGTTTAAAATTTATTCAACGCGCACAAAAAATGAATTTTAGTCTTGCAGAGATTAGCGATTTGTTAAAAATGCGCGAGAATCCGCAAAAGGTACGTGATGATGTCAGGCAGCTTACCGCGAACAAACTAATAGAGGTAGATGAGCATTTAAAAACACTAACGACACTACGCGACGAATTACAGTTATTGCTCAACCTTTGTCAGGGCTCAGAAGCCGGTTGTCCGATTATTGAGGGTTTGGACGATTAATGAGAAACCATATATGCCTGCACATTGTTTTATAAAAATATATTCCTGATTAGCAGTGGATACGTTTTATTGAGCCAGCTCGTCTATACATATTATAAAATTTTTCGATAAACCTGAGTGTTTTATCTGGTTGTTTATTAAGACAGGGTTCACCAATACATCCATATTTTATTCATACTCTAAACATCTATTCCCTTATTTTATTAGTAACATTATATTTTTAATCCTCGATGATTAATTAGACTAATAACCGAATATATTGCCGACCTAATCATATTTTTGTAGAAGCCCCCAAACCTTGTTTTGATATTTTAAGCCACTAATCTCGAACAAAGGATAGTAGTGCTGAAATTTGATGCTATGATTAAAAGAGGTTGTTTTTATTTTTTTCTGCAAAGAATAAAGAAGCCGTGTGCTCTCGAACGTTATGTGTCTTTACTAAAATGGCTTTGACATGAAAAATAGCATAGAGAAACAAAGATTGTCGCTTGAAACAATGATAAGTATTGCAGCTGTGTTTGCTGTGCTTATACCGGTCGCAATATTTACCCTGATAAGTCTTTACAGTTCATCCAACGCCTTAACTAATGTCATTAAACAAGAGCTGCAAGCCCAGTCGGTTTTGGTCAGTTATTCAATTAATGAGTTTATTGATGAACGTATAATCGATGCCAGGGTTATTTCACAAGCGGATGTACTGGAACAGGAAAGCGTTAATTCAAAAATTCAATATCTGACTGAAATTGTTCACGAAAACAAATGGATTGATGATATAGATATCCTTAGTGTTGACGGAACAATTGTTGCCAGCTCTGGTATTCAAAATGAAAAAGGCAGTTTATTTTGGCGGCTACATCCGGAATATAAAAGCTTATATCTTTCGGCTATCAAAGCCAGACAAGGACAGGTTTATGTATCAGAAGCCACCATTTTAGATAATGGCCCTGGTATCCTTTTTGTTACTCCCATTACTGATGATTCTAATATAAAACTTATTGGCTTGTTAACCATAGAAGTTAACCTTGATAATATTTCTGAAATTTTAACAACATTTAAACAAGGTATAGAGGGTAAAAAGAATGCATATGTTGTTGATAATAGCGGAAAGGTTGTTATCACTAATAACCGGTTTGTAAAATTTCTTGATGATTTCCCCGATTTAAAGGTACAACCTGAATTATTAAATGCATTTTCTATGCGGGGTGAAACAGGCAACATTATCTATGCTGACGCAATAGGTGAAAAAGTGATGGCGGCCTATGCCGACATGAAAGAATTTGGCGAGAATAAGGCGCTGGACTGGAGCTTTATTTCCACTGTTCCAATAGATCAAATAACCAAACCGGTGGCTGAACTCAAGTACATACTAATTATATTAAGTGTGGTTATTGCGCTGGTATCAGCACTAATGGCCTATCGTATTTCAAATGTTTATAGCGATAGTTTACAAAAAATGGCAACACGGGCAAAAAATATTTCGCTGGGTCTTTATTCCGCACAACCGCCTATTATAATTGAAAGGAAAGGGGCGTTTAAGACTATGGTAGGTGCTTTTAATAAAATGGAAGTTAACCTGAAAAAACTGATACGTGATTTAAAAGACCGGGAGCAAAGGCTGGATATAACGCTTAACAGTATCGGCGATGGTGTTATTGCAACAGATAAAAAAGGCAATATCACACGGATGAATCCGACATCAGCTAAAATGACCGGCTGGAACTTTTTAGATGCTGAAGGAAAACCAGTAAAAGATGTTTTTTCTATAGTTGATGAAACAACCCGGGAACCTATTCTGAACCCAATTGAAAAAGTTATTGCGACGGGTAACACTGTTTATCTCAGTAACCACACAACACTTTTATCAAAGGACGGTTCGGAATATCAAATAGAAGATTCGGCAGCGCCAATACGTGATGAAGAAAACAATATTCATGGCATGATATTAATTTTTAGTGATGTTACCCGACGTAAAGAAGCGGAAAAACAATATCGCCGCACCTTAAAAATGAATGCTTTAGGTAAACTAACGGGAGGCATTGCTCATGACTATAATAATATGCTGGGCGTTATTATTGGTTATTGTGATTTGCTTGAAAATGAACTCAACAATCAGCCTAAGCTCTTTGCTTATGTAAATACAATTCAACAATCTGCTCAGCGAGGCGCTAACCTGACTAAAAAATTACTTGATTTTTCAAAAAATAAAAGTTCTGAATCAATCAGGTTAAATCTAAACACGTTACTACAAGAACAGGAGTTTATGTTACAAAAAACCTTAACTGTACGTATTGAGTTAGTTTTTAGATTAAATAAAGATCTTTGGTCTGTTTACCTTGATGAGAGTGATATGATCGATGCTCTCTTAAATATAAGCATTAATGCCATGCATGCAATAGAAGGCAGTGGTCGTTTAACGATTCGTACCAGCAATGTGAAAATTAATGAAAAAGATGCTCATGGATTAGGCGTAGCGGCAAAAGATTATGTTTTACTGTCTTTTACTGATACGGGTTGTGGTATGAGTGAAAACATTCGCGATAACATTTTTGATCCCTTTTTCTCAACTAAAGGTGAAAAGGGAACAGGTTTAGGATTAAGTCAGGTTTATGGTTTTGTACAACGGAGTAAGGGCGCAATAAAAGTTTATTCTGAGCAGGGGCACGGCTCGCAATTTTTATTATATTTCCCTCGTTATTATGAAACGTCACAAAATGAAGAACCTTTAAAAGAAGAAAACATGGTTAAAACAATTAACTCAGAAACTATTCTCGTAGTAGATGATGAAAAAAATCTTGTGACGTTTTTCTGTGCGGTTCTTGAAAAATTTGGTTTTACAACGTTGTCTTCTCTTAGTGCTAAAAATGCGCTGGAAATTCTTGAAAATGAAAAAGTTGATATACTGATTAGCGATGTCATTATGCCTGAAATGGATGGTCATCAACTCGCTGCAATTGTTAAGAAAAAATATCCGAATATAAAAATTCAACTGGCCAGTGGTTTTGACCATAACTTAATGGGTAAAGACGTTGTTCACTCTCTGCAGAAGAGTTTGTTGAAAAAGCCATATACTTCACAGGAACTACTGCAAGCTATTCTTCGTTTAATTAATGCTTAGGACAGGCTGATTTTAATTTTCGTTTTATCAAATTTTGTCAGGGTGTAGAAGATAGCTGTCCGATTGTTAAAGGTTTGAATGAGTTAACAAACCTCTTCTCCTCAATCTATGCGTTATATATTTATTCTTTTTTAGTATCTAGTCGGCTTGGGCTATTTTTATACATTTTGGACAGATACCATGACTAAAGGATGCCTCAGAGTGTTTACTTAAGTAAGACTCTATCCTGTCCCATGCACCTTCATCATTACGTATGCTATGGCAATAAGAGCAAATAGGTATTATGCCTTGTAATGTTTTTATTTCATTCAATGCATTTAGTAATTCTGCATTTGCGGCTGACAAGTTATTTGTATGCCGGGCTTTACTCAATAAATAGAGCGTTAATAATGTAGTAATAATTAAGCCTGCTAACAGATAAAAATAAGCCTGCAAAGTCTGGCGTTTCTTTATATAGAGGGGAGAGGGTGCAAATAAAAAAGTCCACTGCCGCCCTAATATGTCAATAGTTGTCTTCCAGTGTAACTTGTTAGACGCTTTTATATAATCATCTTGTGTTGGTTGAAATACTGTTTCGCGTGTTCGGGAGGAATGAAAGTGTAGGAACTGTTTAGCCGCTGCTGCGGACTCGTCTGTTATCCACACATCAATTCCCTGAGGTTTTATTCTTCGCATCGTTAAGGGTATCCAGTCTGTGAAACGAAATACTCCGACCGCAAGCCCCGCGAAATCTTGTCGACGTTGAGCGACGCTATCATGTGCACTTCCTTTTTTATATACCGCTTTCAGCAACAGGTATCCATAGCCATCTTGTTTTTCCTGAACCAGCTTAATTCTCTCAGTAATGACCGCAACACCTGTATCACGTGCTTGCTCTATCGCTTTCAAACGTTCAGGATTCGATGCAATATTAAATCCGAGAGCCTTATAATTTTCTAAAACAGGTTCGATGTAGTAAACAGCAATGTAATCTTCCCGAGCTGGTGCATCTATTGTTTGGCCATTAGCATTTAATTCAGTTATTTTATAATCACTAAAGCCATCTTTGTGTGCGTCCTTTATAACACGCTCCTTCTCATGCTTTTTAATTAATGGATTCCATGAAAGCCCCTGAATAAATGGATAGCGGGTCAATGTATCTTTCAGAAAATTTTTAAATTCTTTACGTGTCACTTTTTGCGAAGAAGTAAACAGACCGGCTATAGAATTGACTATTTCCTGATGGCGAACTATATCAGTCTGAAGAGAAGCCAGACGATTCCGCGCACTTGATTCAAATTCATTTTGAATTTTAGATTTTTCTTCAGCCTGGGCAATAAAGTAAATAGTTACAGAGAGCGCGCAGCCAATTATAAAGGTTAATGCCATTCCATAGGCTTGAGAGTATTTAGAATAGTCGCTTTTTTTCTGATTTGTTTTTGTATCGGGACTCTTTATCATAATATGCTTTCTTCATCTCTTGTTTGCGCATAATGTCTGGCTTTGCGAAAAATTTCAGGTTTTGTTTATGCTGGACTTACCACTTCCGGGTTTATCGAAAACCGACACTTTTTTCATACGACTCCTATTAACTGAGACTATGCTCACGGGGTAGAAATAGAAAACCGGCCTTATGGGGGCGGATTTGACAAACTATAAATGCATCAAAGCCCCGACCATTACTATGGAATAATGAGTGTTCGAGCTCACTGTTGTGTAATTCGTAGGCATTTATTTCATTCTGGTAGATGAGTAGATTAATGTCAATCCGACAATAAGATGAGGAAGTGCTTGCATAAGCTTATAACGCGTTGCTTTTAGCAGTAGCGTGAGTGCTTTGTATGGTTTAGTTATACTTATTAATCGACAATTTAATGTAGTTTTCTTTCTTTTGAATAATTACTTTAAGTTAATCTACAAAACCTGTTAGTCCGAAATATTATGTCAGCAGCAAGGTTCAATATTATGTTGTTATATATAAGATAATAGACCCTCAATATAATGAATATGAGCATTAGAAAAGATGTTCATTTCCGCTGATGTATACTTTACTTTTGTTTGTTATGTTTACAATTCACTATTTCAAATCTCATCATTGATCTTCAAAGCATTTTAAAAATTTTTTTAGTAAAGTATTAAGCTGCTTTTGTTCATTCTGTGACAAGCCTGAGGTCAGCATTGCTTGAGTGTCGACATGAGCGGTTAATGCTGAGTCGATAACGTCGAACCCAGCTCTGGTTAACGAGACAACAACACTACGGCCATCGTCTGGATTTTTAATACGTTTAACTAGTCCAGCTTTGACTAATTGATCGATTCGGTTAGTCATTGTCCCGGAAGTCACCATTGTCGATCCAATTAAATCATTGGGTGAAAGAGCGTAAGACGGACCTGAGCGCCGCAATGTTGCCAGCACATCGAAGTTTGCGAGATTTAACCCATGTTTTGAAAATGTTTTAGTCATTTCCTGGGTGAGATGCTGTGAAATTCGTTTAAAACGGCCAATGAGCGCCATTGATGTCACATCAAGGTCAGGTCTTTCTTTATGCCACTGCGTAATAATTTTATCGATTTTATCCATAGGGTAAATATTAGCACAATATATCTTGACTTCAAGATTAATTGTAGTATCTTGAAGTCAAGATATATTAAAGAGGTTTATCCATGGCGCGTAATATCGATCTTATGCTCACTGCAGTTGCCCCTATTATCTGGGGGAGTACCTATTTTGTAACCACAGAATATTTTCCTGCGGGCTATCCGTTAACTGTTGCCATGCTACGTGCTTTGCCCGTGGGTCTTCTACTTTTACTCGTGGTTCGTCAGTTACCCTCAGGAGTTTGGTGGTTTAAAATTCTGGTGCTGGGCGCACTTAATTTTTCGATATTCTGGTGGATGCTATTTATTTCTGCCTATCGGTTGCCTGGTGGTATAGCAGCTACCGTGGGGGCCATCCAGCCCTTAATTGTTATCTTTCTTGCTCGTTTACTGCTGGGAGATCCTGTGCGCCTGCTGGTTATAGTGTCCGCAATGGTCGGTCTGTGTGGTATTGCTGTTTTAGTTATAACGCCAGAGGCATCGCTTGATCCGCTTGGTATCGCCGCCGGTATTGTGGGCGCCCTATCTATGGCTATTGGGACGGTGCTTGTCCGTCGATGGCAGCCAGAAGTATCGCTACTGACTTTTACCAGCTGGCAACTCGTCGCGGGTGGTTTATTACTGTTGCCTGTAGCCATGTGGTTTGAACCGCCTTTGCCCGCTTTAAGCAACGAGAATATTCTTGGGTTTATTTATCTGGGGCTTATCGGCGCTGGACTGACTTATGCGCTTTGGTTCAGAGGTTTGTCTCGACTTGAGCCTTCAACGGTATCTACGCTGGGTTTTCTCAGCCCTATAACCGCCGTGATCATCGGCTGGTTGTTCCTCAATCAAAGTCTTAATTTAATGCAGCTTGCGGCTCTAATTACAGTATTTGTCAGTTTATGGTTAAGCCAGTTTGCCAGCCGTCCTGTTGCTAGTTCGAAAATAAGATCATAGATATTTTGCCTGCTAATTTAAGACAGCACCAATGATGGTAATTAATAAAATCAGGAGATGAAAATGAAAATAACAGTATTTGGGGCAGCAGGAGAAGTCGGTAGCAGAATAGTAGAAGAGGCGCTGTATCGCAATCATGAAGTTACCGCAGTTGTTCGAAACCCTGATCAATTTAATCAACTACAGCAGGGGGTAAATCCGGCTTACGGTAACGCAGAAAATATTGAAGATGTGCTTAGGCTCTCATCCGGCCAAGATCTTGTTATTAGTGCTATCCGTCCATCAACCGGTTACGAAGGCAGGCTTGTATCGACGACACAATCCATTTTAAATGGGGTGGCGCAATCGGATGTACGTGTACTGGTTGTCGGTGGTGCTGCGAGCCTCAAAATACCTGGTCAGGGTAATACAACCGTCTTAACCGCTCACAATTTCCTTCCAGATGAGGTTATCAATATTGCATGTGCCTGCTTTGCACAACATGCAGTATGTGAGGCCGATCAAAAAGCGAGCTGGACTTATTTAAGTCCACCTGCGATGTTAATAGCGGGCATACGAACAGGGAATTACCGGCTGGGTGCTGACGAACTTGTTGTTGACAAGAAGGGTGTTTCACAAATTTCTATGGAAGATCTCGCTGTTGTATTACTTGATGAAGCGGAACAGCCGAAACACCATAGGCTCAGATTCACCGCTGCTTATTGATCATTACTTTTCACCGCTGACTTGAAACATAAGATCGAGCTATGAATTTTTGTGTGAGGGTACAAAGTTAATTTCAATATCATAACCAACTACGTGGGTATAGCCATTTATTGTTGATAATTTAATATATATGGTTGACCATATATATGGGTTAGCGTATATTGTTGACATGAAATTAGATGCCACAGAAATCTTTAAGTTGTTTGCCGATTCCACTCGTCTGCGTTGCCTGTTGTTATTACAGTCACAAGGTGAGTTGTGTGTTTGTGAGTTGATTTATGCCATTGAAGAGTCGCAACCAAAAATATCACGTCATTTGGCACATTTGCGTAATTCGGGTTTAGTGGTGGATCGTAAGGAAGGCTTATGGGTGCATTATCGTTTAAACCCGGATTTACCCGTCTGGGTGGAGACTGTGCTTGCCGAGACCTTGGCTGCGGTTTCTGGCGAACAACCTTATGGTTCTGATCTTGTGAAGTTATCTGCTATGCCGAACCGCCCGGGTAGTCGCTGCTGCGCGTAACTTTATTTATCGTGTTTCGTTACCTTCGAATAAATTAATTTAGGAAGTTTTATCATGAATAAAAAACGTATTGCCATTAATGGCTTTGGTCGTATGGGGCGTCTTGCTTTGCGAGTCGGCTGGGATTTTGATGAACTCGAGTTTGTTCACATTAATGAAATTGCTGGAAATGCGGAAAGTTCTGCTCACCTGTTAAATTTTGATTCGGTACATGGGCGTTGGCAGCACAATGCTGTCGCAGAAAGTGATACGGTTATTATTAATGATCAGGTGATGAGTCACAGTGCGATTGATAATCCTTCTAATGTTGATTGGGCGGCGATGGGCATTGATATCGTGATTGAGTCATCGGGAAAATTCAGAACAAAAGAAAGTCTGCAAGTTTATTTTGAGCAGGGGGTTTCAAAGGTCGTGGTTGCGGCCCCGGTAGGTGAGCCTGCTTTAAATATTGTTATGGGTGTTAATGATAATTTGTATGAAGCAGATAAACACCATCTTGTGACCGCGGCATCGTGTACCACTAATTGCTTAGCGCCGGTGGTTAAAGTCATGAATGAAAGTTTAGGAATTAAACATGGTTGCATGACCACGATACATGACATTACCAATACACAAACCATTATTGATAAAGGGCATAAAGATCTGCGTCGCGCCCGTGCTTGCGGACAATCCTTGATTCCGACTTCTACCGGTTCGGCCACCGCGATTACAAAAATTTTCCCGGAACTTGAAGGCAAGTTAAACGGTTTAGCGGTGCGTGTACCATTATTAAATGCATCACTAACCGATTTTGTTTTTGAGTCTGAAAGAGCAACAACAAAAGAAGAAGTGAATGAATTATTTAAATACGCCTCGGAAAATTATTTAAAGGGTATTCTGGGTTATGAAGAACGTCCGCTAGTGTCGGTTGATTATAAAGGTGATGCGCGCTCTTCGATTATTGATGCAGCGTCAACCATGGTGATTGATGGTACACAGGTTAAAGTGCTGGCGTGGTATGACAATGAATTTGGTTATGCCAGTCGCTTAGCTGAACTTGTTTTAAAAGTTGCCCGCTCTTTTTAATTTACCTTTATGTTGTCTCACTTAAATAAAGCAGGGCAGGAGTTACGAAATTACTTTGTCGTGACATTGGCCTATTGGGGCTTCACCTTAACCGATGGAGCAATACGCATGCTGGTCGTATTGTATTTTTATCAGTTGGGTTATTCTCCTTTAGCCATTGCGATGTTATTTGTGTTTTATGAGTTAAGTGGGGTTATCACCAATTTTCTTGGCGGTTGGCTGGCATCAAAGGTCGGTCTTAACACCACCATGCATTTGGGAATGGGTTTACAAGTTTTTGCATTATTTATGCTTGCCGTTCCTGTTGAGTGGCTTAGTGTAGCGTATGTGATGTTGGCGCAGGCTATTTCTGGTGTGGCGAAAGATTTAAATAAGATGAGCGCAAAGTCCAGCGTGAAATTACTGTTGCCTGAAAGTGCTGAAAGTACATTGTTTAAATGGGTGGCCTTTTTAACGGGCTCTAAAAACAGCATTAAAGGGCTGGGCTTTTTTGTTGGCGGCCTGTTGTTGCACCTGTTTGATTTCCAGATGGCCTTGTTCATTCTTGCCATTGGTTTGATGGCATTGCTGGTAACGACTTTTTTCTTATTGCCTAAGGAATTGGGCAAGACAAAAGTAAAAATTAAATTTAAGCACTTATTCTCAAAAAGCAATGAAATCAATACGTTATCTGCGGCCCGGTTATTTTTATTTGGTGCGCGGGATATCTGGTTTGTGGTCGCTTTACCGGTCTATATGAGCATGGTACTGGGCTGGAGCCATGCTGCGATAGGTAGCTTTTTTGCGTTGTGGGTAATTGGTTATGGCATCGTACAGGCGGGCGCACCACGTTTGATCCGTAAGTCACATCACAACCAGGGACCGGATGGCGGCACAGCAACGACCTGGTCGGTCATATTATTGCTGGTGCTAGCAGTAATGACATATTTGTTCTCTATGGAAATGGACCCTGAGCTTATACTTATTACAGGTTTAATTTTTTTTGCGATTGTCTTTGCGCTGAACTCGGCGGTGCACTCTTATTTGATACTTGCGTATTCGCAACATGAGCAGGTGAGTCTTGATGTCGGCTTTTATTATATGGCCAATGCTGCCGGTCGCCTGATCGGCACAATTTTATCGGGCTGGGTATATCAAGAGTGGGGTTTGGAGACGACATTATGGTTTTCAACGGCTTTTGTTTTCTTGGCAAGTCTCATATCAATGAGACTTCCTAATAAAAACAAACTGTTAGGTAAAAAGATTAATGTAGATTGAGAGTAAAGTGAAATAGCAATTAAGAATATGCTGAATAATAGGTGTTACAGATGTTTACAGATAAAGTGAACTAATTTGGTTTTTTGCTGCCATAATGTTTATGAGCAACAACACAACGAATTTTTATTTGTTTGTTATGTTCCTCCTCAATAGTTAGGTTAATTTAGGGCTACCTCCTCGGTAGCCCATTTTTTTTATTTCAGGCATAGCCCAGGCTAGTTTCTCGACCTCGGGTCTCACCTTCTCCTTGCCTTCCACCTTTTAGGCTCACTTCGTTCATGAATTTTGCTCCAGGCAATTTTTGCCTAAGCTTTTAATTCATCTTCTATTTGTTCTATCGTGATGTGACGCACGTCTTTACCTTCAACAAGATAGATAACATATTCACAAATGTTCTTAGCATGATCACCAATGCGTTCAATTGCACGTGCAGCCCACATGATATCGAGCATTTGCGTGATTTTACGTGGATCTTCCATCATAAAGGTTAAACACTGGCGCATTAGACCGTCGTATTCCTGGTCAACTTTGTCATCTTGTTTACTGACTTTAATGGCGGCTTCAACATCACTGCGGGCAAAGGCATCGAGTGCACCGTGCACCATTTTAGCGACACGTTCTCCCATATTTTGCAGTTCAGTATAGTTGTTTTTTGGACGATCCACTTCGGCCAGACGCGTCCCCATACGTGCGACACGTTCTGCCTGGTCACCAATACGCTCAAGATCGGTAATGGTCTTAATCACCGCAATGATCAATCTTAAATCGGTTGCTGCTGGCTGGCGTCGTGCAATAATGTGCGTACATTCCTCATCTATGTTGACTTCTGCCTTATTGACCTCAACATCTTTACTTATAACGGATTCAGCAAGTGAGACATCGCCCTCAACCAGTGACTGCACGGCATTACGGATCTGTTCTTCAACCAATCCACCCATGGATAAGACATGACTGCGAATTTCTTCTAATTCAGCATTAAATTGTTGTGATATATGAAGCCCACTAGTATTTTTGCTCATGTTTATTTCCTTTTTTAGCCGTAACGCCCTGTAATATAGTCTTCGGTTTGTTTCTGAGTTGGGTTGGTGAAAATTTTATCTGTGTCACCAAACTCTATTAATTTTCCCATGTACATAAAGGCAGTATAGTCTGATACACGCGCTGCTTGTTGCATATTGTGTGTAACAATAACAATGGTATAGCGATCCTTTAGATCATTAATCAACTCTTCAATTTTCAGGGTTGATATCGGATCAAGTGCTGATGCTGGCTCATCTAAGAGTAAAACTTCAGGTTCGATGGCAATGGCGCGCGCAATAACAACACGTTGTTGTTGACCACCGGATAAGCCTAACGAACTTTCATGTAGGCGATCTTTAACTTCATCCCAAAGAGCGGCACCACGTAATGATTTTTCAACCACTTCATCAATCACGCGGCGGCTTTTTACGCCTTGTAAACGTAAGCCATAAGCCACGTTTTCATAAATAGACTTAGGAAACGGGTTCGGTTTTTGGAAAACCATACCGACACGACGACGAAGTTCAGAAACATCAACATTTTTATCGTAGATATTATTACCATCGATATGAATTCCCCCTTCGATACGACAATGATCCACCAGGTCATTCATGCGGTTAAAGCAGCGTAATAGCGTTGACTTACCACAACCACTGGGGCCGATAAAAGCTGAGACTTTTTTTTCTGGAATAGTGAGGTTGATGTCATGCAGCGCATGCTTATCCGCATAATATAGATTAAGGTTATCGGTCGTGATACACGTCGTTTCATTTGCCAGCACGTTTGAACGTTGTTCGCGTCCCAATGCACTCATATTAACGCCATGACTTTTTGTTTCTGAACTCATAATAATTACCAGTATTTTGTTAGCGATCTATTTCTAACTTTCTAAACTTTACCTAAAATTGACTTTAGGTTTCTAAACTTTATTTTAAGTTTCTAAACCACGGTACTGTTCACGTAAACGGTTACGAATATAAATTGCGGATAAGTTTAATAAAACAATCACGGCTATTAATAAAAAGGCCGTAGCATAAACTAACGGTCGTGCTGCTTCCACATTAGGACTTTGGAAACCGACATCGTAAATATGAAAACCAAGGTGCATAAATTTGCGTTCTAAATGAAAAAACGGGGCATTCATATCAAGTGGTAAAGAAGGTGCCAGTTTCACAACACCAACCAACATGAGAGGCGCGACTTCACCTGCTGCGCGGGCTATCGCAAGAATCATTCCGGTCATCATCGCAGGTGTTGCCATTGGTAAAACGGTACGCCATAAGGTTTCTGCTTTTGTTGCACCCAGGGCTAAACTGCCTTCGCGTATCGAACGTGGAATGCGTGATAAACCTTCTTCAGTTGCAACAATAACAACAGGAACGGTTAAAATCGCCAGCGTTAAAGATGACCATAAAATACCGGGTGTACCAAAAGTCGGTGAAGGTAAGGCTTCGGCATAAAAAAGCTGGTCAATATTACCGCCTAAGAAGTAAACAAAAAACCCCAGACCAAATACACCATAAACAATAGAAGGAACCCCGGCAAGATTGTTGACTGCGATTCGAATTATTCTTGTTACCGCACCTTGATTGGCATATTCACGCAAATAAACTGCAGCGATAACACCAAAAGGCGTAACCAGCACAGACATTAATAACACCATCATAACGGTACCGAAGATAGCAGGGAAGATACCGCCTTCAGTATTGGCTTCACGTGGTTCATCCGCTACAAACTCCCAGATTTTTTGGAAGTAGAGAATAACTTTTTCAAAAAAGTTAAGAGCATTAGGTTGATAAGCACGAACAATTTTCGCCAATGGTATTTCAATAATCTTACCGCTCATACTTTCTACGGTAATGCTACCATGATTAAACTCATCGTAAAGTTTGGCTAATTTCTTTTCAAGTACAGCATAGCCTTTATCTAATTGAGTACGTTTATCCGCAAGTTTAGCCAAATTTTCAGCTGTATCCTCTTCGTCAAGTTCAAGACGTCGTTTAGCTAAACGCAATTTCTCCATACTGTAGTTAATACTGCCTATGTCACCTTTTTCGATATCGCGAATCTGTGTATAGAGTTCTTCGCTATGTTGTAAGCGTTTTATTAATTCAGGCCAGGCGTTTTTACCGCTGACCGTTACGTTATCGTTATTCGTAACGGTTTTAAGGTAACCATAAAAATTCCCCCACTCACGCCGCTCTAAAACAATAATATCTTTCGGATATTCCTGTGCAGTTAAATAAGGTTGTAACATCCATTTAAAATCAGCGCCGCTAATGTCGCGGTTGCCGGTCTTAAGTAACAGACGGGTTGCTGTTAGCGAATCAGTTTTTAAATTAATGCCTAATGCATTAAGTTGTTCGATGTTGACTTCTTCGTCATTATGTAATTCACCGATAATACGGATAGAAGCAGGATTGTCTTCAGCCGCATTGGCTTGCAGATATTGCGCTTGCATCACAGCTTTTGGCCAAAAGTGTGATAAGCCATTTACCGCAATCAGTACAAGTAAACCAATAACAATAATTAAACTGGCGCTAACGGCGGCGGCATTAAGCCAGATCCACGGATCACCACTTTTAAACCATTTCTTCATCATAAGCTGCTGTATTTCTTGCGTAGACGTTGGCGAACAATTTCCGCTAACGTATTAAACATAAAAGTGAAAACAAAAAGAACAAGTGCTGCAAGGAACAATATCCGGTAGTGCGTACTGTCCACTTCTGACTCAGGCATTTCAACAGCGACATTAGCTGCGAGTGTGCGCATGCCCTGAAAAATGCTAAGGTCCATGACGGGGGTGTTACCGGTTGCCATTAATACAATCATGGTTTCACCTACCGCACGTCCCATACCAATCATTACAGCAGAAAAAATACCCGGGCTTGCAGTTAAAATAACGACATAAATCAATGTCTGCCAGGGGGTTGCACCGAGTGCAAGCGAACCAAAGGTGAGATTTTTTGGAACACTAAAAATAGCATCTTCAGTAATAGAGAAGATGGTTGGGATAACGGCAACACCCATTGCAATACCTACAACCAGAGAGTTACGTTGATCATAATTTAGTCCCAGGCTGTCATTTAACCACATTTTCATATCGCCATTAAAGAAAAAGTGTTCCATCGGTAAGCTCAATGCCATGGCCAGCCAACCGGTGACCAATAACACGGGAATAAGTAAAGCGGCTTGCCAGCCATCAGGAATACGTTGACGTATATTTTTAGGTAAATTTTTCCAGGCAAAGGCAAAAATTAAAACACCTGCAGGCAAAATAATTAGCATGCTAAAGACACCGGGCAGGTGACTTTCGATGATCGGTGCTAACCAAAGGCCAGCGAGAAAACCAAGGATAACGGTTGGTAAGGCTTCCATGATTTCAATTGTTGGTTTAACGTAGGTACGCATTTTGGGGGCCATGAAGTAAGCCGTATAGATTGCGCCCATAATGGCCAGAGGCATGGCAAAGAGCATGGCATAAAAGGCGGCTTTAAGTGTACCAAACGCTAATGGCATTAAACTAAACTTAGGTTCAAAGTCATTACTGGCGGATGATGATTGCCATGTATATGAAGGTTCCGGATAACTTTCATACCAAACTTGATCCCATAAAACAGCCCAGGACATTTCCGGATGTTCATTCTCAACATGCCAAAGCTGAACCTGTTGCTTGTCATCTTCAGTAATGAGAGTATTTGCGCGAGGTGAGACGGCAAGAAAATTTAAGCGTGATTCGCTGATAGCTTCATGCAAAAGCGTACGACGTGCAGTTGAGTGATAAAAAGCAAGCTGGCCCTTATCATCGATTGCAGCAAAACCCTTGCGGCGTTGTTCGGTAACGATATTCGTAATAGCAGAATGTTGGCTGTCAAAGTCGCGTATATGCGATAAGCTTAAACCTGTTTCTTTTTGCACCGGAAACCACTGACTGAGTCTGCCTTTATCATCACCGATTAATAATGAAATTTCACCGGTTAAAAAAGTCAAACTTGTTAGTTTTGCATCATCACTGGTGACACGTTTACGTTCAATAACACGAATATCATCAAGATCATCAATATCAATTAAACTTATTTCACTATTATTATGCGCAATATAAAGCAGACTTTGTGAAGCATCGATAAGAATTTTACTAACATGTTGAATATTCGGAATTTCAACTTGTGTACCATCAAATTCAATGACTTCTGCATCATCTTCATTAGTTAACTCATCATCAAATATGAGTTGATTTAATAACAAACGATTATCATCTGTATAAGCAACAAACGTCGCTTTTTCTTCATCATGCATTAAACCAATCTGCGTTAAAGCATGGCCTTTACTGTCTATTTCGATGGGTGTTTCACCAAGTGGGTAGATAAGCGAAGGGATAATCTTTTTACCGTCAGCCAAATGGCGTGTTTTATATTTTTGTTGGGCAAAGATAGCCTGTCCATTATTTAAACCAAAAGTAACAACGCCTTTGGCAACATGGCTGGTACTAAAGCTGCTGATTTGAGTTTTATCCGGTAATGTAATATCCACTTCTTTAATAACATCACCATTGTTTATATTAAAGAATATCGATTTTGCTGTTTCTGTAAAACGCACGCCAACCTGGTTTTGTTCTTCAATAGCGAGATATAAGGTTTTACCTTGTGTTGCGGCAGGTAGAGCATAACTGGTTGTTTTTTCCATTTCCGCAGCATTAAATAAAGGGTAAACAACATAAGCAAGGTAAAAGAAAATAAGAACTATGGATAAAATGACACCAATGCCGCCTACCGCCATGCTGACGCTGGTAATGCGATTTTTAATCGCACGACTACGGTTCATTTTTGAGGTGAGGGCGCGTTCTAAATTGGGTATTGATTGGCTAGTATCTGACATGGTGGTAGATTATAAATACATAATATGACAGAAATATGACAGTTTTATCTTGTTGATTTTATTGGTTATTTTCTCCTTCTGCGGGAATGCTGGGTCGGATTTGTATTTATTACAGGGTGTTTTTATCTTTGAGCATGAAATATGACATTTTAATTGCAGATAATGCCTTTGGGAAAAACACAGGCAAAAAAAAAGCCCGGCCCTAATAATAAGGCCGGGCTCTTTAAGAGAAGAAGCTATTTTAATTTAGCTAATTCCTTCTTAACTTGCTTAGCACTTAAAGGGATGTAACCGTCTTTGATTACAACTTTTTGTCCGCGCTTAGATAAAACCATTTTAATGAACTCCATTTGTAGTGGAGACAAAGGACGGTTTGGCTGCTTGTTAACATAAACCCATAATTTACGACCTAGTGGATATGTTTTGTTAGCTGCATTTTCAGACGTCGCTTCTACAAATGGCTTACCAGCTTTTTTCGTCAAAGGTAGCGCACGAACACCGGATGTTTTATAGCCAATGCCAGAGTAACCAATGCCATTTAAAGAAGAAGAAACAGACTGAACAACTGATGCAGAACCAGGTTGCTCATTTACCGTTGTTTTGTAATCGCCTTTACATAATGCTTTCTTTTTGAAGTAACCATATGTTCCAGAAACTGAGTTGCGACCATAGATTTGGATATTTTTATTTTCCCAGGAACCTGTAAGACCAGCTTGCCCCCACTTAGTGATGTCTTTTTTACCTTTACACTTGCGTGTAGACGAGAAGATTGCATCAACATCAGCAATGGTCATGCCTTTGATAGGGTTATCTTTATGTACATAAACGGCCAGTGCATCGATAGCAACAGCGATCGCCGTTGGCTTATAACCGTGTTTCTTTTCAAACGCCTGAAGTTCTTTGTCTTTCATCTTGCGACTCATTGGGCCGAAGTTTGAAGTCCCTTCTGTCAGTGCAGGTGGTGCAGTAGAAGAGCCTGCTGCCTGAACCTGAACATTTACATTTGGATAAAGGTGAGTAAATTCTTCTGTCCATAGCGCCATTAAATTAGCCAGAGTATCAGAACCAACGCTTGAAAGGTTACCTGTCACACCACTTGCTTTTTGGTACTCAGGTAATTTTTTGTCTAATTTTGAACCAGCATGAGCTACAGTAACAAAAGAAGATAAACTGACTGCCAGCACGCTCATGCTGATAGTCTGGAGTAGTTTAGATTTCATAGTATTCTCCCTAAAGAAAGATTAATTAAGTTGTTATTTATTACAAGTATTTTTAAAGTGAGACTATTTTGACGTTTCAATATGACAATGATATGACCTGAATGTGACAGTTTTATGACTTGATAGGTAAAATATTTTTTAGTATAGCGGGGTATTTCTGCTTAAACGGAAAATCTCTGTTTAGGAAAATAGCAACTGAAGGTTGAGCCTTTACCAAGCTCACTACTAATAGCTAAACTGCCATCATGACGTTCAACAGCATATTTTGCTATGGCTAAACCGAGCCCTGTTCCACCTGACTCCCGGGAACGATCAACGTCGGCACGGTAAAAACGTTCCGTCAGGTGAGAAATATGCTGGCTGGCTATTCCCGGGCCATTGTCCTTAACAGAAAAAACCGCTTTTTCATTTGAGATTTCCCACTTTATTTTTATAACGCCGTTTTCAGGCGTATAGCGCACGGCATTGTTTATCAGGTTGGCAAACAAGCTGTGTAATTCATCAATATTGCCGCGTAAATTCAGTTCTTTGTCGACCTGTAAACTGATGTCATGGTGTTTGTCTTGTCCTAAAATTTCGGCATTTTCTTTTAAACTAATCAATAAGGCGGGTACATCAACCATCTTTGTATGTTCTACCGGGGCTGTTTCCATTTTTGATAAGGCTAAAAGATCCGTAACTAGCCGTTGCATGCGCATGGCTTGCTGATACATGTTATCAATGCCGAGTTTAAAACTCTTTTCATCTTGAGGCGGCTTATCTGAAAACATTTCCAGATAACCACTTAGCACTGTTAATGGTGAGCGCATCTCGTGCGAGACATTTGATACGAAGGTTGTGCGCATTTCTTCCAGTTTAGTGATGTGCGTTATGTCACGACAAAAAACCATTTTTTGTTTATAGCCAAAAGGAATAATTTGAATGGTTAAGGTGTTATCAACATTGTTAGGAGAGGGAAATGTCATTGTTTTACTAAAATTATTTTTTTCCAGATAACGTTGAAAACCCGGGTGACGAATCAGGTTGCTGATTTTTTGGCCTGCATCCTGAGGATATTTAATACCTAAAGAGGTGCTTGCAACAGGGTTTATCCACTCAATAAAGTTATGTTGACTGAGTATGACAATGCCATCGGGTAATGCTTCAGCTGCTTTTTTGAAACGAGATAATGCAGTTGAAAGTAATTTTTGTTGTTTTTTCTTTTGTTCTTCCAGAAGATAAAGTTCATTGAATATTTCTCCCCAGTAACCCTGGGCATCCGGCAATTCTTTTTTTCTATCTGACATCCAGTTATGCAACTTAAAAAGATTTTTAAGCATGAAAAAGATATAAAAAAATAATGCCAGAATGATAAAAAGGAGAATTTGATCAAATATATAACCAACAAAAATACTGCTGATCACTATCATACTGAGGGAGGTTATTTCATTTTTTTGTTGCGGTAACATAATATAAGTTTGTTATTTATTGGATAAACGGTAACCTGCGCCCCGAACCGTTTGTACTAATTCCTGGTGTCCTGTTTTTTCAAGTGCTTTACGCAAACGACGAATATGAACATCAACTGTGCGTTCTTCAACATAAACATTATCGCCCCAAACATTATTTAGCACCTGTTCACGGCTGAATACGCGATCGGGATTTTCCATAAAAAAACGTAATAGTTTAAATTCCGTTGGTCCTAAATCTATTGTTTGCCCGTTGCCTTCTACCCGATATGAACTTGTATCGAGCGAAAGGTTGTTTATGCTAATAGCATCATGGCTATTTTCGGGTTGGCTGCGACGTAACAGAGATTTTATTCTTGCGACTAGTTCCCTTGGCGAGAAAGGTTTTGTCAGGTAATCATCTGCTCCGCTTTCCAGCCCCCGAATCACATTATCTTCTTCTGTTTTTGCGGTGAGCATGATAATCGGGATATTCATTGTTTCAGGCTGGCGACGAAGTTTTCGCGCAAAGTCGATACCACTGATGCCAGGCATCATCCAGTCTAATAAAATAAGCTGAGGAGGATTTTGTTTAATTAAGGCTTCTGCTTTATGCGCATCACTGGCTTCTTGCCATTGAAATAATTCCTGTGCAAGAGCCATACAGACCATGTCCCGAATAGCGCGCTCATCATCAATCACTAAAATATACTTAGAGTTATCTGTCATTTTTCTTTCACAAAAATAGATTTAATTGTCATAAACGATATTAGAGCAGAGTTTTGTTACAGATTAATGACAGTTAAGTTTCTGCTAACAGCAGTGACGTAAAATAGCACTATTGGGGTCTAGTATAGCCGATATAGGTTGGTTCATTATCATTTATTAGTATATTTAACGTTATTTGAGTAAAAGTGCGATACCGCTAAATATCAAAAAAACACCGATCGCTTTTTGAAATGTTCGCTGGGTAATACTGGTGTGTATATGGTTACCAATATACATGGCAAAAAACATAATCGGTAAAGAGTAGGCGATGCTTAATAATACGGTTGAGGTATAGAAACCTGAATAGCTAAAACCGACGGCGCGGATCAGGCCGTCAAGTAAAAATACAGCAGCACAGGTGGCTCGAAATACAGATTTATCGAGCTGTTGTAGTTGGAAGTAAAAAACATAAAAAGGGCCACCGGTACCGAACATTGCACCAATTAAACTGCCGAAAAAACCACCAAAGGCGGGCCAGACAAGGGAATCACTTTTTTTAAGTTTGGGCGCTATCAGGCTATAAATGGCAAATAGTATAATAAATATACCTAAGCCTTTAACCAGGGTGTGCGTTGCAACGGTTTGTAGTGTAAACAGACCAACAGGCACACCAATAAAAGCAAAAGGGATGGCTCTTAATATGACTTTCCATGCAATATGCTGTCGGGTATGTGAAATATGGGAAAGTGATGCAGTCATATCTAAAAGACTAATAAAAGGTATGGCAAAGGTTAAAGGTAAAAAAAGTGCCAGTAGTGGCGTGGCGATTAGGCCAGAACCAAAACCGGTGACGCCACGAAAAGTGTAGGCGGTAATAAGTATGGCGAGAATAAAAGCATATTGTGTGTATGATAGTGCTTCGATCATTTGAGATAAATTATGCCCAATAAAATTAAAATTGCCGTAAGCAGCTGTTTGTTAGGTGAAGCTGTTCGTTATGATGGCACTGATAAACACATTCAAATTATCACTGAGCAACTCGGTAATAAGTATAACCTGGTTTCATTATGCCCGGAAATGGCCATTGGCATGGGCGTTCCACGGCCGCCTATACATTTGGTGGAAATGGATGCTGGTATTCAAGTTGTCGGCGTTGATAATCCAACTAATAACGTCACAAAGTTATTAGTAAGCTATGCAAAAGATGTTGTGAAAAAGCATGCTGAAATATGCGGTTATATTTTTAAAAAACACTCACCCAGTTGCGGTACTAATAATGTCAAAGTGATGAATAGCCAAGGAGACTATGAAAGGCAAGGGCAGGGAATATACGCCGCCGCAATTATGGCGGCATTACCGTTATTGCCGGTTATTGATGAAGAAGATTTTTTACATGAAAAACTGAGGCAAGCGTTTTTAGAAAAAGTGATTAAGTATTATAATCGAACTTGAGTTTTGTAAGTTGGGTTAGGATGTTTGTTAAACATGAGGTTTTGAATTTTTTGAAGTAAGGTATAACCAAAGAAAACCTGATGTTCCTGCGATTAATGATGCGATGAGGATCCCCATTTTTGCCATAAGTAGATCCTCAACAGAATGTGAAAATCCAAGCTCAGCAATAAATATCGACATGGTAAAACCAATCCCTCCCATTAAGGCTACACCAATAATGTGATTAAAGTTTAAACCTTTTGGTAGTGAAGTTAAGCCAAATTTTATTGCTAGCCAGGAGAATCCTGCTATACCGATTAATTTCCCTAAAACTAATCCTGCGGTAATACCTATGGTAACGGGGTGAACAATTATATTTTCTAAAGAACTCACGTCGATAGGGATTCCTGCATTTGCTAGAGAAAAAATGGGGATGATGATATATGCAGAAGGTAAGTGCATGGTATGTTCCATAATTTGAGCTGGAGCTTGAGCCCTTTGTACGCCATCACCTAGTGCTCTAACTTGAGAGCGTAATTGAATATTTTTTAAGATGTTTTTTTCACCTTGGCAGGATGTTTTAATTTTGTCGAGCATTTCTTGTATGCGTGTTAAGAATAGAACAGGATCATATTTTGGACGCATGGGAATTGTGAAGGCTAAAATAATTCCGGAAAGGGTTGCATGCACGCCACTTTTTAACATCGCAATCCAAAGTATTATGCCGATTAGAATATAAGGTAGTGGTTGACGAATTCCGCCAAGATTTAATGAAATCAATACCAGCAACATAGCCATAACAACAGCTAAAGCAGTAACACTAATCGTTTCTGTATAAAAAACGGCGATAACAATAACAGCACCTAAATCATCTACAATAGCTAGAGCGACTAGAAAAGTAAGTAGATTTTTAGGTATACGATTTCCGAGTAACGCCAATGCACCCAATGCAAAAGCAATATCCGTTGCCATTGGAATTCCCCAGCCATCGAGGGTATGACCTTCCGGATTGATATAAATATAAATGATAACGGGTACTAACATGCCACCAATCGCTGCTATAACCGGAAGTAGTGCATTTTTAGGTTCAGCAAGTTCTCCAACGAGAATTTCTCGTTTAAGTTCTAAACCAATAACAAAGAAAAATATTGCCATTAAACCATCATTAATCCAGTGATGAATTGATTTTGATAATTCGAATCCGGGAATGCCAATTGAAAAAGGAAGTTTTAGAAAGTGATGGTAGGATTCACTCCAAGAACTATTTGCAAGATAAATAGCAGCAATAGCACAGAGCATCAACAATACACCACTTGTGGTTTGACGATGAATAAATTCATCAAGAGGACTTAATATTTTATCAAATGCTTTTTCCCATGGAGCTATATATTCTTTTTTTGATTTTTTTATCATAGTTATAGCTCCAAAAAATTAGTAAATATATTATTTATCCTGCAATAATTAGTCGTAATGCATCAAGCCGTAACTGTGGATGTTGGATGTATTCATGTAGCTGCTCTTTTTCATCAGATAATTGTTTAATTTCATCATCACGGACATTTGGATTGGTTTTTTGCAGTGAGCGTAAACGTGAAATTTGTTCACCGAGTTGTTGCTTAATTTGTTTTTCAGCTAAGTCCACAAGTACGGGAATGTTCTGTGATAACTGTGTCTCGGCATGGCTGATAATTTTTCTTAAATTATCACGGTGTCCGCTAACGATTTGCTGACAAGTATGTTGGTCAACTGAAGGCACAAGGCTTTTACATTTTTCAAAACTAATATCATCGCTGTGATCAATATTATCTTTATCCATCAGCAGACGAATCAATTGCGCCGGCATAAATCGATCGATTTGCAGGTGGGCTGGTGCAATGCACTGGACCACGAATAACATCTCTAAAAGTACGGTGCCGGTTTTGAATTTTTTATTTTTAATAATACTAAAAGCACCATTGCCGTGCTCACCTTCAAATACCATATCCATAACACCGCGAACCATCGGGTGTTCCCAGCTCATACAAAGCCTGTCTTCATGTATTAGCGCGGTTTCACGATCAAATGTAATGGTGACACCATCATCTGGAAGTTCAGGGAAGTGAGGGCTTAACATATGATTACCAGGGTGTAATACATAGCTGTGATTACTATGATCAACATGTTCGACACCATAGCTATCGCAAACACGTAATATATAGTCTTCAAGTTCGTTATTGTCTTCAATGTCATGAATGGCGTTGACGATTTTTTCTGCAACCGGTTTACGGAAAGAATTCATTTCTAATAAACGATCCCGTCCTTTTTGTAACTCGGCATTGAGCTCGGTATATATAGGTTTTGCTTTATCAAGCAGGGAAATAACGTTGTCTACATTGTAATCCGGCTGTTCAAGTTGCTGGTAAAGCTCTGAACCAAGTTGTGCAATCATGCCTTGTCCGGCAGGACATGTATGTGCAAAGGCATTTAAGCCTTCTTTGTACCAATGAAATAAAATTTCCTGTGCAGACTCTTTTATATAGGGTATATGAATTTGAATGATTTCTTTTTGCCCAATGCGATCAAGCCGGCCGATGCGTTGTTCAAGTAAGTCCGGGTTTAAAGGGAGATCAAATAAAACCAGGTTATGAGAAAATTGAAAATTACGACCTTCACTGCCAATTTCTGAACAAATTAATACCTGGGCACCATCTTCTTCATCAGCAAAATACGCAGCAGCACGGTCACGTTCAATAATACTTAAATTTTCATGGAAAACAGAAGCGCGAATAGCGTGTTTGTTTTTCAGCAAGTCTTCAAGTTCAAGAGCGGTTTCTGCGTGCGCACATATAACCAGTACTTTTTTGTTTTTTAGTTCTTTGAGTAAATTCAGTATCCAGGGGAAACGTGGATCAAAGTTTGTCCAATGTGGCGCATTTTGTAATGATTTTATACCAAGATCTTTTAAACTTTGATATGTCACCTCGGGTGTTAGCATTAGTTCAGCATAACGGCGATTAAAATCCAGAGAAAACTGTTCTTTTTTCTCTTCACTATTAAATATTTTTGCAAATAAAGAAGAATACGTTTCACAGGCAGTTAAAGCATAAGCATTAACTTTTCGCTCGGGGAAGCCTTTGATTGCATGACGCGTATTACGAAATAAAACACGGCCTGTACCATGCTGGTCTATTAATAAATTAACAATTTTTTGTTTTGTTTCAGCAAGATGTTTTCCAGAAGACAGTTGTGTTAATAAATTTTTACGGTCGTGCGGAATAAACTCATCCAGAACATCAATGTCATGCTGTTGTAACGGCTTATTATCAATCAATAATTCTGCAGTTTCTGCTAATTTTGAATAATGAGATTCTTCGGACAGGAAGATCTCAAGGCTATGGAAACGATGGGGATCTAGCAAACGTAAACGTGCAAAATGGCTTGAGGGTCCAAGCTGTTCCGGTGTTGCGGTTAATAATAAAACGCTCGCTGTATTTTGTGCCAGGGTATCCATAAGCTGGTACTCCGGGCTAACATTATTCTCTTCCCATTTAAGATGGTGGGCTTCATCAATAATTAAGGTATCCCATTCGCCATCAATGATCTGCTGGTGACGATGCG
>Ga0316208_1000945_pt1 | contig 30375 bp, 21 predicted proteins | sample 3monopyrite_MG_FD_204944 | JGI IMG/M metagenome (GOLD analysis project Ga0316208, IMG submission 204944) | Microbial mat bacterial communities from mineral coupon in-situ incubated in ocean water Damariscotta River, Maine, United States -... | ecosystem: Environmental > Aquatic > Marine >... | reverse complement strand
AAATTATGGGACTTACGCAACAAGGCACCGGTGGTGGAATTTACTATGCATCAGGAGCAAGCGCACAGGAATTGCTCCTAAATGAAGGGACTTATGGGCCCAACATTGGCGTATTAGATATTGATTTAGATGAGGTGAGTATTGATGGGGCAGTAGTGAATGGCACAGCCAGCATTGTAGCAAAAAGTGTTGCAATAACCAACAGCACCTTTTATGCACATACAGCAATTGAACATACGGGAACAGCTAGCTCCTACAATGGTGGAAATGTATTCTATCAGCCCACAACACTTACGAAGAGTGCCAGCGTGGGCAATTTCCTTTGGGGACGTACGGCAGTAGATACCATGATGTCTACATTGCAACTAGATATACTTAACGGAGGAAACTTGGTAATGGGCTATTACAACGATGTTGTGCTAATGGGAAGTCTTTATTGCAACAAACAATCGGGCAACATCCTATTGGGCGACCAATGGGGCGGAGGGTTCAAAATTGCAGGGGCAGGCACACAGCAATTGAAGTTGGAACTAGGAGACCCCATCCTCTCCCGCAACGTTATTATTGATAAACCTTCTGGCAGATTGCTGCTTTACGATTTGATGGATGTGGATCAACAGCAGCTCACCCTCACCAATGGTGTGTTGGAAGTAATGGAAGGCGGCCTTGTAAGCATACGCGATGGAGCAACAGCCACAGGTGCTTCGGATGCCAGTTTTGTACAAGGACCTGTAAAGAAAATTGGTAATGATGGGTTTACGTTTCCGGTTGGTCGCAACGGCATTTACCAACCGCTGAGCATGAGTGCGCCCAGCGGAAGCACTTACGCCTTTCAGGCCGAGTATTTTGATGAAGACTCCGACCCACTTTACGACCATTCTAGTGCACACGCTAGCATCAACTACCTCGACCGTACCCAGTATTGGACATTCGAAAAGCTGTCGGGTAGCAGGGGAGTTTACCTTACCCTAGGCTGGAGAGATGTTGATTGTGGCATTGCCGCCATTACAAAACCCCTCATCTGTTCGTGGGGCGGTACGCAATGGAACAACAGAGGCAATGCCAGCCCAACGGGAACAGTAGTTACAGGAACAGCTACCACGGCTAAGACCACGGCAGACTATGGTGCTTACACATGGGGCAACTTCAGCGGCATCAATGCCCAAGCAGGGCCCGACCGTGTAATAGAAGCAGGCGATACGGCCAACATCGGCATTATGGAGCAGCCCGCCTGGGACTATTCTTGGACTCCCACTGCCACCGTGGAAGAATCCGATTCGGCCATTACCCGTGCCTATCCCACTACCAAAACAGAATATGTATTGGAAGTAACAGGCGAGAATAGTTGTACCGCAAAAGACACGATGATCGTGTTTATTACCGAAATGCCTGAGGACACAGCTCGTTCCTCCCTCGATTTTGTAGTGAACAACGGACAAATTATTGATACCGATGGCGCACCGAGAGAAGACATCGGCATCTACAGCCATCAGGCCAGCCCCATGGTCTATTGCGCAGATAATCGCGTTTCTTTCGTTCACTCCAAGATAGACACCGTGGCTGCCACGCCCGATACCTTGGCGCGAGTTGACATCAACTTCCATGAAACCTTCCGCAATGCGGAACCATTGGGCATGGGACTCAACTCCCACCACTACAATTATTACTACGCCCATTGCCCCGATGGTGTAACCCTTACCCCGTCATACAATAGAGTGGTCTATCCGCTTTTATAGGAAAATACCGACCTTCACATCAAAGGAAACAACGACTGGATGAAGTTTGAATTTGTGATACACCCCGGTGGAAACCCGGAAGACATTCTCATGACCTTTGAAGGAGCAGAAAATGTGGAGGTGATACAGCAGTTGGGTCTGCTTATCGTTACCAGCAGCATCGGCACCTACGTGTTTCCAAAGCCTACGGCCTTGAAAATAGATACGGTGGGTACGGCTGTAGAACTGGGCTGGCAGCCCGATTGGGACCTGAGCGTGACGGGAGATACCGTGCGGTTTACCAACATAGGAAGCTACAATCCTGCGGAGGTGCTGGTTTTTACGTTGGGGGAGGAGCCGATGGCAGTAGCAGCTGCTGATTTTGAAAACCTTGTGTGGTGTACGCATATAGGCGGAAGAGGGCTTGATGCGGTTGAGGGCTTGGACATTGACGCAAACGGTGATATGTACATGTCTGGTAACACAAGTAGTAATGATTTTCCAGTTCTTGATGGAATTGACGTAATGAATCAGGCCGGGGACGGTAGTGCATTTGTTGGTAAGGTTGCTCCATATGGTACCCGTAAGTGGGTAACTTATTACGGTGAAAATAATACTGCGGGAACAGGAATAGTCACGGATGACAATGGAAACGTCTATTCAACTGGACGTTACGCGAATTTTGAGTCGAACCAATCATTTCCCGTTGAGTTTGTAAGTGGGGCATATTATCTGGAGCCAACCAATGTTGATGTATTACATGTTTACGCGTATTTGCTAAAGTTAAATCAATCAAATGGGGTTCGTTCTTGGGCAACTGTATTTGGTGATAACAGCGTTGGTACACGGTGCGATGGCAATGCTCTTGCGCTTGACAAATTTGGAAATATTGTACTGGTCGGGCTCGGAATGAAGAAAGATGACTTTCCAATTTATAAAGATGCATCATTGCCGAATGCATATCAGCAAAGTACAACAGATGAGCAGCTTGGTTTTGTAGCTTCTTTTCACTCAACTTCAAACAAATTGTTATGGTCAACCTTGTTTGGAAGTGCAAACACCAATGTAACTGATGTTTGCATCGCTGGTCTTAGAGGTGATATCGTAATTACAGGGACCGTTTCTGACGATGATTATGGAAATTTCCCACTCGAGGCTCAAACAAATCAGGTTTCTCAAACATTTGGAGGAGGTGAGTCAGATGCGTTTGTTGCTCAGTTTGACTATTTTAATGGTAGCCATGACTTGTTATGGAGCACATTCTTAGGTGGAGCAAGCAGCGAATCTGGCTTAGGGATTGACTACAATTCTGAAAACCTTGGAATTTACGTTGTTGGAGAGACCGCCAGTACCGACTTTCCAACTATAGATAACATGAACGTGTCATCAATTAATAGACCAACTTTAACGGGCGTTTCAGACGGTTTTATTACAAAGTACATATTTGAAAATGACATGACTTGGTGCACGTATTTTGGTGGGGATAATACCGATTATGGAGGGAATAATACTGATCTCTGTAAAGATATCTCTGTGAACCCAAGTGGATATGTATTTATTACTGGCGAAACACGAGGTGATGGTTTTGAATTGGAACAAATGACTGATGGATACTACCAAGAGAATCTGGAAAATATAAGTGGAGGTGGTATTCATTCAGATTCTTATATCACAAGCATTGACGTGAACGATGATCTGGTCTGGTCCACATATCTTGGAGGGGAAAGCTACATTAATGGCAGTAATAATGGGGGTGCTGTGAACTCAAGAGATGAAGGTTGGGCAATTACCGCAGATGAATACAACGTGTTTGTCGGAGGGAGAACAACCTCAAGGTCAGACTTTCCATGGGTTGTTGATAATGTGAATCATGTCGATGCGTATTATCAAAATTTCAATGCTAGTGTAATAAATCCAAACATTGCCACGAGTGCGATAGATGGTTTTTTAGCTCAGTTTAGATTGACTGGCACTCCGCTAAATGTTGAAGAAGAGGAAATGTCAATCGATGAGTCCGGAATTCGTGTTTATCCTAATCCGTCATCAGGACAGTTAAACGTTTTGGTTTCGAATAGAGAAGGTGATATCTTTAAATTTTCTATTTACACTAGCATGGGTAAGGAAGTTATGTCGATGGATGTGAAAGCATCATCCTCACTGCAATATTTTAAATTAGATATTAGTGGGGTAGCTAGCGGTTTATATCATCTAGTGTCTTATTCGAAAGGGAAAGTATCCTCGAACAAGATTGTTATTAGATGAAGTGGCATCGGATTTACATTGGCGTAGTTCTCATTGGCATATTTTTCTCTACGATCGGGAGATGCCAGAATTGGCAATCCGTATCTGATGAAATTATAAGTGGAAGTGTCTACTCGCTATATCATGATACTTTAGAAGGAGCTCTTTTTGTTGGAGGAGATTTTCAAGGAATTGGAGGAAACAATTCGCAAAGGTCTATTGCGATGTGGAGAGGGAATCAATGGTATTCTTTGGAAAATGGTCTCAACTCCTACCAATGGCCAGCCTCTATTAGAGGTATAATTCGATATAATGATGAAATCTATGTCTGTGGGGCTATTACGGATGCCGATGGATTAGTATGCAACGGAATTGCTAAATGGGACGGTTTTCAATGGTCATCTGTGGGAGAAGGCCTTCTTGATTACGATGATAATCCAGCATTTACTTTCAATCTTCGTGTAATTCAAGGAGAACTTTATGCCTGTGGGCAAATTTTTTCTGCCGGGAATATTACCGCCAACGGAATTGCCAAATGGAACGGAACATCATGGTCTGATGTACATGAATTTCCATTTTTTGACGAGAATGGAGATGTGATTACGGACTGCATCATCTATAATGATGAGCTTTATGTGTGTGGAAGCTTTTACGCGGGTAGCGGTACAGGCATGTTAGGAATTGCGAAATGGAACGGCAGTGATTGGGTAGGTGTTGGGCCGATAGGCGTTGGTTCATCCACTTGCATGGAGGTCTATAAAGGAAAACTCTATGTTGGAGGTTATTTCTCATCAATGATGAACCCTGCTCTGCCAGGCAATTACATTGCGAGCTGGGATGGCAGCACTTGGGACAACGTTGGTGGTGGAGTAGGCAATTCCAATGGAAATGTCTATGAAATGATGGTGTATGATGGTCTACTATATGTAGCTGGGGCATTTACTTCTGTAGGAGGTATAGCAGCACCTTTCATTGCCACTTGGAACGGACACGAATGGTGCGATCTGGGCAGCACCTCAAATAATATCATACTTGCTATTGAAGAATTCCAGGACACACTGTATATCGGTGGCGGGTTCACAGAATTGAACGGCAACTCGATTTTTTCTGTTGCAAAATCGGGGGGTGCGGCTCAAGACGAAAACTGCGGCACAATTTCAGGAATTGAAGATGCCGAAACGGAAACCACGGAACTGATAATCCACCCCAACCCCACCACATCAACCACCACCCTCACTTGGCAAGCCCAAAACCACAGCAACAACTACCAATTGCAGTTGTATGATGGGCAAGGCAAACTCATAGTTACAGAGACCTTTCGCTCCGCTCAGGGAAGCAAAGTGCTTGATATGAGTGCTTTTAGCAAAGGCATCTACTTTGGGCGGCTGGTGGTGGGAGAAGAGATGCGGAGCTTTAAAGTGGTGAGGGAGTGAAAAGAACCTACACTATACCATCACGACACGTGACCTTACAGTAATAATCGGAACAATGAAAAAGCTGTTGTATTCTGGAATTATCTTATTGAGTCTTTCATTTGGCACTTCTGCACAGAACTGGGAGCAGATAGGGGAAGGTTCAGCGCGTAAGATTCACATCCTTTATACTGATACCGTCAGCCAAACGCTCTATGCCTGTAATCATTCTGGGGCAGAATTCGGCATTATCAGGTGGAACAATACCAGCTGGGATACCTTGGGTACAGATTTGCCTGCTCCTGTAACAAGCATGAAACGTTTTAATAATCGGTTATGCGTTTCTTCCGGCAGGTTCGTTCTAAGTTGGAACGGTTTTGATTGGGACACTTTGGGCAACGCACACACCAACGACATAAAGGATATCGAAGTGTTCAACTCAGAATTGTATGCAATAAGTCATTTTGGGGTTGCAACAGTTCTCGTCAATGACCAATGGGTCTCACTTAACCCTGTTTGGTTTTTTTCTACTCCAATTGCTTTGCAGACGTATAAAAATGCACTTTACATCTGCGGTCAGTGGGAAGGAGAGCCGGGGAATAACATAATGAGTTGGGATGGAAATGTGTGGAGCGATGTAGGAGGTAATCCCTTTTTGTTGACAATGACCGACTACCGTTTGAGAACCTTTGTCATATTTAAGAACGAATTGTTTATGTCAGGTGATTTTTGGCAAGGGGTGGAAGACAATCCTGAAACAAGTATTGCACGTTGGGATGGCAACACATGGAAAACTGTCGGTGGTGGACTTGACCGTAGTGCTACAACGCTAGCGGCCAATCAAGATGACCTATATGCTATAGGGAGGTTTGAGTATGCTGGGGGCGTAGAGGTTCCAGGCATTGCAAAATGGGATGGAACTCAGTGGTGTGACCTGGGCAGCACTTTTAACGGTGGCTTCGGTGCAATTACCGTTTACAATAATCAGTTGATTATTGGCGGCTCATTCACTGGGATTGATGGAATGCCTATAAGCAGAATAGCTAAATGGGTAGGTGGTAATTTCGTAGCCGAATGCGGCACAATCTCAGGCATTGAAGATTCAGAGACAGAAAACTCCAAACTAACCATCTACCCCAACCCCACCACATCCACCACCACCCTCACATGGCAAGGCCAAAGCCATGGCAATTACCAATTGCAGTTGTATGATGGGCAAGGCAAGCAGATAGCCCCTCCTATCCTCCCCAAAGGGGAGGGAATGTGCGAGATTGATATGTCCGCGCTGCCCTCAGGCATTTACTTTGGGCGGTTGCTGGTGGGAGAAAAAACGCACCATACGTTCAAAGTGATAAAGGAGTGAGCGTAAGCACAAAAACTTTGTACGGCACTAGAGCCTCCCCTTGGGGGAGGTTGGAGGGGCTTCTCTTTCACATCAAAGGAAACAACAACTGGATGAAATTTGAATTTGTGATACACCCCGGTGGAGACCCGGAAGACATTCTCATGACCTTTGAAGGAGCGGATAACGTACAAGTGATACAATCATTGGGTCTGCTGATTGTTTCTAGCAGCATTGGTACTTACGTTTTCCCGAAACCAAAGGCACTTAAAATTGATACGGTGAGTGGCGCAGTTGAACTGGGATGGCAACCCGATTGGGACCTGAGCGTGACGGGAGATACTGTTAAGTTTACGAATATCGGGAGTTACAACCCTGCAGAGGTGTTGATATTTACGTTGGGGGAGGAGCCGTTTGCGGCAACAACCGTTGGAGGGGGAACTAATTTACGTTGGAGTACATATTTTGGACACTCTCAATATGACTTTCCGATATCAACAGTATTTGGTGAGACTAATAGAATAACTGTTGTCGGTTACACTGAAAGCACGCAGTTTCCTGTTTCAATAGGCTCTTACCAATCTATAAATCTAGGTGGTTATGATTCATTTGTGAGTGACTTTGACGATACAGGAGTACTCAACTGGTCTACCTATTGTGGCGGAACCGAAAACGATAATGCTCAAGATGTTGAGCCTTTTATAGATGTCAGAGATTACGTTTATGTGGTCGGAAGGACAGGGTCGAGTAATTTTCCAGTTACGAATGTAGGTTCTCCTGGTGGCTATTTTGATGGGGCTTCAACTAGTGGAGGTGGATATATTCAACAGTACACATTTAATGGCGTTTTGAGCTGGTCTACATTTTTTGGAGAGGGTGATGCTGGAATTTACTCAGTAGCTGTGGATGATGCTGATAACATTTTTGTTGGCGGACGTGGTAACAATACGAACGGAGATTTTCCATTGGAAGATTTAGGAGGGAGCGCATTATATCATGATGATGGAAGGGCCTTTGTTGCAAAGTTTGACCCTGATCACAATCTAGATTGGAGTACTTTTCTTAATTCTGGAGAGTCTGGGCATGACCGTGTATATGAAATGTCAATTGATCAGAGCGACAACTTAATTCTTATAGGCATCACAGGGTATGAGTCTGACCCGTATTTTGAGTTTGCCAATCAGGGTCCTGGATATCAGGATAACACCATTGGCGGTACTGCTGATGCTTTTATAGCCAAAATTAATTCAGGAGGTGAACTTTATTGGTCTACCTATATTGGGTCAAGTAATGGCGAACGAGGGAACTCCATTGCAACTGACAATTACGGGAATATTTACGCATGTGGTTTTTCAACAAGTTTTTCAGGTCTGCCAGTTTACGATGCAGGTGGATTGAGCTACTTTAACGATGTTGACTATCAAAAAAGTTGGATTGCTAAGTTTTCACCGACTGGAAGTCAAGCATGGTTTACACTACTTGATGCTAGTGCGTATCACCTAGACGTAAAACCCGATGGAGAGATATATGTAACGGGTTCAACTCGCAGTGAAGATTTCCCAATTCATGATAGAAGTAGCATGTATTTTCAAGACGAATCAAATAATGTATATAGTAGCACAAATACGAACTCATTTGTTTTTTCATTAAACCCTAGTCTTGAACCATTATGGATAACTTATTTCGGTGGTACTTCCAACATTAGTAGTACACGCCAAGATATAGCACAAGGCTTAGATCTCTCTGATGATGGTTCTTTATTAAGCATCGTGGGCATCACCACTAGCAATGTTTATTTCCCTTTAGAAGACCCTGGTAACGGAGCTTTCTTCCAACCAGCAATCATCTTTGCAAATCCAACATCATCTGGTAGCTCTTGGGATGGTTTTATAAGTGTATTTGATGTAAGTCCAAATGTTAGTGTTCCAGAACACGAAATTATTTCAAGCGAGGGGCTTCAGGTATATCCAAACCCAAGCTTTGGGGAGATTTCTATTTTGTCAAATGATAAACAACGGGGAACTATGAAAATCGACATCTATAATTCTCTTGGAGTTAAGGTAGCTGATTACTCTAGAGAGAGTTTGCCAAATCAAAACGTCAAAATCACACTTCCTGAAAATATCGCAACGGGAGTTTATCATTTTAAAATAACTTTAAATAGCGAAGAGTTTAATACACGTTTGGTCTATGTGTCACCCTAGATTCATCATTACACATCTTCTCCTGTTAATTGGGGGCTTAAATGACATTGCATATTCCCAAAATTGGGAAGGTATGGGTGTCGGCTTCGATAATGCAGTTAGAGATTTATACGTTTCGCAAGACGGTGAAAAGTTGTTCGTTGGTGGAGCCTTCAAGTTTGCGGACAACTTGATGGTTAATGGGATTACAGTTTGGGATGGTTTAGCCTTTGATTCGCTAGGAGGTGGAGAAACTAATTGCTTTACGAGTTGTGGTCCAGTTTTGAAGATTTCTGAGTTCGAAGACGAAGTGTATGCCGGAGGATATATTTACGAGATGGGAGAAACGCCTACTTTGGGAATCGGCAGATGGGACGGCTCGAATTGGAACGATGTGTTGGGCGGAACTAATGGTAGAGTTCAAGGGTTTTACATATATGAATCAGATCTTTATGCTTGCGGCTCTTTTGATTCGATTGGTGGAGTATTAGCAAATGGGGTTGCTTACTGGGACGGTACAGTTTGGGAGTCCATTGGTGACTTTCCCAACTCGTGGGGCGTATCCTCAAGTCAATGGATGAATATTGGTTCTATAATTGAATTTCAAGGAGATATTCTTGTTGCTGGTCTGTTTCCTGAAGGTGCTGGTCTTTCTCACAGCATTGCCCGCTGGGATGGCAGTAATTGGGGCTCCGTTGGCAATAGTATTCAGGGTGTTAATGTTTGGATAAATGACATGGATATTTACCAAGGTGAACTTTATGTTGCTGGGCATTTCTTTCAAGAGCATGGCAACCTCAGTTCAGGCATATTAAGATGGGACGGAACCAGTTGGCATGGAATCGGTGATGGTGTTGAATTCGGGGCTCAGGTGTTCGACCTTCAGATATACAATGATTACTTGTACGCCTCTGGCAACTTTACGTCAATGAGCGGCATTAACGCTAGTAGAATTGCTAAATGGAACGGAGAACAATGGTGTGGTCTCGGAAGCACCTTTAATAATTCCATCAGCTCAATGGCTGTATTTCGGGACACACTATATGTTGCGTGCGGGACAGAAGTAGATGGTATACAGGTCAATTATCTGGCTAAGTGGCTTGGTGATGATTATGTAGACACCTGTGCAACGGTGACAGGCATCGCAGACATCCAAGAACATAGTTCTGAACCCACCATCTACCCCAACCCCACCGCATCCACCACCACCCTCACATGGCAAGGCCAAAGCCATGGCAATTACCAATTGCAGTTGTATGATGGGCAAGGCAAGCAGATAGCCCCTCCTATCCTCCCCAAAGGGGAGGGAATGTGCGAGATTGATATGTCCGCGCTGCCCTCAGGCATTTACTTTGGGCGGTTGCTGGTGGGAGAAAAAACGCACCATACGTTCAAAGTGATAAAGGAGTGAGCGTAAGCGCAAAAACTTTGTACGGCACTAGAGCCTCCCCTTGGGGGAGGTTGGAGGGGCTTCTCTTTCACATCAAAGGAAACAACAACTGGATGAAATTTGAATTTGTGATACACCCCGGTGGAGACCCAGAAGATATACTCATGACCTTTGAAGGAGCAGAAAATGTGGAGGTGATACAGCAGTTGGGTCTGCTTATCGTTACCAGCAGCATCGGCATCTACGTTTTCCCAAAACCAAAGGCCCTTAAAATCGATACGGTGAATGGTGCGGTGGAACTGGGCTGGCAACCCGATTGGGACCTGAGCGTGACGGGAGATACGGTGAGGTTTGCGAATATTGGGAGTTTTAACCCCTTGGAAACGTTGGTACTGAGACTGGGGGAAGATCTCACCTCAGCTCCTGTAGCAGACGATGATAACTTAGAATGGAGTACTCATTTTGGACACTACAATGAAGCAACGAAAGTTGTAACTGATGAAGATAATAACGTGATAGTGGTTGGAACCGTGCAAAGTTCTTCATTTCCAGTTTTCAACGGGGTGCAAACTAGTTTGCTTGGGTTTAGAGATGCTTTTATAGCTAAGTTCGATTACGCAGCCGCACAAATATTTGCCACTTTTTATGGTGGAACGAGTCATGAAACTGGCGAGACTGTTTGTATCGATGGTGGGTCAATGCTAGTCGGAGGTTCTACAGGCAGTAACAACTTCCCGATTACTCCTCCTGGAAATGGCTACTCTCAAGGGTTTGGAGGCGTAAAGGATGGATTCATCGTTTGGTTACGGGCTAGTGGTACTGTGTTGTGGTCTACCTGTTTAGGAGGGGAGTCAAGTGATCGCATTTCGGAGTTGGCATTTACGCCATCGGGTGATAAATTGATTGCTGTAGGTAGGACCGGAAGCGAGGTTGAAACAAGCACAGGTGGAGCAACTACGAATGGGGGCTTTCCTGTTCGTAATCCAGGTGGGGGAGCATATTATCAAAGTGCTCGCGCTGGAGATGACGACATGTTTATCACCCAGTTTAGTTTTCCAGCCAGAGAACTTCTTTGGAGTACTCCATTTGGAGGTGATGATTTAGAATTTGGAGGCAGCGTAGTGGTTGACTCTGATAACGACATAATAATTTCAGGAACTACTTGGTCAAGTATACCGACCGATAATCCATGTGGCGTTGCTACCAACAACGGATTTCCATTATGCAATTCTGGCGAATTTTTCCAAGGAAGCTTTGGTGGGGGTACATATGATGGGTTTATTAGTAGATTTTCTTCAAATGGAGTGCTTGAGTGGAGTACATACCTTGGCGGTGATGGACAAGATGAAATTGGCACGGGTTCACTTGCCGTGGGTTCTGATGGCAGTCTTTATGTCGTTGGCGCAACAACTTCTTCTAGTACAAGTTCTGTCTGTGGAGTTTATTCAATAGGAGAATTCCCTATCTGCAATCCAGGCGGAGCTTACATTTATCAAGGAACCGGGGGCCAAGAAGTGTTTATTACACGATTTAATCAAGATGATGAAATTGAGTGGAGTACCTTGTATGGAGGAGAGTCCACCAATGATCATGCGGATTGGAATACGGTTGGCGGTAATCTCGCTCGTCAGGCCTCAGTTGCATTGGATAATGCTGGTAATGTCTACGTAGGTAGTGCTTCGATGGTCTTTGAAACTGATGATTTTCCAACTTCTCCTTACAGTAATTACTATCATCAAACTGATAATGCCTACAATCAACAACAACTTGGTCTCACTGGAAGATTTGATGCAACGGTTGTGGCTTTTAACTCTCAAAATGAGCGAGAATGGAGCACTTTATTCGGAGGTCGTGGCTTAACCGCTGCCACCAATAATAGTGGGGATGATATTGGTTATTCGGTTACTGTTTCAGGTGACAACAGACTTTATCTTTGCGGCTATACGGCTAGTGACAACTTTCCGTACCGATGTCCTGCACAGGTTACAAATCAACCGTGGTGTTCAGAAGGAAACAGCACTACAAATCCCTATATTGAAGCATTTATTTCTAGGTTTTCCATTGAAGAGATATTGGGGGTTGAGGAACTTTCCTCACAACGGGAAGATTTAAATATGAGGATTTACCCGAACCCAACACAAAATTCGATTAACCTAGTAGCTGATTATCTATCAGGGAAACAAGTGTCAATAGTGATCTCAAATTCTTTAGGACAGAAGATACAGCAATCAACCGAAACTCCAGTTCTTGGAGTTCTACGTAAACAGCTAGATGTTTCACAGTTTCCTTTAGGTATGTATTTTATATCCATTGAAGGAGAGGGGGCAACTCATACAAGGAAGTTCATCAAAAACTAATTGTTTATGCGGCTAATACTTCTTTGTTTGTATGTCTGTGTGTTTCTTCAAATCAAAGAAACATCAGCGCAGTATTGGAACCCTGTGGGGGATGGTTTCAATTTTGAAGTTCGAGAATTATATGTAGATGATGCTTCAAATACCATGTATGCTGGCGGAGGTTTTTGGATGTCTGGGAGCACACCTGTGCAGTATATAGCTGAATGGACAGGTTCCGAGTGGGATTCACTGACATCATTTCAGAACTCTAGTACAGTATTAACAATGGTTAACTTCGATAATCAACTTCATGTTGGGGGTTTTTCTATTTCCAATGAGGCTAGCCTAAAGCGTTGGGATGGTACGGATTGGGAAACGGTAGGCAACGGTACGAACGGGATTGTACATGACATAGAAGTGTTCGAGGGGGAACTTTATGTCGCTGGGTCATACAGCATGGCAGGGAACATTGTTACGAATGGAGTGTCTAAGTGGGACGGTTCAAATTGGCATAGCTTAGATTTTCCCAATTATGAACTCGGACAAAACTTTGTAACAGTTAATGCAATCGCCTTTTACAATGGTGAGTTATACATTGGAGGAGGCTTTAGAGATGAAACTGGCGACAGAGTTAATATCGCAAAATATGACGGTCAGAACTGGCAAACAGTGGGAGAAGGATTGGTTGGACAATTTGCCGCAGTTTTTGATTTGACAGTCTATGATAATGAGTTGTATGTGAGTGGTCGTTTTAATAGAGCTGAGGGCAATCCAGAGAATGGCATAGTCCGCTGGGATGGCAATAATTGGATTGACCTTGGAGGAGGTGTTTATAATGACGGTGATGAATTTGGTGGTGTGTATGACCTTGAGATTATTGACGGAAAACTAATTGTTGGGGGTAGCTTTAACCGAGCAGGTAACATAAGAGCAAATTCCATTGCAAGTTGGGACGGTGAAACTTGGTGTACTTTCACTAATGAATATATTAATGGTGTCAATACAATTGCTGAGTACAACGGTGAATTATACATTGGAGGAGGGTTCGAAACAATCGGGTCCGACACACTAAATTTCGTAGCTGAGTGGACGGGAGGGAATCATGCGGATACGTGTGCTACAATTTCAGGAATTGAAGATGCTGATACAGAAACAACGAAACTCACCATCTACCCCAATCCCACCAACTCAACCATCACCCTCACGTGGCAAGCCCAAAACCACAGCAACAACTACCAATTGCAGTTGTATGATGGGAAAGGCAAACTCATAATTACCGAGACCCTTCGCGCTGCTCAGGGAAGCAAAGTGCTTGATATGAGTGCTTTTAGCAAAGGCATTTACTTTGGGCGGTTGTTGGTGGGAGAGGAAGATAGGCCCTTCGGCTCCGCTCAGGGTAAAAGTTTTAAAGTGGTGAGGGAATAGCCTACTTACGTCAAGCCAAAAAGTAAAGGTTGATAATGGCTAGGATGAAATAGGGAACCAATCCGCCAGCGCCAGCATAGTCTTTGGCAATGCGCTGCCCGAAGAACAACATCACCAATGCCGCAGCGGATAAGATTGTTCCTGCAAAGGACAAACAGTAGGTTTTATAAATGAGCACCTCTACCACGCCAAGGGCGGAAACAGCACCAGCTGCTAGCTCCACCAATGTGAGTGTTCCTAGTAACAAAGGCACCATTCCAGAGAGAAACGACTTGGAGAAATGCCCCGTAAGCCATTCCAAGTTTCCCTTCCAGTCAATTACTTTGTCCACTCCAGATTGGAGAAAGAGGATGGCAAAAAGAACAGACACAAAAGCCTGAATGAGCCACATTCCTTGAAAGTGGGAGATGAAAGTGCAATCGGAAATTAAGCAGTTTAGCATGTTAGGAAATTAGGTTATTAGCTGTTAAACCCAGATTATGCAATAGAAAATCTATTACGTCTTGAAACTACTGCACAATCAAACGCTTCGCTGTATTTTCGGATTTCACCATAGCGGTGCTATGCTGGAATCCGTAAAACACCTGATTTTATTGTAGTTTCAACCCTCATCACGAAGTTCTACTGCATAATCTGGGTTAAAGTTATCTCAAAACTACAGGATGATTCGCTTGAGTCATTCAGAGTAGCCGCATCTTGGCGTGGCGTATAGAAGACCGTGCACTGATGCCTTCCTATCCTTCGATGCTATTTTGCAAAAAAAAAAGCAAAATCACTCAGGAAGACCGAAGAGGAATTACTGAGCGAATCAGAATTCAAGGAATCCTTTGAGTTGATTCTCAATTTCGTTTAGGCAGTCTTCATCTGTCAAAGCTCTATCCTGCGGCAGCAGCAAATGCACCTGCGAGAGATAAACCTTCTTCTTATACACCTCGGTATCGAGGTAGTGGAAAATGCCTGTAAGGTGGTCCAAACCACGCACATTGCCAGAACGTCCTGAGGCTAAGCCAACCAAGGCCACTTTCTTATGAGCGAAATCGCCATAATTACAGGCATCCATAAAAAACTTCACATATCCAGGAAAACTGCCATTGTATTCAGGAGTAACGAAAATGAGCTTGGTTACCGAGCGAATATATTTCTCTAACAGCTCATCAAACTCAGGAATATTATCTCCGTAGCTGCTATCCTGAATCCACTGTGCGGGTACAGTTTGCAGGTCAAGGATTTGGCATGCCTTGCCCAAGTTGGTCAGCTTTTGCTCATAAACCTGAGACAACTTTAGTGAGTTGCTATCGGTTCTATCTGTTGTACAGATAATGCTAATCATTCGGTTGCATCGGTTGAGATTTCGTCAAAGTACTTCGAGTCTTTACGCAGCAGGCCTTTGCCTAGGTAATAAAGGTCATCCGATTTGATATTCTCCAACGAGCTATCCTTCTTCTCAAAAATGGCTGTTCCTAGGTAATAGTAATCGTCCAATACAATTTTATCTAACTCCTCGTTTTTCCCGGTGATGAGAGCCATTCCCAAAAAATAGAGGTCATCATTTTTGATGAATTTCAGGTTCACTTGATTCTTCAGAAACAAGCTTTTAGAGAGGTAATAGATGTCATCGTTTGTCACATTTGCCCAGGCAGAAGTATCGCCTGTGAGCAGCACGTATCCCAAATAATGCAAATCGTCTCCTTTGTAGGAATTATTCTCTTGCGCAGATGTGGTTGCCGCTACCAGAAGCAGCGAAATAACCAACTGCTCTATTGAAAAACGTTTTAGTTGGAATTGTCTCACGCAGAAAATTCTGTTAGTGTTTCTTTAATAATTCGGACACAATCACGCAGTTGTTCTTCATTAATCACCAAAGGTGGTGCAAAACGAATAATGTTGCCATGTGTAGGCTTGGCCAAAAGTCCTTTGCTTGCCAACTTCAAACAGATGTTCCAAGCCGTTTTGCTATCAGGCGAATCATTCACAATGATGGCATTGAGTAACCCTTTTCCCCTTATTAGTTTTACTAGGTTATTGATTTTGGCAAACTCCGTCAATTCTGACCTAAAAATATCGCCTAAGTGCTGTGCGTTCTCAGCTAGTTTTTCGTCTTTCACAACCTTCAGCGCAGCCATAGCTACTTTACAGGCCAACGGGTTTCCACCAAACGTAGAACCGTGCTCTCCAGGACGAATGCACATCATTACTTGGTTATCTGCTAGTACTGCCGAAACAGGCAACACTCCACCAGAAAGTGCCTTGCCTAGAATCAGAATATCAGGTTTGATGTTCTCGTGGTCAATGGCTAAAAGCTTTCCAGTACGGGCAATTCCTGTTTGAATTTCATCTGCAATTAGCAGAACGTTGTATTTGGTACATAGCTCACGTGCCTTGGTCAAGTAACCTTCATCAGGAACATTCACTCCCGCCTCACCTTGAATTGGTTCAACAAGGAAACCTGCCACATTTGGGTCTTGCAACGCTTTTTCTAAAGCGTCCGCATCGTTATACGGAACAGCTTCAAAACCAGGTGTGTATGGTCCGAAATTGTTGCGTGCCTCTGGGTCGTTCGAAAACGAAATAATGGTTGTTGTTCTTCCGTGGAAGTTACCTTCACAAACAATAATCTTCGCCTTGTTGGAAGCTAAACCTTTCTTTTCGTAAGCCCATTTTCTGCACAGTTTTAACGCGGTTTCAACACCTTCTGCTCCCGTGTTCATTGGTAGCAATTTGTCAAATCCAAAATACTCACTAGCGTATTTTTCATACTCACCTAGCACATCATTGTAAAAAGCTCGGCTCGTTAGTGTCAGTTTTTTGGCTTGGTCGTTTAGTGCTTCAACAATCCGTGGGTGGCAATGTCCTTGATTTACTGCTGAGTATGCAGATAGAAAATCGTAATACTTTTTTCCATCCGTATCCCATACAAAAACGCCTTCGCCCTTTTCTAACACCACAGGAAGGGGATGATAATTATGAGCTCCGTACTTGTCTTCCGTGTCAATTACTTGCTGCGCCTTGGCAGATACTTTCATCAATTCCTCTGTAGTCATTTCAGTTTTCTTTTTCAGCAATCTGGTTTTTAAAATAAGTAATGATGTCTTCACCGTAGGCAATCAGCTTTGGACCAACAAATAAAGCGGGATATACAAAGACATCAATGGGTGGTTTCTTGTTGGTCAAGTCCACATTATAAACATCCGCTTTAATACTTGACTCCTTTACGAAATCCTTAACCAATGCGCACTGGTGACAGCGGTTTGCAACATAAACTACCGCACTCATTTTAACTTCTCCATTTCATGAATCAATATCGTTTTTCTATCAAAGTTGATTAAATCTAGTTCCTTTAATTCGTTGAGAACCGTAGTAACGGTTTGGCGCGAAGTAGCCGTTAAACTCCCCAAGTCCTGATGTGTAAGAGAATGCTCTAGCAGAATAGCACCACCAGCTAAGGTTTTGCCGCGGTCAGTTGCCATTTCTTTAATCAAATCTACAATTCGTGTTCGAGCATCTTTAAATATGAGGGATTCAAACTTACGCTCAACTTTGGCCAACCTATTGCCAATGGTTGCGGTGATTTTGAGGCTTAATTCTGCATTGCCACGCATCATCTCAAGAATTTCTTCCACGTTCATGGTGCAAACTCTAACGTCATCATCCATAGCTATTGCAAAATCGTTCCGCGTGTCTTGCCCAACAAGTCCCATTTCACCAAACATATCTCCAGGATGCATGATTCCTTTGATGATTTCCTTCCCATCGCTGGAGTAACTACCAATCTTAACTCTTCCGTTTTTTAGAAAGAAGATGACTTTAGATGGCTCATTCGGGAAATAAATGTGCGTTCCTTTTCCTTTGGTTTTCATTGTTGAACGTTCCTCAATCTTCTGCATTTCCTGGTCAGAAAGTCCTTCAAAGAGATGGATTTTCTCTAGCCACCAAAGTTTTGTGAAGTTGTTCAATTGATTTCCTTTTAACGGTGAATGCAAATATATTAAATGCCTGTGCGTACTATTTGTTCGTTTGTCGCAAAACAAGGAGTTTCCTTACTCAAAAAAACGGCTAAATTTGCGCCACCTCTGCCCAGGTGGTGAAATTGGTAGACACGCCAGCTTGAGGGGCTGGTGATCGCAAGATCGTGCTGGTTCGACTCCAGTCTTGGGCACATATTAAGTAAACGCAGAATGGCGAGAAAATTGGCAAGCAACGTAAGTATGAGAGTTCTTTTCATTCTGCTTGCCTTTATCAGTCTAGAAGTTTCTGCCCAGAAAATTGAGTTCGGAGAGAATTTCAATAACGTTGGTTCTCTAAAAAAACCAGGAACGGAGTGGACAACGAATGAGTGGCCGAGGGTGCTTTCCATCATGTATACCAACGGAAAGACGACCATCAACGGCAACGCCATGAATATTTTGGTGAAATCTACGACCAATGGGGTAGAGACTACTGATAGCGTTAAGCTTGTGATTGGACAGGCAAGAAACTGGGCTGGGTTGAGATACGACTTCACGGCTGAAAACACGTATACAGTATCTGCATACGATAGGGTTTGGACATTTTTGGCAAGTGGCACTGTAAAGGTGAACGGGCCGAAGAAACCAGAACCAAAACCTGTGGTGAAAGTTGAAATTCCAGCCGAGAAAGTGGCCGTGAAAAAGGCGAAACTAACAAAGGAAGAATTGGTTGAAAATGCGCCAGATCCTGTTTTTGTTGAGTCGGTAGTTATAGAGGAGCTGACGGAAGAAGAGAAGGAAACGTTGGTGTTTGAGAGTTTCTATATCGCTTTTGGTCGTGCTGTTAAGAGTGGCATGCTAACTGGGCAGAACGAGAAGTTTAAAGGAATGCCGGGGGGCGTTAATCTAAAAGCTCTTTTCTCCAACAATGAAGGGTTTGGAACGGAAGGAATTGATGTTGATATTTGGTTCAAACCTCAAGGAACGAAAGAATATAACGAGCATTTTACCAATCTTCATGTTCCAATTGCTAAAGGGGTTACTCAGGCAGATTTTCCTATAAATGTTAGGGATAGAGGAAGCTACAAAGTTTCTCTTTATACAAGTGATGAAGATGCCATTTGGATTGGCTCGGGGTACCTGAGTATTTATTAAGCGAGCACTTAATTCCTTAAAACACAGGCAACGTTAACGGTGTCTCTATAATAAGTGCAACTGGCAGATGTGCCAATTTCAGCGGCACCGCTTTCCCAGCCGGCCTCTATACTATCGGTAAAGGCTCTGTTTCCGCAATGCACACCTGATTGAGCTGTGCCAAGCCCCGTGTTAACCGAACATTCGATACAGGTATAATCAGCGTTTAAACGCTCTTCCTCGGCTTCTATTTTTTTATTCGTACCGCAAACCTCATCTACAAACCCAACAACTTCTTGTGATTGTTTCAAACGAATTTCGCACTCAACACATTTTGTGCAGCTACTAAGAACTATAGGAATTACAAGAAAGGGGAGAAGGAACCGCTTCATCAATTCATATTTACCATCCATCCGAATTTATCTTCAGTTTCTCCATAGCGGATTGCTGTTAATTGATTAGCAATGAGTTTGGACATTTTTCTCACCTCTACTGGTGGTAGAATAAGATCCCGACCGTTGTAACCGATAAGTTCAATTGGAGCAATCGTAGCTGCCGTACCAACACCGAAGGCGTCCAACAACTGCCCCTTATCATGGGCAGCTACAATTTCATCAACACTTATTCTTCGTTCCTCCACTTCAAGTCCAAGGTCTGCGGCTAGCGTGAGAACACTGTCTCTGGTGATGCCTTTTAGAATTGTGTCTCCTGTGGGCGGTGTAACTAAGGCGTTACCAATCTGAAACATTACGTTCATCGTTCCGCTTTCTTCAATGAATTTGTGTTCCAGCGAATCAGTCCAAAGTAGTTGGTGATAGCCTTTTTGCTGCGCTAATTTGGTAGGTAAGAGTGCCCCACCGTAATTGCCACCGGACTTGGCCGAACCTGTGCCGCCCTTTGCTGCTCGAGTGTAAGAATTTTCAACCATAACTTTCAGTGCAGTTGAGTAATATGGTCCAACAGGGCACGTAAAGATTATGCAGCGATAATTATCGGAAGGTTTAACTCCCAAAAAATGGTCAGTTGCAAACATGAATGGGCGGATGTATAGTGCAGACTCCTTACTTTGTGGAACCCAATCAGCATCAATCTTGATAAGCTCCTTCAGAGCCTCCATCATCAAATCAACAGGTATTGAAGGCATACACATTCTTGCCGCTGAAACATTCAATCGTTTGAAATTGTCGATTGGACGGAACATTAGTACTTCGCCATTATCACTGCGATAGGCTTTCATTCCCTCAAAAATGGTTTGGCCATAATGAAGGCCAAGCATTGCTGGCGAAAACATCATAGAGCCGTAAGGTTCGATTCTGAAATCTCCCCATTTTCCATCAGCATAATCAGCAATGAACATGTGGTCGGCAAATTCTCTTCCGAAAGGAATATTGTCGAAATCAACCTCATGAATCCTGGTTTCTGCTACACGTTGAACCTTAATCTGCATGATGTCGCTCTCCGTTTCCATTTGATTTAGATATTAATGAGTGGTTCTTAAAATACTAAAAAACCTGAATTAGTATTTGACGAAAGTCGTTATTCAATCATGAATTAACAATCGTTCAATTTGCCGATGGCCGTTTACAAGCACTTCACAAAGGTAAACTCCGGCTACAGTTGGTGCCAAAATTTGGTTAATACCCTGCGTAATCTGATGCGTTTCACCAACGGTTCTACCAGAAAGGTCTGTAAACTGAACGAAACCCTCTTGGTAAGGAGAGTTGAAGTTGACAAATCCTTTGGCTGGGTTTGGGAAAATTGAAACCGCAAGTCTGTTGGTTTCATCCGCAATGCCAGTTGATTCTACTATTTGAAAATTGTCGAGGCCGCCTTCAACCAAATGTCCTGGGTTGACATCAGCAACCTCGAGAACTAATTTCATTGAGGAATTAACGGCAACAAGTTCAGATAACGGTATCGAGAATGCGGTCCATTGGTTGTTTGAAGTTGGGAGCGAGGCAATCGTTGTAGAACTAGATCCATCTTCAATTTTAACTTCGAAGAAATCGTTGGGACTAGAGTTTCCGCTTGCATTGAAAAACCAGTAATCGAACTGTAAAATAGGGAGCGAGTAACTTGCTAAATCCATTGATGGAGATGTAAGAATGGTTTGGCCATCATCAACATCGTCAGTTCCAGCACTTCCTCCACCATTACCCGTGATAAAAGCTTGGGTTCCGCATGTAGAACCGGCATCGGAGTCTGGGTTGGAGTTGATACCGTTGAAGGTTGTGCCAACTGGCACACCTCTTTCCCAAATCCCAGCAGTTACGTCTCCACTGACCGTCCAACCCAAATCAAGCGAGAAGTCATCCTGATACCCAACTTGGAGCTCGATGTTTGGTGGTATGCTACCAGAAGCTAATGTTGCTGTAAAACATTGTCCAACATAGCCCCAAGCTCCAACGGTTACATCATATTCGCCTGCGAAAAAATTGTTGTCGCTGTAATTCCCATTCTGATCTGTGGTTAACTCTTTTGAGAAAAATTCATTCTCTAAAACAACGGTTGCCCCTTCAATTGGGGTGCCTGTTCCAGATTCAACAACTAATCCTGCTAGTGTGTAGGGAACATCAGGAATCAGTTCAACGTCAAGAATCAGCGTCTGTCCGTTCGTTAAAACGATATTAGTAACTGTTTGTGGTAGGTAACCGCCTTTTTGAAACGTGACATTATAGGTTCCAGCAGTAGCGGTTCCTGTAGCGTAATCACCAAACAAATCAGTTGTTTCGCTTATCGATGTGCTAACTATTTCAATTTGAACGTCATTTAGGAGACTTCCTGACCCAAATTCGGTAACTGTTCCTTCTAGCCTTGCGGCCTGTACATAGTCAACACCAAGTATGAAGAGTCCTTCATCAATATCTGAAACCAATACATTTCCTGAAGGTAAAAAGGGCCAAGCTCCCCAAGCGCCATCCGATCCATTTCCATTGAGCGGACTTGAATCAAAATAACCTGTCAGAACCATGTTTGAAGGGTCTGACACATCATGCACCGTTACTCCATCACGGTAGTATGAGGTGACCAAATAGTCGTTTATGAAATGGGTGATGTGAGGAATTGTTCCCTCTGAAAGCGGATGGCGAGCTTTGTCAGTTTCCGCTACGTTTTGCAGATTACTCATGTTGTAAGCAGTCACAAACCCGCTGGTTACTTCATCAGTTGTAAAGCATTCTAAATTGTTGTCGGAAGGCCATACGTTATGCGCAAATTCACTTGGTGTACCCCAATTGGCTAGGATTGATGGAGTGCTCGGAATCGAAACATCTACCACAAAAACGCCATCTTCTAAACAGGCGGCCCAAAGGGTGTCGCCTCTAACAAAACCATCATGAATGTAGAAGTCGTTCCAAACTCCCAATTCCTGCGGATTCATTGGATCCGAAATATCCAATATGATTGCACCATCAAAATTGTCGGTCCCGAAAATGTAAGCCTTATTATTTTCACCGTCAATAAACATGTTGTGAGCCGATTCAAACGGGAAAGTACTTCCTGTGTAAAGTGTTGTTGATAATGGTCCTACGCTTGGCAGCGGACTCATATCCACAATCAGTAAACCACCTCCACCTTCGGTTACACAATAGGCGTAACCATCATGGTAAAATGGATCTCGCCACGTTGAGTTTGGTCCTAATTCAAAAAACACTTCTGTAGGGCTGGATGGGTCTGTAACATCAACAATTGACAAACCATCTCTAACTCCAACCAGCGCATATTCTCGACCGTTGTGAGCGGCTCCGCGAACCTCGCTCAGATTCGTACTATACGTAAGGTGGCCAAGTTCGGTCATGTTCAAAGCAGTCTGCGAAACTGCGGTTTGAGCACCAGCCAAAAGACAAGCAACAATGACCGCTAAACGAATTTTCATTTTAAGTTTGATTTGTTCGGATACAAAAGAACACTTTTACCAACGGGAAGTTGTCGCAAGAATGACTCCGATCAATGCAATAATGTCTCGTATCATTACGGTTCAAATTTTGACATGAAAAATATACTTGCGTTTTCTGGCAGTTTTAGTACCGATTCTATCAATCATAAATTGGTTAGTTACGCTACCAGCATTGTAACAAATGCCAATGTGTCGGTAATCAGATTATCGGATTTTGAAGTTCCGATTTTTAGAAGTGAGTTAGAAGCTGAATCTGGAATTCCACTTCCTATTCAAAGGTTGAGACTTCTTTTTGACGAGGCAGATGCGTTCATAATATCAACACCTGAATACAATGGAAGCATTGCTGCTGGATTAAAAAACACGTTGGATTGGATTTCGAGAATGGAAGGCAAGATATTTCAGGGCAAGCCAGTTTTACTGATGGCTACATCACCTGGCGGTCGGGGCGGCCAATCTGTTCTCAGCCATCTTTCTGCTGTAATGCCATTTTGGGGTGCTGAACTAATCGGCAGTTTTAGTCTACCAAAATTTGGAGAGAACTTTTCGGATGGAAAAATTTCAGATGCAGAATTAGAATTGCAACTGAACGAGCTAATTAAAAAGCTAGAGTCTCGATTAAAACAAGCCTAACTGTCCTTCGCCATCATCTGCAGCAGGTGGAGTTTTAGGCTCATCTTTCTTAGTCTTCGCTTTCGGCTCGGGTTCCGATTCAGGTTTTGGCTCTTTCACTTCTTTGGTAGTTGAAGTGCTTTCCACTTCCAATTCTACCGTTGTTGAGTTTTCGGAGTCAGCGGCCTCCTCAGCTTCCTTTGGCTCATCATCATCGCCATCGTCTGTTGGCGGTTCTTGACCTTCAGGTGTTGGTGGCTCGTACGGAATTGGATCCAGCGCATCAATTGTATTCACAGTTTCCTTAGTGAGCGTATTTCCCTTGGCTTTTATGCCTTTCACGGAAATGAATTCCTCAACGTTCACTTCCTCAGCCATTGCTTCTTCCTCGCCTGGGCGTTTTCTGAAGTTAATCTGAATCATTGGTTTCCAATCTGACGAAACAAGTTCCATCTGATATTCGTCTCCTTCAGGCACAAACTCCACAGACTTTGCCGATTTCTCCACCAAGAAACGTTTAATCATATACAACTTCTTAGGAGTATCGAAATAGACAACAGAAAGCGGCTTCTCAGGAATCCATTTTTCAATGAGAATCATATCATCCTCAAACTGCGTGCTGAGATCGAAACCAAGTAGTTTGTATTCCCCAGTTTGTTGAACGGTAAGAATCTTGTCCTCTGGGGCAAATTCCCCCAACAAATCTCCTCGTCCGTCCGCATTCAATCTCTGAACGGTATCGTCAAACCAAATTTTTCTTGCTCCAAGAGTGGAGAGCCCTTTTTCCTTGAATTCTATCTTACGAAGCGAATTCTTAGAGAACGTATTTCCTTTTGCTCCTCTTCCTTTGATAGCCAATTCAGAAAAGTCGAAATCGAATTTTAACTTTTTCAACTTTGGCTTTGGCCGTACATGAACAAGCACAATTTCCGCTTCGCCATTGGCATTGGCCGTAAACCATTCCACCTTACTTCCTTCCGTTCCTGCCGTTAGGTCGTAATCCTTGTCGCGAGTCACGGAAGTAACCGGGAATCGCTTTACCATATAATTTCCGCGAGGTCCATCGCGGTATATCATATTATATATAGTGCGTTTGTCGTTCTTTCTAAAGACTGCCGCATGGAGAATATCCTTACCAACAAAAACCTTGTTGTCCACCCTCACCACTTTCATGTTGCCGTCTGCGGTAAACACAATGATGTCGTCAATATCAGAGCAATCAGCAATGAACTCATCTTTTCGTAGAGAAGTTCCGATAAAACCTTCCTCTCTATTGATGTAAAGCTTTTCGTTGGCTACTGCAACACGTGCTGCATTGATGTTCTCAAACTGACGAATCTCTGTCTTTCGCTCTCTGCCTTTACCGTACTTATCCTTTAAGTTCTTGTAATACGCTATCGCGAAATCAACCAAATTTTCGAGGTCGTGTTTCACAGCAGCAATCTTACCTTCTAGCGCGGCAATGTTGTCATCAGCCTTGTTAGCGTCAAATTTGGAAATTCGCTTGATTCGAATTTCGGTCAAGCGAACAATATCCTCTTCTGTTACCTCACGGATTAAGTGCTTTGTATGGGGTTTCAGACCTTTGTCAATCGCACCAATTACGCCTTCCCAAGTTTCCTCTTCTTCAATATCTCGGTAGATACGGTTCTCAATAAAGATCTTCTCCAACGAAGCGAAATGCCATTGTTCTTGCAATTCGGCCAACCTGATTTCAAGCTCCCTTTTTAAAAGGTCGATTGTTTGTTGGGTACAGATATTCAGAATGTGAGAAACAGATGTAAATACAGGTTTCTCACCAACAATTACACAAGCATTTGGGGAGATGCTTACTTCACAATCGGTAAAACTGTAAAGCGCATCAATCATTTTATCAGGAGAAATTCCCGCTGCAAGGTGAATCAGAATTTCAACGTTCTCCGCTGTATTATCCTCAACCTTCTTAACCTTAATCTTACCTTTATCGTTGGCTTTTAGAATGCTGTCGATAAGGTTGGAAGTATTTGTACCGAAAGGGATTTCGGTAATGACTAATGTCTTGGTATCCTGCTTGCTAATTCTGGCACGCACACGAATCTTACCTCCGCGCTGACCATCATTATAATTGCTAAAATCAGCCATTCCGCCTGTAGCGAAATCAGGATTTACCTTGGCACTTTTCCCTTTCAGAATCTGAATGGATGCATCAATGAGTTCATTGAAATTGTGCGGCATTATTTTGGTCGATAACCCAACCGCAATACCTTCAACTCCTTGCGCTAATAACAATGGAAACTTGACAGGAAGCGTTACCGGTTCCTTGTTTCGTCCGTCATAACTCGTTTTCCAATTTGTCGTCTTTGGATTAAACACAACCTCCAAAGCAAACTTAGAAAGTCGTGCCTCTATGTATCGACCAGCAGCTGCACGGTCACCAGTTAGTGTGTTTCCCCAGTTTCCTTGGGTATCAATCAACAATTCTTTCTGTCCAAGTGCTACTATGGCATCACCAATGGCCATATCGCCATGCGGATGATACTTCATACAATGCCCGATGATGTTTGCCACCTTATTGTAGCGGCCATCCTCCAACTCAAACATGGAGTGCATGATACGTGTCTGAACTGGCTTCAGACCATCTTCAATGGTAGGAACCGCTCGTTCTAGAATAACGTAACTGGCGTAATCCAAGAACCAGTCTTGGTACATCCCACTAACGGCAATCGCGCTCTCAACCGCTCCGTCTTCCTTTTCCTCGTTTTCGTTCGAGCCGTTCTCCTCGCTCATTTACTTTTTTCGTCCTTCAATTAATTATCCTTCAACTTCAACCGTTTCTTCTTCCTCAGCCAAATCTTTCTCAATCCGAAGGTTGTCAATGATAAAACCTTGTCTATCAGGAGTGTTTTTGCCCATGTAAAAAGACAACATCTGACTCAAATGGTCTTCTTTTCTAATCTCCACAGGGTCTAATCGTATGTCTTCTCCAATGAAGTTTTTAAATTCATCTGGCGATATTTCTCCCAAACCTTTGAATCGCGTAATCTCTGGGTTCTTGCCCAATTTAGCCATGGCGTCCCTTCGTTCATCCTCAGTGTAGCAATACCGCGTTTCCTTCTTGTTTCTTACTCTGAAAAGAGGCGTTTGCAGAATATAAACGTGTCCGTTTTTAATCAAATCTGGGAAGAACTGCAGCAGGAATGTCAGAAGTAGCAATCGAATGTGCATTCCATCAACATCGGCATCCGTTGCGATTACGATTTTGTTGTAACGCAAACCTTCCAAACCATCCTCAATATTTAAGGCGGCTTGTAGCAGATTGAACTCTTCGTTCTCATAAACCACCTTTCTGGAAAGCCCGTAACTATTCAAAGGCTTACCACGCAAACTAAAAACGGCTTGCGTATTTGGGTCGCGGCTTTTGGTAATGGAACCAGAAGCTGAATCGCCCTCTGTTATGAAAACTGTTGTTTCTTCTGCTCGCGATTTGTTACTGTCAAAATGAATACGGCAATCACGCAATTTTTTGTTGTGAAGACTGGCTTTCTTCGCTCTATCGCGCGCCAGTTTCTTAATTCCAGAAAGTTCTTTCCTTTCCCGTTCTGCTTGCTGAATTCGTTTCAGCAGAATCTCCGCTACTGCCGGATTTTTATGCAAAAAGTTGTCCAGCTCATTCTTTAGAAAATCGCCTACAAAAGCTTTCATAGAAGGGCCATCTGGACCAACATTCTGAGAACCTAATTTGGTCTTGGTTTGACTTTCAAAAACGGGCTCCATCACCTTCACGGAAATGGCAGAAATAATTCCACTTCTCACATCTCCAGCGTCTAAGTTTTTTCCAAAGTGAGTACGAATGGTGGTCACAATTGCTTCGCGAAAAGCACCTTGATGCGTTCCGCCCATGGTTGTGTGTTGCCCATTTACGAATGAGTAGTATTCCTCTCGCGAAGAATTTCCGTGAGTTATGGCCACTTCAATATCCTCTCCTTTCAGATGAATAATTGGGTAACGGATATCGTCATCAATCTTGGCCTCAAGAAGATCTTTCAGGCCATTCTCTGAATGCATTTTCTCACCGTTGTAAACAATAGTCAACCCCGGATTGAGGTAGCAATAGTTCCACAACATCTTCTTCACATGCTCATCGCGGAATTTAAATCCTTTGAAAAGCGTTTCGTCTGGCTCGAAATAGGTAAGCGTTCCTTTTCGAGAACTGCTTGCCTCAATTGGAGGGTCATTCGTAATAATTCCTTGCTGGAACTCGGCCAACTTCGTCTGTTCATCGCGATAGCATTGAATGCTGAACATTGAAGACATGGCATTTACCGCCTTTGTACCAACTCCGTTCAGTCCAACGGATTTCTTAAAAGCGACTGAATCATACTTCGCGCCTGTGTTAATCTTGCTTACGCAATCCACCACTTTCGTCAGCGGAATTCCACGTCCATAATCACGAATACGTACCGATCTTTCCTTCACCGTCACCTCAATCGTGCGGCCATTCCCCATCACAAACTCATCAATGGAGTTGTCAATCACCTCCTTAATCAGAATGTAAACACCGTCATCGCTTTGTGTTCCATCCCCTAGCTTACCGATGTACATACCTGGTCTAAGCCGAATGTGCTCATGCCATTCTAGCGACCGTATCTGTTCTGCTCCGTATTGTGATTCCTCCGCCATTTTTGATCAAAAGACCATCAATTATTGAAGTCAATAAATATAGTGTCCTTGCATAACGAATCTAATATTATTGCAAGTCGGTTTTCAACAAGGATTTGAACAGGGGATTTTTCACGCAGAGAAGCGGAGACGCAGAGGATACTTTTGTTGATAAATTTGGGGTAAAAAACTGTAAGCGGTTCCAAAAAAAAGGAAATGACAGTTTTCTATCAGCAATGTCCGAGTAAAGATTTAATGAGCAACTTTCCATTGTGGTCTGCTGCTCCTTTGGTTATTTTGTTTTTGCAAGACATAGACCTGTTCAAATTCCTTTAACAACAAGACCTGTCCTACGAAAAACTCACCGCTAGAGCCCCTCCACAACTCTCGCTGTTCTAGCCTGACAGGTTCTTTATCCCATAATCAAAGGGTATTGCCAAATATCACATTTTAGTACAAAACCTCCATATTAGAACAGATTGTTGGAGTTTACTCGGGCACTACTGATAAAAAGTTATTGTAACTAATCAGTCTCGAAAATAATCGAAAAAAAACGCTCTTGGATTTGGATCCTGTTTTTAATTGTCGGATCTTTCGCTTATCAACAAGGAGGGAATCATATCGGAACTGCTCATAGGCCTGAAAAGGCTCGAAAGGCGGGTGCTTGAGTTGGAAGGGGAGAATGCGGAACTGCGGGAACGTTTGTCCAAGTACGAGAATCCTAAGAACAGTCGTAACAGCTCCATACCCCCATCAAAGGACGAGAACCGCCCCAAGAAGAACCAAAGCCTGCGCAGATCCACCGGAAAGAAGCCCGGTGGACAGCCTGGACATAAGGGCAACACCCTAAGAATGACCTGCACACCTGATGAAATAGTGGATCTGCGCCCACAGTATTGCCGTAATTGCGGGTCATCATTGGAGCAGGTGCCGTTGGTCAAGGAAAAGGCACGTCAGATAGTGGACATTCCCCCGATAAAGGCAGTTTGTACAGAATATCGCACTTATTCCGGACAATGCGGCTGTGGGTGCCGTACGGTGGCAGATTTCCCACAGGGAGTTGATTCTCCAGTAAGTTACGGAAACAATACCGAAGCACTCATCGGTTATTTCCATGCCCGGCAGTACCTGCCTTTCAAACGGATGAAGGAACTGATGAACGATGTTTTCAATGTCGGTATCAGTGAAGGCGGCATCCATTGTCTGCTTGAGCGTTTTGCCCACAGGACGACACCTTTATATGAGATGATAAAGCAAAGGGTCGCTGATTCCAAGGTAATCGGAACAGACGAAACAGGTGCAAAGGTGAATGGAGACAAACATTGGTTCTGGGTATGGCAGACCACACGTCTGACCTATATTGCACATCATCCTACCAGAGGTAAGGCAGCAATCGATGCTAATTTCCCCGGAGGATTCCCAAAAGCAACCTTGATCCGAGATGGGTGGCGGGCACAGATAGCAACTACTGCAGCACATCATCAGACATGTTTGCCCCATCTGCTGAGACACCTGAACTATTTGAACGAGAGATACAAAGGTGTCAAGTGGGGTGAAAACCTCAGAACATTGCTGTACGATGCCATGGAACTGGCCAAGGACAGACCCGTAGGAAAAGGAGATGCCCAGAAAATGAAAATCGTACGGAAGTTGGAAAAATTATTGGAAAAACCTCCCAACAAAAAGCACCAAGAACTCTACACCTTTTACAAACGCATACGCAGAGAAAGCCAGCATCTGTTCACCTTTCTCTTTGTTGAGGACGTTCCGCCCGACAACAACGCATCGGAAAGAGCAGTCCGGAACGTGAAGGTGAAACAGAAAATATCCGGACAGTTCAAAATCGATAGAGCAGCACAGAACTTTGCCAAAATACGTTCGGTCATAGATACCACGATCAAAAACGGAATGAACGTGGTAGAAGCCCTAGCCCTTATTGCCAAATTACAACCTTAATCGGCAACTGATTAGTTACAAGTTAGCTGAATTCAAGTTATAAATGCAACTTTTTGGTTAAACAATAATTGATTCATTACGAATGTAGGATTTTCATAGTCAAATCTTTTTCTTGGTCTGGAGTTGAGCTTCAATTCCACTTCTTCAATTTC
>Ga0316208_1000944_pt1 | contig 30388 bp, 19 predicted proteins | sample 3monopyrite_MG_FD_204944 | JGI IMG/M metagenome (GOLD analysis project Ga0316208, IMG submission 204944) | Microbial mat bacterial communities from mineral coupon in-situ incubated in ocean water Damariscotta River, Maine, United States -... | ecosystem: Environmental > Aquatic > Marine >... | reverse complement strand
CGCCCTTTCAGTTTATTTTTAATCGCTTGATACTAAGGTATCAACTCATAAAAACTAAACAAAAATGACATCAAAAATAATTCAAATTATAAAAATCGTCTGTTTCCGTCCAGACACTAACTAGCAAACAGATAATCTTAATTTATGGAATTAAAAATCAAAAACCTTAGCAAAACCTATTCAAACGGTGTTCAAGCTTTAAAAGACGTTACACTAAATATTCCTCAAGGAATGTTTGGTCTTTTAGGACCTAACGGAGCAGGAAAATCTTCATTAATGCGAACCTTAGCCACACTACAGCAGGCTGATTCAGGTTCTGCTATGTTAGATGATATTGACATCTTAAATGACAAAGCTCAAGTGCGAAAAATCCTTGGTTATCTGCCTCAAGAGTTTGGTGTGTACCCTAAAGTAAGTTCATATAGTATGCTAAATCATATTGCTTCTCTAAAAGGAATATCTAACAAAGGAGAGCGTAAAGATCTAGTAGAATCATTGCTGAATAAAACTAACTTATGGGATGTAAGAAATAAAAGCTTAGGAACCTATTCGGGAGGAATGAAACAACGTTTTGGTATTGCTCAAGCTTTAATTGGCGACCCTAGATTAATAATTGTAGATGAACCCACAGCTGGTTTAGATCCAGCAGAACGTGTTCGTTTTCATAATTTACTAAGTGAAATTGGAGAAAACACTATTGTAATTTTATCAACGCATATTGTTGATGATATTTCCAACTTATGTAACAACATGGCCATCATCTGCCTTGGGGAAGTTGTTGTTAAAGGTAATCCAAGTATTTTAACCGATGGTATTAAAGGCCGAGTTTGGAAAAAAGCTATTGAAAAAGCTGAATTGGCCAATTACCAATCAGATTTACAAGTAATTTCAACTCACCTTAAAGCGGGACAAACAGTCATACACGTATTAAGTGACAACCAACCAGACGCTTCATTTGATGCTATTAATGCGGATTTAGAAGATGTTTATTTTGCTGAAATCACATCTCGTATGGATTCAACTTTAGCATAATTGTTTAATTAATTCATTTAAAATCATTCAATTATGTTTAAAGAAATATTCAAATTTGAAATAAAATATAGACTAAAGCGACCTGCAACATGGGCGTATTTTGGAATTCTTCTTGTTTTCGGTCTTATTACAGCTATTGGTGGAAACGGACCAGCCTCAGAAAAAGTTTTTGTCAATTCTCCTGTAGCAATAGCATCAATGCTTTCGCTGATAAGCATTTTCGGGATTATGCTGTCAAGCGCCATTATGGGAGTACCCGTTTACAGAGATATTGAACATAAAACGGAAAATTATTATTTTTCATATCCTGTAAGTGAAAAAGGCTATTTATTAGGTCGTTTTTTTGGTTCTATGTCTGTCCTTTTTTTAGTAAGCCTTGGATTGCATTTAGGCTTAATTATAGGATTCATTATTGGCCCATTCGCAGGTTTTGAAGAGCCTGATCGTTTTACAACATTTAATTTCTGGCATTATCTACAACCAACATTAATGCTATATTGGACAAATTTTTTCTTTGCTGGCTGTATTTTCTTCTCTTTAGTAAGTTTAACCAAAAAAGTCATGTTGGCATACGCAGGAGGAGCGATTCTTTTCATTACTTATTTAATCACTTTAACACTTACTCAAGATATTGAAAACAAAAACTTAGTAAGTCTTTTAGACCCTTTTGGTTTGGGTACTTATCAAAATATTATTCAATACTGGACGCCTGAAGAACAAAATAATTTAACGGTTCCGTTTCAAGGTATGTTAGTTTGGAATCGAATTATTTGGGTTGGTTTGGGTATACTGGCATTGCTATTCACATTATTTAGATTTGATTTTCAGAAATTTTTAAATAAAAATTATAAATCAAAGAAGAAAAACGACAACATAGATAAAAACAATGTAACTGCTTCACTGACTAAAATTCCAATGGTTTCAAAAGTTTTCTCAAAAAGCTTAAATGTTAAATTATTATTTCGTTTGGCAGTTATGGAATTTAAAAATATTATAAGAGATAATTTTTTTATAGCCATTTTAATTGCCGCTGTGCTATTCCTGTTTTTTGATGCCTGGTTTGGTTTCCCTATTTATGGAACACCATCGTTACCACTCACATATTATATGTTAGAAGTAAAAGATTTCACATACGGAATTCTCATTTTTATTCTTATTGTATTTATGACTGGTGAAGTGTTACATAGAGAGCGCAATGTAAATTACGACCAAATATTTGGTGCCCTTCCATTACCGAATCGTATCGTATATGGGTCTAAATTTTTAGCATTAGCAATGATAAGTTTTGTTTTAGTAAACATGATTTTAGTTAGTGGTGTACTAAATCAAATCATTAAAGGGTATTTCAATTTTGAATTTGAAAAGTACTTCACTGATTTATATTTAATTGAATTCCCTAAGTACATCATTTTCGTTTTATTGGCCTTTTTTGTGCATTCTATAGTTGCCAAAAAATTTATGGGACATGTAATCGCCATAGCCATTTGGGTATTACTTTTTGGATTAAATAGTTTAGCAGATGTCAATAACAATTTATACTTATATGGTTATGCCCCAGGCTACACAGTGTCTGACATGAATGGATTCGGGCATTTTGGAAAGGCTCTTTTTTGGTTTAGAACCTATTGGTTAGCCTTTGGAGGCGTTTTATTAGTTGTCGGTTATCTTTTTTGGAAACGAGGAACAGATTCTGGCAGAAAAGCGCGTTGGCAAATAGCTAAAGGACGACTAAACGTAAGAACGATTGCATCAGTTATTATTTTGTTAGCTATTTTTATTGGTTCTGGTGCATTTATTAATTATAACACTAAAACTTTAAACAATTATCGCACTGTAAAACAAGGAACAATTGGTTCCGCTTAATATGAAAAACAACTGAGTCAATACGATAAAATAGCACAGCCAAAAGTTATTGATGTGAAAATTGTTGCTGATTTAATACCTGAAGATCGTTCCGCAAAAATAAAAACAACATTTAAAATGGTGAATAAATCTAATGAAGTTATTGACTCATTACATTTAAATTGGGGACCAGAAGGGTTGTTGAAGAAAGAAGTTAATACATTTACTATTGAAGGTTATGTTCCAAAATTAGGTAAACGTTATGATGACTTTGGTTATGAAATTTATGCTTTTGAATCACCATTAAAACCAAATGACACGATTACAATGACATTAGAGGTTACCAGTAAATACAATGGATTTCCTAACGAAGGTTCAGGCTCAGATATAGTATATAATGGAACATTTTTAAATAACAATTTCTTTCCTTCATTCGGTTATAGCGCTCAAGGCGAGTTAACCAGTGATCAGGACCGTAAGAAATATGAACTACCCATAAAAGATTATTCACTACCTGAGCAAACTGATTCCTGGGGAACAAGTAATTTATTGTTTAATGATGACGCCGATTATATAACTTTTGAAGGTACCGTAAGTACAGCTCCAGATCAGATTGCTATAATGCCAGGATATTTACAGAAAGAATGGGAAGAAAATGGAAGAAAATATTATACCTACAAAATGGAAGGTGAATTAGATTTTTTCTATAATATTTCCTCAGCTGTATATGATGTTCACCGCGAAGTTTGGACTGGAAAATCAGGTGAAAAAGTGAATATTGAAATATTTCATCATCCCACTCACACTTATAATATTGACCGTTTCGTAAAAGGCGTGAAACATTCTATAGATTATTTCTCTGAAAATTATGGCCCTTACCAATATCGCCAAATGAGAATTATTGAATTTCCCAGATATTCTACATTTGCTCAATCATTTCCGAATACCGTTCCATTTGCAGAAAGTTTTGGATGGGTAGGAGATTTTAGCGATCCTAATGATTTAGATTATGTTTATACTGTTACAGCTCACGAAGTAGCACATCAATGGTGGGGACATCAAATTACACCGTCAGCAACACGAGGATCCAATCAAATTTCTGAATCCATGGCTGAGTATTCTTCGTTGATGGTGATGAAAAAAGAATATGGTGTAGATGCGATGCAGGCATTTTTAAAAGAAGAATTAGACCGATACTTAAGAAGTAGAGCCAACGAAAGCAAGTTTGAAAAAACATTACTTGATAATGATAATCAAGCCTATGTTTGGTATCGAAAAGGTGGGTTGATACTTTATGCGCTTCAAGATTTAATTGGTGAAGCCAATTTAAACAAAGGTTTTAAAGCTTATGCAGAAGCTGCACGCTTTAGGCAAGAAGCCCCTTTTACAACTACTGTAGAGTGGTATGATTACATGACATCTGTAACGCCAGATTCTCTGCAATATTATTTAGAAGATAGCTTTGAAAAAATTACGCTTTATTCTAACAAAGTTACAGAAGCCTCTTATAAAAAAGTGGCAGATGATAACTATGAAGTAACTATTGAAGTTGAAAGCTCGAAGAAATATTTTGATGGTAATGGTAAATTATTAGCAACAGGAGATAAAGCCAATTTACTTGAAATTGCCGTTTTTGATGATGATATAAAAAACGAACAAGGCATGACAATAAAATCGCCTTTAGTTCTGAAAAAAGTTTGGGTGAACCCTGGTAAATCAACATTTACATATATGACAAAGAAACTGCCAATAAAAGCAGGTATTGATCCTTATAATAAAATGATAGACCGCATTCCGGATGACAACCTCATTTCTTTAGAGGAAATTTTAGATTAACGTTTAAAGGTGTTTACTTTTCTGAAATGGTTTATAGCTTTGATAAAGTAAAAGAAGCTTTTGAGTTGTAACCTCAAACTACAACTTTTAATAAATATTGAAAAAGACGGTCTTCATAAGGCGGTCTTTTTTTAAATAATTTAATACCTCTAAGAAAAAAATAAAACTTATTCCAAATGATTTTTAAAACGATTTCATATCTTCATAGTTAACATTCATAATATCTTATTTTCTATATCATGAACAGAAATCTAATCCATTTTATACTAACGCTTTTTATTACTTTTCTTTTAAATTTCAGCTTAAAAGCTCAAACTACTATTAAGAAAATTGACAACAATTGGGCTTTAATGGTAAACGGCGAACCTTTTGAAATTAAAGGCGTTACGTTTGGGTACGATAAAGATGCAGAAAATTATGATCGCTATTTTAAAGATCTAAAATTCCTTGGCGTTAACACGATAAGGCTATGGGCAACTAATAACAACACTAACAAACTCCTTGATGCTGCTGAGACTTATGGCATAAAGGTAATGGTAGGCATCTGGATGAGACATGGCCGCCCTGGAATGGAAGATGACGATAGTTTTAATTATCTAGAGGATAAAGAAGGCATGAAAGTTATGTATAACGGTGCCATTGAAACTGTAGAAAAATACAAAAACCACCCTGCTGTTCTTACTTGGGGTGTTGGCAATGAGGTTTATTTGAATATAGCTACAGATGAAGAAAAAGAAGCTTACTCTATACTTTTAGAAAAAATTTGTAGTAAGATTAAAGCGTTAGACCCGAATCATCCGATAACTTCCGTAGAAGCATGGACTTTTGGGTTAGACTGGTGGCAAAAATTAGTGCCTTCTATTGATATTTACGGTTTGAATAGTTATGGCTCAGGCGCTGGTTTTTTAGCTTCCGAAGTAAAAAAAAGAGGTATTGACAAACCCTATATTATTACAGAATTTGGAGTCACCGGAGAATGGGATATAAAACAGAAAAAAAACGGAGTTATAGTAGAACCGACTGACCAGCAAAAATATAATGCCATTGCAATTGGTTATAATGACTGGATTAAAAACAAACCAGCATGTTTAGGAGTATATGTATTCCATTATGCAAGTGGCAACGCTTTTATTTCTCCTTGGTTTTTTACGCACCATAAAGACATGTATCGTCCACAATATTGGGCCATTAGAGAAGCCTATACAGGAAGTAAACCAATTAATAACGTACCCATAATTGAAACTTTCGAATTACCTAATTCCAATTATGAAAGTGGATTATGGATTCCTGCTACTTTAAAAGTATCTGATATAGAGCATGAAAAATTAGATATTAGCTTTTATTACAATCAACGTACAGGGAGTCGTAAGCGGCGAAATCAAATCAACACACTTAATTATAGAACTACTAATACTGGTGGTTATTTAATTCAGGTACCAAAGGAAGACGGTCCTATAAAAATATATGTAAACGTTAAAGACACCTATAACAATGTTGGTATAGCATCTACATCTATTATTGCAAGTGATGAAGATGCTAAAAATAGAAAATATTTAGTGCCTAAAGCCCATTTACCTTTCTATGTATATAAGGATGGAGATGATTTGCCATACTTACCAACTGCATATATGGGGAACTATAAATCTATTAGTGTAGATACTCATAATCAAGATGATGTGTATTCAGGAAAAGCGGCATTAAAAATTAGCTATAATGAAGTACATGATTGGTATGGTCTTGGTTTAGTTGACCCAGCAAATGATTGGGGTGACATTCTTGGAGGTTATGATATTTCAGAAGCTACTACATTCAGTTTTTGGGCAAAAGCTAGTAAAAAAAATGTAACAGCAACCATAGGTTTTGGGTTGATAGGCAAGGATAAAACATATCCTGACACCGCAAAAAAATCCATTGAAGTTAAATTAACCACCAAATGGAAAAAATACAGCATTAAAACCAAAAATTTAGACCTTAGCTGTATCCGTTCTGGCTTGGTTGTTTTTTCAAGCAGTTATGGTTCACCACAGGACATTTATTTTGATGATGTTGTTTTTGAATAGAAAATTATAATTTTATGAATATTGAAAAAGTCACTTTTTTAGGTGATCTTTTTTGTTTCTACAGCTTGACTTTGTCAGAAAAAAACGATAACTTCGTTTAACAATCGATAAAGTTCATTGAAACGGAACTTTATCTTTGCAGTTACCTTGTATTGATAAAATACTTACCCAAACGCAAATTTTTCGGAAAAAACCATTGAAAATTAAAGCAAAAGTTTGCGGAAATTTAAATCAAAAAAAAGTCACTCATAATTCTGAACTCAAATCTCCCATCCAATCATTTCCTCCACTTCTTTCACCGAATAAAGAAAAGAATCTTCCTCATTCCCAATAAATTTATTTGTCAAAAAACGAATGGCCGGATTCGTCCATTTTATTGATTCCTTATCTGTTGCATGAATTAACAAAGCTATTTGATAAAGCGTTGTAAGTTTTTCAAAATAGATCTTTGCATTTACCTCCATTTCATCTGGGCCGTACTCCGAAAGTTTGTCAATCTTTACTTGCAATTTTTCAAAAGTATCAAGAACAGAATCCTTCTCATATTCGCACGATTGTAATGCACCGGAAATTTCATTGACCATAACAGCATAACCATCGGATTTGAACTTTGCCCGAAGCATATCCAGAATCATGATATTTCCAGCACCTTCCCAAATAGGAAGAACCATCACATCACGCATTAGTTTTGGCATAATACAGTCTTCGATATATCCATTTCCCCCCATTAATTCCATGCTTTCCCTAACCATATAAACACCGTTTTCCGCAGTCCATTTTTTCGTCATAGGAGTGAGGAATCTTACTAATTTACTTTCGTTTTTATTTCCATTATCGGATGCGTCCAATGCTTTTATTACCCTATATGTTAAATAAAATCCTGCTACGTTTAAACTTACCAATTCGTGTAGCTTTCTTCGAATTAATGCGTGTTCAATTGCCCTTTTACCGAATGTTATTCTATATTTCAGAAAATTATACGCTTCAATTAATCCTCTTCTTCCTGCCGAAATTGCTGCAACTGAATTGTACAAGCGTGATAAATTTAGCATGTCGGTCATGATTTTAAAACCATTGAACTCTTCTCCGACCAAAGTTGCTTCAGCTCCTTGAAAAACACATTCTGCACTGGGCATGGAACGCACACCAAGTTTTTCTTTAATGCGAATCATTTCAATTGTATTTTTTGTTCCTTCTGGTAAATGTTTTTCAACAAGAAATATAGATAGCCCCTTTGTTCCCTTAATACTTTCGTCTGTTCGCGCCAAAGCAAATATTAAATCTGCACTAGCATTACTACAAAACCATTTCTCACCATAAAGTTTGTATTTATTTCCTTCTATTTTCTCAGCAGTAACGATATTTCTGCCAACATCCGACCCGCCTGATTTTTCTGTTAAAAACATTGCCCCAGTAAAAAATTCTTTCGCATTTTCCGTATATATTTTAGGAAGTAATCGCAATTTGTCTTTTTCTTCACAAAATTTATTTATCAACCGGGCAACACCATCGGTCATGCACAAGGGACAGTATTGCCCCATTTCGCTCATCGCATAAAGATAACCTGCACTAAATCCCAATACATGTAGTTCTTTTTGAAATGTTTTGTATAAAGTTGGTTCCCATTTTATCCGAAACATCTCAGATTTTACTGCAATTTCCATTAATGCTGCATAAGAAGGATGAAAAGAAATTTCATCCAGCAATTCGCCATAAGCATCCCGTTTTATCAATTCCGGGCCATTTTTATCTGCCAGAATAGAAAGTTTGTCCATGTTGCAAGCTGCTGACCGGCCAATGAAATCCAGATTTTTATTAAAATAGTCAAATCCGTTTTGGGAGATTTGCTTTTTAAAATAATGCGAAAAAATCACATCGCTTGTATAAAAGTTTGAACTGGTTTTAAAATCTTCCGTAAGTACCTTATTATCTATTTTATTATTGGATTCCATTTTAATGAATTTGAAATTAGTTGCTAAAATTAGGAATAATATCGGATATATTATACCAAGCACAAATGTTATATAGTCCAAATTTCATAAAAAAATATATAAGTAAACCCGCAAATTCTCATAACCTCTTTATTGCTAGTAGTAGCAACCTTATTACATAAAAAATCTTGTACCTCCTCCAGCGTTGTGTAAAATTTATTTGAAAAAGCTCGTTTGTATTTTGCTCATATTTTTTCAGCAGGATTAAGTTCAGGACTATATGGAGGCAGAAATATTAAAACAATAATTTTTGGGATAATCATTTTTTTTGTTTTGTGAAATTTTCCATTATCAAGAGCTATTATTTTGAGTTCTTTAGGGTTTTGTTTTGATAAATCATTTAGAAAGATTTAAAAATTATCGGCATTGTAATGAGGAAGTATTAATTGAAAATGATCATCTGTTATAGGCGAAAACGCACCAAAAAGCCAAGTAGGTTTAAAAACCTGCTGAAAGATGCAAATTGGCTTAATACCAATAACAGTAAGAGATTTACAGTTTCGTGTGAATAAAATACTTACTCAAACGCCAATTTTGCGGAAAAACCATTGAAAATTAAAGCAAAAGTTTGCGGAAATTTAGCTCGTTTGCGGAGTAAAAAATAAAACAGAAAAACAAGTTTGCGGAAGAAGAAATCGCAGTGGGAATTTGAGCCATTTAGCGGAATTATAAAACACCTGAAATCACTAAAAAAGGACAAAAAAAGAGAAATAAAAACGCAATATTTACCGGAAAAAGGATAAAAAAAGGCATAATAGCCGAGATAGCAGTAAATTCAAGGGCTTTAGCCCGCTCCAACTTTCTTGTAACTTGACAGGAAAGTGCAACGCAATCGGCTACTATTCTTATACTCAACCTTAAACGAACCTCTTAAAAATAAAATCCAAAGCTCCCCGTTACACCAAATTTTCTAGCATTAGGATATTGAATGTTATCTTTATAATTTCCTCTAAAATTGAAGTCTATTCTAAACACTTTAAAAATATTACCAATGCCTAAACTATATTCGTAATAGGGTTCATTTGATGGCGCAATCAACTGAAGATTATTTGGATTGCTTGCAACGTTACTCAAGGCTATATTTTCTTCTGAAAGACTACCTAAAACACCTCGAACACTTACAATTTCACGAAGATTTAATTTCCTTAAAAACGGAATTCTTGAAAACAAGCGCCCGTTAAAATTATGCTCAAAATGAAATGACGCATAGGTATCAGACACAAACTCGTAAAAATCAAGTTGCGAAAACGTATTGTAAATTGAAAAATAGGTTTGATTTCCAGGAATTACACTTAACAAACCAAGTGGTACTTCTCCAAAGGTTTTACCTACTTCAATGGTGGTATAAAGTCTTCCAAAACCACCCATTTGCCAGGGTTGCGTATATGAAAACTGCACCTTAGTATAATCAAAATCGCTATTAAGAATACTTTTATCACCTCTGGTAACTTGAGTGAACAGACGCGCAAAATAATCATTGGCTACTCTGCGTTCCACACCAAAACCAGTCATTTTCCGTCTAGGAAAATACGATACTGATAAGTTTGTTTCGTATTGTTTAATTTCAGATGCTATACCTGTTGGCGTATTATAATCTAAACTAAATGTTGGCGATGCCGATTCTAAAGTTCTGTAGTTTCCTCCTAGTCTAAAAATAACATTTTGCCAAGGCTCAGCTTCAATTGCTAAACTGGTTAAATTAATGTTCGTTAATTTATCATTGGCACCGGTACTCACTACCGAGGAAGATGCTAAACTTCTGCCTAAAACATCGGTGCTTGTTGTTAAACTGGCTCCTATTTGTTCTACATCGCGCCGCTTTCCTCCAGAAATAATTAGTCGGCTCTTTTTATTAAGCAACCACTTACCAGAAATGCCATATTTAAATTTATCGTCTTGAAATCCGTAGGCTAAAAAGCCCTCTATGCGCCACAAATCATTTGGCCCAAAATAGGTTCTTCCTCCGGTTCGTAAACGTATGCCTTCAACTTCGTTATAACCGAAGGTTGAAAAAACAGGGCCATAATCTAAGGGCAACGTATTAAACTCTATGTAACCTGATGCCAAAATACTTCCCAAGTTATAAAGACGTTTAAACTTTTTTACCGTTTTTAAGGTGTCTAACATTTTATAGACCCCTTTTTCATCTTTATTTAATTTTTCTAAACGATTGTCATCCCAAAATTCTTCACCTCTGTTGTAAATATCTTTATCATAATTATAAACGTCCTTTTCGTAGAATTTTTTGTCCTTTTCAATATCAAACTTATAATTGTTGTACAAAGTTGTTCGCTTTCCATATACACCACGCGATTTTTCTTTTTTATTAAAAGCAAAATCTGATAGCATATAATCTCGGGTTACAAGAAAAAGTGAATCATTAAGCACTTCAAACTCTTGTTCAATATAAATTTCTTTTACCCAGTTTATATTGGCACTTTTTGAGGCTTGAAGATTAATTTCTTTGATGGCATAAGTGGTGTCTGCCACCCAAAAATCGCCTTTAAAAGTTAATTCGTTTTTACGCCTTGGATAATAGATAATGTTGTAACACCATTTATCACCTATAAAAGTACTATCAGACAACACATAGTTATAAGTGCTAATTCCTGTTTTTGACAATGGGCTCACAAAACTTTTATCGAAAAATTTAAGATAATTATCATACACATTAAAATCGGTATATAAATCGTCTACAAAATCAATAATAATTTGATTATCACTAAACCCTGAATTTTTATTTCCTAGTAAATCTTCCTTGGTCTTATTAATAACATTATCACCATATACCTTTGAAACAGCTTCGTTTATAAAAATCGGTAAGTATGTTTTTCCGGTTATGCTGGAGGTATCAACTTCTTCAAAAATAAATTCCATACCCTTAAACAGTTTGCTTTTAATAAGCGCACTATCTATAGTATTTAAATCGAACTCAACTTTTTCGTATTTATCGTATTCGTATTGTTTGAATTGCTTTAAACCGTTACTCCGCTTATTTGCCCAGATTTTTCGTAATAAATCAATTGCAGGATTATTCTTTTTGGACTGTTTACCAGATACAATTACTACGGCATCCAATTGTGCTGTTGCTTCTTTAAGTGTGAATTTTAAATTGTAGTTTACTTTTTTTTCTAGAGGAATATTCAAGGTTTCATAACCTATAAAAGATACGGTTAAGACATTCCAAGTTTCGCCTGATTCTAAATAGAACTTTCCGTTTTCGTTAGTTATAGTGCCTTCTGTTGACCCTTTAAATATGACGTTAGCAAAAGATACAGGTTCATTAAATTCATCAAACACATAACCACTCACTTTGGTTTGTGCAAATGCGGAACATAGTCCGAGGATGAAAAGGGCAATAGTTAATCTTAATTTCATAATACAAAAAAACTTCATCAACAATCGTGCTAACTTGCTTGCCGAAGGTTGGTGAAGTTTATATAACGTAATTAATATTGTTTTATTTATACAGTACTTTTTTTACAGCTTTAATTACCTCTTCATGGTTTGGCAACCATTCTGCCAATAAAACTGGTGAATATGGTGCAGGAGTATCTGCTGTATTAATTTTTACAATTGGCGCATCTAAATAATCAAATGCTTCAGATTGTACTAAATAAGTAATTTCGGTAGCTACATTTCCAAAAGGCCATGCTTCTTCTAAAACCACTAATCTGTTGGTTTTTTTAACCGATTCTACAATCGCTTTTCTATCTAAAGGACGAACGGTTCGTAAATCTATAATTTCACAAGAAATACCTTCTTTCTCTAATATGTCAGCAGCTTTGTATGCTTCTTTGATGATTTTACCGAAAGATACAATAGTTACATCTGTTCCTACTCGTTTAATCTCTGCAACACCAATTGGCACAATGTATTCTCCTTCTGGCACTTCGCCTTTATCACCATACATTTGCTCGCTTTCCATAAAAATTACTGGATCGTCATCACGAATTGCCGCTTTCAACAACCCTTTTGCATCATAAGGGTTTGAAGGCACAACTACTTTTAAACCCGGTGTGTTTGCAAACCAGTTTTCAAAAGCTTGTGAGTGTGTTGCTCCTAATTGACCCGCAGAACCCGTAGGACCACGAAATACAATTGGACATTTAAATTGGCCACCAGACATTTGCCTAATTTTTGCAGCATTATTTATAATTTGATCAATTCCAACAAGAGAAAAGTTAAACGTCATGTATTCAACAATGGGTCTGTTTCCAGTCATTGTAGAACCAATAGCTATACCAGCAAAACCAAGTTCAGCAATAGGGGTATCAATAACACGTTTAGCACCAAATTCATCTAACATGCCTTTTGATGCTTTATAAGCACCGTTATACTCTGCTACTTCCTCGCCCATTAAATACACGCTTTCGTCTCTTCGCATTTCTTCGCTCATCGCTTCGCAAATAGCTTCTCTAAATTGAATTGTCTTCATTAAATATATTTTTTAGAACTGCAAAAATAACAATAAATGAGATATCATCTTGTAAGATTTTTTTAAATTTTATTATGCACGCATAGTAAATATTCAGAATAAAATAATTAACTTCGTAAACTCAAAAAATTAGATATTTTAATACATAAAAATCATGAAAATATTAGTGTGTATAAGTCACGTTCCAGACACTACTTCAAAGATTAATTTTAGTGATGATAACACTAAATTTGATACAAATGGCGTACAGTTTGTTATAAACCCAAATGATGAATTTGGTTTAACACGTGCCATGTGGTTTAAAGAAAAACAAGGCGCTCAAGTTACCGTAGCAAATGTTGGCGGTGCAGAAACAGAGCCTACTTTACGTAAAGCTTTAGCCATTGGTGCAGATGAAGCTATTAGAGTAAACACACCCGCAACAGATGGATTTTCTGTAGCTAAACAATTAGCCAACGTTATTAATAATGGTGGTTTTGATTTAGTCATTGCTGGTCGTGAATCTATTGATTATAACGGTGGTATGGTTCCAGGCATGATAGCTGGTTTAATCAGCGCTAACTTTGTAAACAATTGTATTGGTCTTGAAGTTGATGGCACATCGGCTAAAGCCATTAGAGAAATTGATGGCGGTAAAGAATCCGTTTCAACATCCCTTCCCTTAGTTATTGGCGGACAAAAAGGTTTGGTTGAAGAAAGTGATTTACGCATACCGAATATGAGAGGTATTATGATGGCTCGTAAAAAACCATTAAATGTGGTTGAACCTATAGAGACAAATGCTGAAACAACTTCTGTTTCATTTGAAAAACCTACTCCAAAAGGCGCAGTTACCTTAGTATCTCCAGATAATTTAGATGAATTAGTAAGCTTGCTTCATAATGAAGCTAAAGTGATTTAGCCTGCTAAATCACCCTGAATTTATTTCAGGGTCTTTTGGAGATAACGAAAAATAATAATAAGATTCCCGCCTTCGCGGAAATGAAAAAAGAATAATTTATGTCAGTTTTAGTATATACAGAATCAGAACAAGGTGCTTTTAAAAAAGCAGCTTTTGAGGTAGCTTCTTATGCAAAAGCAGTTGCTAATCAATTAGGAACAACAGTTACTGCCGTTGCTATAAATGCTAACGACACCTCTGCTTTAGGCAATTATGGGGTTGATAAAGTTTTAAATATATCAAATTCTCAACTCGATAATTTTAATGCTGATGCTTATGCATCTGCCATTAAACAAGCTGCTGAAAAAGAAGATGCAAAAGTTGTGATTGTTAGCTCTACTGCAAATAGCAAATATTTAGCGCCATTATTAGCAATTGGTTTGCAAGCAGGTTATGCATCAAACGTTGTTGAATCACCATCAAGTACTAGTCCATTTACAGTAAAACGAACAGCTTTTACTAATAAAGCTTTTGAAACCACTCAAATAAATACAGATGTGAAAATCGTAGGTGTTTCTAATAATGCTTTCGGATTAGTTGAAAATAATGGTAGCGCTTCCGCGGAAGACTTTTCACCTTCAATTTCAGATTTAGGGGTTACTGTAGAATCCGTTGATAAAGCTACCGATAAAGTCACTATTGCTGATGCCGAAATAGTAGTTTCTGCTGGTCGTGGTTTAAAAGGCCCTGAAAATTGGGGCATGATTGAAGAACTTGCAGATGTTTTAGGAGCTGCAACAGCCTGCTCCAAACCCGTTTCAGATTTAGGTTGGAGACCACATAGTGAACACGTTGGGCAAACAGGTAAACTTGTAGCATCAAATTTATATATTGCCATTGGTATTTCTGGAGCTATTCAGCATTTGGCTGGTATTAACGCTTCAAAAGTAAAAGTGGTTATCAATACAGATCCTGAAGCTCCTTTCTTTAAAGCTGCTGATTATGGTGTTGTTGGTGACGCTTTTCAGGTGGTTCCAGAATTAATAAAAAAATTAAAAGCATTTAAAGCACAGCAATAATTTATTTTTTATAAATTGTGTGATACTAAAGAACTGCTTAAATTAGCATTTTGACTTAAATATGCCTTGTGCAGTTGGTAAAGTTCTAATTTAAGCAGTTCTTTGCGTTTTTATAAATTATGAGTTTAGTAAAATTAAATATAAAAGGCATTTCGTATAGCCAAACCCAAAATGGTGCTTATGCATTGATTTTAAATGAAGTGGATGGCGACCGGAAACTCCCAATAGTTATTGGCGCTTTTGAAGCACAATCTATAGCTATTGCTTTGGAAGAGGAAATTAGCCCTCCAAGACCGTTAACACACGATTTGTTCAAAAATTTCGCTGATCGTTTTGAGATTGTTGTTAAGCAAGTAATTATTCACAAACTTGTTGATGGTGTGTTTTACTCCAGTTTAATTTGCGAACGCGATAAAATTGAAGAAATTATTGATGCCAGAACTAGTGATGCTATAGCTTTAGCACTTCGTTTTCAAGCACCAATTTTTACTTATAAAAATATTCTTGATAAAGCGGGAATTTACTTAAAAGTGAATCCTAAAAAGGAAGATGAAGACGACGAAAACCAAGACAGCATTTTAATGGATGAATTGGTTGCTAATGAACTAGAACCTAATGAACCTCGCGAAAACTATAAAGGAAAAACTTTAGAGGAACTTCAAACCTTACTTGAAGAAGCTGTTACTAATGAAGATTATGAAAAAGCAGCGCATATTCGTGATGAAATCTCAAAACGAGAATAACCCTTAATTTTAATTATGAAAAAGCTGTTTTTGCTTATTGCTGCTGTATTTTTTTGTTTTACAGCAACGATTATAGCACAAGATATAGAGCAATCAGCTACCGTTGATACCATTCAAAACACTTCAGTAATTAATAACACTGAAAATTCTACTACTATAAATGATTTAAAAGATGAAAATCAAAGTCTACCAGAATTAAAAGATTCAGAACAACCGAAAAGCATTATTTTACCTAGTCAAGGATTCTCTATAAATAGCCTATGGAGAGGTGTTCTTGGGATGATTACTTTAATTTTTGTGGCCTTTCTTTTTAGTAGTAACAGAAAAGCAATTGACTGGAAAATTGTTGGTATTGGTTTAGCTATTCAATTACTGATAGCTATTGGTGTTTTAAAAGTTGCATTTATTAAAACTATTTTTGAATTCATAGGCGGTTTATTTGTTAGTGTTCTAGACTTCACAAGAGCTGGAAGTAAATTTTTATTTGAAGGTCTAGTTGTAGATATGGAAACTTTTGGGTTTATTTTTGCTTTTCAAGTATTACCCACAATCATATTCTTTTCTGCATTAACCTCAGTATTATTTTATCTAGGTATTATTCAAAAAGTAGTAAAAGGGATGGCTTGGTTGCTTTCTAAAACTTTAAAAATATCTGGTGCTGAAAGTTTAAGTGTTGCCGGAAACATTTTTTTAGGACAAACCGAAGCACCGCTTCTAATAAAGGCTTATTTAGAAAAAATGAATAAGTCCGAAATGCTTTTAGTTATGATTGGTGGCATGGCAACAGTTGCGGGCGCTGTACTTGCTGCATATATTGGTTTTCTTGGTGGTGATGATCCTGCTCTGAGACTGTTTTATGCTAAACACTTATTAGCGGCATCAGTAATGGCCGCTCCAGGAGCTATTGTTATATCGAAAATATTATATCCACAAACTGAAGACGTGAATACAGATGTTTCTGTCTCGCAAGACAAAATAGGTTCTAACTTTTTAGACGCTATAGCAAACGGAACGACTGAAGGTTTAAAGCTTGCTGTAAATGTTGGCGCCATGCTTTTAGTATTTGTGGCATTTATTGCCATGTTTAATGGTATTTTAGGTTGGATTGGAGATGTCACGTCTATTAATACTTGGATAGCTGCTAATACCACTTATGAAAACTTATCTCTTGAACTTATTTTGGGCTACGCATTCGCTCCACTTATGTGGCTCATAGGCGTAGCTAAAGAGGATATGGCTCTAATGGGACAACTATTAGGTATCAAATTAGCCGCAAGTGAATTTATAGGCTATATACAATTAAGAGAATTAAAAGATGTAACCAACAGCATTCATCTTAGCTATGAAAAATCTATAATTATGGCAACTTATATGCTTTGCGGATTTGCAAATTTTGCATCTATAGGTATTCAAATTGGCGGTATAGGCTCATTAGCTCCTGGACAACGTAAAACCTTATCAAAATTTGGCATGAAAGCATTAATAGGCGGTTCAATTGCCTCTTTAGTTTCGGCTACTTTCGCTGGTATGATTATTGGGTAAAACCTCTTTAATTCCCAAAGGGGAAAACTGCATTAAGTTGATAACTTTTAATATTTACATATTATAAAATTCACGCTTTATATACGATTTTAATTAAATTCGTCCAGAAAATTTCTTTAATAATTAATAAAGTTTCTTCCCTTCGGGAAGACGGAAGATGGGATGAAACAATATCACGACCTAGTAAAACACGTTTTAGAAAACGGCAACAAAAAAGGAGACCGCACAGGCACAGGCACAAAAAGTGTTTTTGGTCACCAAATGCGATTTGATTTAAGTGAAGGTTTCCCAATGGTAACCACTAAGAAACTTCATTTAAAATCTATTGTTTATGAATTGCTTTGGTTTTTAAAAGGGGATACTAACACAAAATATCTCACCGAAAATGGTGTACGTATCTGGAATGATTGGGCAGATGAAAATGGCGATTTAGGACCTGTTTATGGACATCAATGGCGCAACTGGAACGATGATGAGATTGATCAAATAAAAGAGGTTATTCACGCTTTAAAAAATAATCCGAATAGCCGTCGTATGTTAGTTTCTGCTTGGAACCCTTCCGTGTTGCCAGATACTTCAAAAAGCTTTAGTGAAAATGTAGCTAATGGTAAAGCAGCTTTACCGCCTTGTCATGCCTTTTTTCAATTTTATGTAAGCCCCCCAACCCCCGAAGAGGGAGAAAATGCAAAACCAAAATTATCTTTACAGTTATATCAGCGCAGTGCCGACATCTTTTTGGGTGTACCTTTTAATATTGCTTCTTACGCCTTATTTACAATGATGATGGCTCAAGTTTGTGGTTATGAAGCTGGAGAATTCATCCATACCTTTGGTGATGCTCATATTTATAGCAACCATTATGAGCAATTAGAATTGCAACTGTCAAGAGATGTAAGACCACTTCCAAAAATGATTTTAAATCCTGAAATCAAAGATATTTTTGATTTTGATTTTGAAGATTTTACTTTGGTAGATTACTATCCACATCCGCATATTAAAGGGGTTGTTGCTGTTTAATAATCTTAAATTTTTGGATTAAAAACTTGCCATAGCAGATGGTGCGTTAGGGATTGTAGTGGAAAGCCCACAGCGAGGTACGAGCGAGGACTTGTAACGAAAAGCCCGACCCTCTTGGGTAACGCCCAAAAATAATTTTATAATAAAGAGGCTGTCTGAAAAGTCGATTTTGGAGTAAATTGTCACATTGAGCGTAGTCGAAATGCATTGGAAATCAAGATTATAACGTTTTCGACTGCGCTCAAACTGACAACTCGAAAAACTTTTCAGACAGCCTCCTTTAAGATTTTATGGTTGCAGTAATTATATGTTTATAACACCATTTTCTGCACCAGCAAAATCGTTCCAAGCGTAAGCATCAGCAGCGTCGTCATTTACGTAAACGCCATCAACAACATACTTAAACTCATAAGAACTTCCAGCTTCTAAATCAAGAGTTCCTTTAAATGTTCCATTTTTTAATTTTTTAAGCGGTGCTTTTTTAGCATTCCATTCGTTGAAAGATCCAACAACAGAAACTTTTTTTGCATCTTCAGCAGGTAAAGAAAAAGTGACTTTACAAACGGGTTTACTTTTTAAGAATTGTTTTTTAATTGCCATAATTATATGATTTAATATTTTTACTTTTACGTTTAATAACACTACAAATTTAAAAACAAATTATAACCAAAAACTATTTAAGACACTTTACTTCTAAAGAATTATCAATTTGACAATTTCTATTCTACAAAAGAATAAAGTAGATAAAAAATTAGCAATATATATATATTATTATCAACAACAAATTTACGTTTTCGACTGATTATCAGCACTTTTTGAGACTCAAACGTTTTCGTTAAGTCGATAAATTCAAGTATTTTAAAATTCTATTTAATATTCCCAAAAAGGGTTAACTTTACAGTTATTATTTTACTAATATGTTCGGAAAAAAGAAATCTACACCACAAATAGATAAAGATCAATTGGAGCTTATTGAAAATGCTCAAAAACGCATCAAACAAAAAAAACATTTGTATGTTCATTTTGTAATCTTTTTAATAGGCGCTGTCTTTTTAATTATTGCTAATACTATTTTAGGTATTGGAAAGGATTTTAAACTCTTTGGAATTGATTGGTTTGTATATGCAATATTATTATGGCTATTCCTATATATATACCATCTCTTTAATGTATTTGTAACTCATAAGTTTATGGGTAAAGCTTGGGAGAAAAAACAGCTAGACAAACTTGTTGCTAAACAACATGAACGTATTAATAAGCTTAAAGCAGGTTTTGTAAAAGAGGAAACTTTAATGGCGCAAAGTGAAGTTTATAGTGAAACAAATTCTGATGCTCAAAACATGAATGCTAAAGGTTCAAAATCTAAACTCACCATTATTGTCGCTGCTGCAGAAAATAATGCCATTGGAAAAAACAATAAGTTAATTTGGCATTTAAGTGATGATTTAAAACATTTCAAATCGCTTACTAGTGGTCATCATATTATCATGGGGCGTAAAACCTTTGAGAGTTTTCCAAAACCCTTACCAAACAGAACCCACGTAGTTATTACAAGGCAAGCAGACTACAAAGCACCACAGGGTGTTATTCTAGTTAGCAGCTTAGAAGATGCTGTTGATGCTACTAAAAACGATGCACAACCCTTTATTATTGGTGGTGGTCAAATTTATAAGCAAGCTTTATCTATTGCTAATAAAATAGAGTTAACGCGAGTACACCATAATTTTGAAGCAGACACCTATTTTCCAGAAATAGATACTACTATTTGGAAAGAAACTGCAAATAAATTTCATAAGAAAGATGAAGAACACGATTATGAGTTTTCCTTTATTACTTATGAGAGGAAGTAATTTGACTTTATCAGAAAAATAAACGAACCTCCAATTTTTTTAACTCCTTTACCAAATTTCAGTAATTTTGCCTCATGGTAAAAGAAATACAACTTCGTATTACATTAATAGAGGAAGAACGTCCTGATATTTTGGTTTTGAAATCTGCAATTAAGCTAGATATTGATAGAAAAGATATCACCGGAGTTAAAGTGCTTCGAAAGTCTATTGATGCCAGAAAACCTAAAATTATACTTAATTATAAAGTTGCGGTTTATGTTAAAGAACCACTTCCTGATACTTCAGCGTATCAATTCGATTATAAAGATGTTTCTAAAGCAAAGCCTATTCATATTATTGGTTTTGGCCCTGCAGGAATGTATGCGGCTTTACGCTGTATTGAACTCGGTTTTAAACCCATTGTTTTAGAGCGTGGTAAAAATGTACAAGATCGCCGTAGAGATTTAAAAGCCATCAATCAAGACCATTTTGTAAACGAAGATTCTAACTATTGTTTTGGTGAAGGTGGTGCAGGAACCTATAGCGATGGTAAATTGTACACCCGAAGTTTAAAACGTGGAGATGTCCGTCGTATTTTTGAGAATCTAGTTTATCATGGTGCGACTGATCAAATTCTTGTTGACGCACACCCGCACATTGGGACAAACAAATTACCTAAAGTGGTTCAAAATATTCGTGAAACTGTTATAAAGTATGGCGGCGAAATTCATTTTGAAACACGCGTTACCGATTTCATTATAAAAAACAATAAAATTAAAGCCATTCAACTTAAAAATGAAGAAGAAATAACTGTTCATAAAGTCATTCTTGCCACAGGGCATTCAGCGCGAGATATCTTTTATCTACTTCACAAAAAACAAATTGCTTTAGAAGCAAAATCTTTTGCTATGGGCGTTCGGGTAGAACATCCACAACATATTATAGATTCTATTCAGTACCATTGTTCTGGTAAGCGTCATGAATCTCTGCCAGCAGCTTCTTATGGTTTGGTACAACAAGTAAACGAACGTGGCGTATATTCATTTTGCATGTGCCCCGGTGGTTTTATTGTGCCTGCAGCTACTGCTAACGGCGAAGTGGTTGTAAATGGTATGTCGCCTTCTAAACGAAATAATTTATATGCCAATTCTGGAATTGTGGTTGAAATAAATGCGAATACCGACTTACATAAATACGAACAGTTTGGGGCATTAAAAGGATTAGAATATCAGAAAAACTTAGAGCGTTTAGCATTCACAGCTGGGGGCAGAAGTCAGACAGCACCTGCACAACGCTTAACCGACTTTGTTGAAGGTAGGTTGTCTAATGATTTAAACGACTGCTCGTATCAACCTGGGCTAAAATCTGCGCCTTTACATTCTTTATTACCCAAATTTATTGGAGGAAGGCTAAGAAAAGGGTTTGAAGCTTTTGGCAGAAAAATGAAAGGCTATTATACTGAAGAAGCCAATGTTGTTGGAGTAGAATCTAGAACTTCATCACCAGTTTCTATTCCAAGAAACGAGCATTTGCAACATACTCAAATTTCAAATTTATATCCCTGTGGTGAAGGTGGCGGTTATGCTGGCGGCATAGTATCAGCAGCCATGGATGGAGAGCGTTGTGCTGAAGCGGCCATTACAGGGTTATAGTATAACAGCTTTTAATTTGGCGTTAATTTGGCGTTTCCCTACGGGTCGGGCTATCCATTACAAGTCCTCGTGCCTGCGGGCTTTCCACTACTATCCCTAACCGGAACAAACCAAAATCAATCAACCTCTCGTCATATCGACGAGCACAGCGACGTGGTTATCTTTTTAATTGGAACTCAAACTAAAATTGAACTAAACCAAAAACAGATTGCTACATCACGCTCAAAAGCCCGATTCGCAATGACGTTACCCAACAATATTTACAATTTTACCAGGAACCACAATCACCTTTTTAGGCGTTCTACCCGCTAATTGTTCTTGAGTTTTTTCGTTTGCTAAAACCGCTTTTTCAATGGCGTCTTTACTCAAATCTAAAGGCAATTCCATGGTGAAACGCATTTTACCATTAAATGAAATTGGGTAATTCTTACTGCTTTCTACTAAATGACTGGCATCAAATTCTGGAAAAGGCGCTGTTGAAATTGACCCACTATTCCCTAACTTACTCCATAATTCCTCAGCAATATGTGGTGCATAAGGCGAAATTAAAATCAGTAATGGTTCTAGTATTTCTTTTGAAGTACATTTTTGAGCCGTTAACTCATTAGCAGCAATCATAAACGTTGAAACCGATGTATTAAAAGAGAAATTCTCAATATCTTCTTGAACCTTTTTAATGGTTTTATGAAGCGTTTTAAGAGCCTCCCCTAACCCCTCCGAAGGCGGGGAACTCGTTACGTAAAAAGTGCCGTTTTCTCCTTGGTGGTATAACTTCCATAGTTTTTTTAGGAAATTATGCACACCTGTAATACCTGCGGTATTCCAAGGTTTGTATTGCTCTAAAGGCCCTAAAAACATTTCGTAGAGACGTAGACTGTCTGCTCCGTAATCTGCAACAATGTTGTCAGGATTTACAACGTTGTATTTGGATTTGGACATTTTTTCGACTTCACGACGCAATTTAAAAACATCATTTGTTCCATTAATTATTTCTCCTTTTTCACCTATGAATATTGCATTCTTATTAACAGATCTTGATTTTTTGTAAGCCTCAATATCCAATTCATCTGAAGAATTAACCAATGAAGCATCCACATGTAACTCATTTGTTTCAAATAGACTTAAATCGTCGATGCTAAATTCTTCATCGGTATGATTTAAAACCTCTTTCTTGATATCTTCGAATAAATCAGCAAATATTGGTTTAAGAAAACCTTCCAACTTATTAGCTATTGATTTTCTGTTTTCTTTATCATTGTATTTTGAAGACAAAAAGATTGAAGGAAGTCTATCATTAAAGCTGCTCGAAATAATATTTAGCTTTTTAATTTCAAGTCCAAATAATGTGATAACAAAAGCACTATTCCCCAAAATCATGCCTTGATTAATCAGCTTTTTCGCATATTCGTCAACTGGGACAAGGCCTTTATCAAACAAGAATTTCTGCCAAAAACGAGAGTATAATAAATGCCCTGTGGCATGCTCGCTGCCGCCTATGTATAAATCGACATCTTTCCAATAATTAAGCGCTTCTTTGCTTGCAAACTCTTCGGTATTATTGGCATCCATGTAACGGTTAAAATACCACGAACTTCCTGCCCACCCTGGCATGGTATTCAACTCTAGTGGGTAAATTCCGTTATGAGATTCCTCGTCAGTCGTACCTCCTTCAGTCGGAATGACAAGGTCGTTAGAAACAACTGTGTTGGTATTCGTATCCCAAGCCCAAACTGTGGCGTTTCCTAATGGTGGCTCACCAGTTTCGGTTGGTAAATACTTTTCAACTTCTGGGAGTTTTATTGGTAAATGTTCGGCTGCAATCATTTGTGGCATCCCATTTACATAATACACAGGGAATGGCTCACCCCAATAACGCTGTCGACTAAACACTGCGTCACGCAAACGGTAATTGGTTTTACCTTCGCCTTGACCCATTTGCTCCAACTCGTAAATAGCACGTTTGGTGGCTTTTTTATAATTAAGACCACCCAAAAAATCTGAATTTTTTAAAACAAACCCAGACTTTTCAGTAAAGGCCTCAGACTCTATTAAACTCACAGAGACCTCTGTTCCCCCTTTGGGGGTTAGGGGGCTAAATATATTTGGGATTGGAATATTAAAATGCTTTGCGAAATCATAATCACGTTGGTCACCACAAGGCACAGACATCACTGCTCCTGTTCCGTATCCTGCTAAAACATAATCGCCAATCCAAACAGGAATAGGTTCTTTGGTAAACGGATGTTCTGCATAAGCTCCTGTAAATGCTCCCGAAATGGTTTTTACATCTGCCATTCTATCACGCTCACTACGTTTTGCAGTAGCTAAAACATAGGCTTCAACCTCGTTTTTTTGTTCTGGAGTTGTTATTTGTGATACGAGTTCGTGTTCTGGAGCAAGTGTCATAAAACTTACTCCAAAAATGGTGTCGGGGCGTGTGGTGAAGACTTCAATCCCCCTAGCCCCCGAAGGGGGGATTTGCTCACTCATAAGTGAATCACTCTTGACTGATTCTCTTTGAGATAATTCTTTTTTTATTTTTTCTAAAACAGCTTCAATGTTTCCTAGTACTTCTTCATTTTTAAATCGAATGACTTTAAAATAATCATTTTCTAAAATTTCTGTTCGCTTTGCATCTTCTTCAACTTGAGATTCATGAATTTCTCCATCAACTTCAATAATTAATCGTTTTCTCAAACAAACAAAATCAACAATATAATCGCCTATTAAATGCTGTTGTCTGAATTTTGCATCTAAGTTTTTATTTCTAAGTTGTTCCCATAACGCCGTTTCTGCTTGAGTTGGATTCGCCCTCATTTCTTTAGCTCTATCTAAAATTAAATGCGAATTATTACCACCCGTCATATAACCCGCCCGAGTAAGCGAGCCAGCTTTCTCTTCACCTTCGCGGAAGGATAGGATGGGGAAAGTTACTGACGCCCCAACCGATTTTCCAATCCAATTACGCTGACTTTCCTTTAAAGAATCTGTCCAATCAATTTTATCTAGACCTTGAAGTAAACGTTCTGCATAAGCAGAAATACGCATGCTCCATTGCGTCATCTTCTTTCTAATAACAGGATGACCGCCACGTTCTGAAACACCGTTTACTATCTCATCATTAGCTAAAACGGTTCCTAAAGCAGGACACCAGTTTACTTCGGTTTCAGCTAAATAGGTTAATCTATATTGTAATAATATTTGTTGTTGTTTTTCAGAAGAAAAAGAATTCCAATCATCAGCAGAAAAAGGTTCAATGTTTTCATCACAAACTGCATTGACGTTTCCGTTGCCGCCCGAAGAAAAAATGGTTTCTAATGCTGATATATCTTCAGCTTTATCTGCATCATTATTATACCAAGAATTGAACAATTGAATAAAAATCCACTGTGTCCATTTATAATAACTTGGGTCGGATGTTCTGACTTCACGAGACCAATCAAACGAAAATCCAATTTGATCTAACTGACGACGGTAGGTTTTAATGTTTTCGGCAGTTGTAACCGCTGGATGTTGCCCCGTTTGAATGGCATACTGTTCCGCAGGCAATCCAAAACTATCATACCCTTGCGGATGCAAGACATTAAATCCTTGATGGCGTTTGTAACGTGCATAAATATCTGAAGCGATATACCCTAATGGATGCCCAACGTGTAAGCCCGCACCACTTGGATAAGGAAACATATCCAAAACATAGTATTTTGGTTTATCGCTACCGTTTACGGCTTTAAAGGTTTGATTATCTCGCCAGTAATCTTGCCAATCTTTTTCTATTCTCCTGAAATCGTATGTCATAAATTTCTTTTTTCTCGCAAAGACGCAGAGACGCAAAGACTTATCATAATTAAAAATGAGTGAAAATTTGCGTCTTCGCGACTTTGCGAGCCTCATTTAAAACGGCAAATTTAAACTTATTATAACAATGTTGAAAGTTTAAACGTTGTAATCCTGAAACCTCTGTAATTATTTTGAAATTTTCATGTAAAACAAAAAAACATGCCTTCAAATAATGAGGTTTCCATTTTCTTGGATATAGCAAATTCAATTGAAATCAAAAGACTTATGTCTTTTGAAGTTTCTTTTCAATTTCTTTATTATTTTTACGCCATTAATCATAATTACTTTATGAGTTCATCCTTCGAAAAGCATCAAAAACGCAAACTTATTTCCTCTTACTTTTCCGTGGTGCTAAGTATTGCTTTAGTACTGTTTTTATTAGGATTATTAGGTATGCTGATTTTAAATGCGAAAAAAGTTTCTGACCATTTTAAGGAGCAAGTTGTTGTGACCATCTACTTAAAAGATACAGCCAAAGACGTTGAAACCAAACAGCTTGAAAAAAGTTTGGCTATGGCAGATTATGTAAAATCTACCGAATATGTTTCAAAAGAACAGGCTGCCGAATTTATGAAAGCTGAAAATGGAGAAGATTTTATGGACTTTGTGGGTTACAATCCGTTACAAAACTCTATTGATGTGCATTTAAAAGCCGATTTTGTAACCTCAGAACATCTTGAGAAAATTTCCGCGGAAGCGACAAGTAAAAACTTTGTAGAAGAAGTGACTTATGATAACGACTTGGTAAACCTTATGAACGACAACGTTAAAAAAATCAGTTTTTGGGTTCTTATCATTAGTGGTATTTTCACTTTAATTGCTGTTTTATTAATTAATAGTTCTATCCGATTAGCTGTTTATTCTAAGCGATTTACCATAAAAACCATGCAAATGGTTGGTGCTACTAAACAGTTTATTCGTCGCCCATTTGTTTGGAAAAGTGTTCGTTTAGGTATGATTGGTGCCTTTTTAGCCCTAATAGGAATGGCGATTGTTTTATATTATTTAAACAAAACATTCACTGAGTTAGAATTACTAAGCAACCCCATTCTAGTCACTTTATTATTTATTTTAATATTTGCGTTAGGAATAGTTATTACTTGGATTAGCACCCACTTTGCAACACAGCGTTTTTTGAATTTGAAGACGGATGATTTATATTATTAGTAGTTAGTGTTTTGACGGAAACACAGCAAAATTAAATTTGTTTCTTTTTGCGCCCTTTCAGTTTATTTTTAATCGCTTGATACTAAGGCATCAACTCATAAAAACTAAACAAAAATGACATCAAAAATAATTCAAATTATAAAAATCGTCTGTTTCCGTCCAGACACTAGTTAGAACAATAAATTAGAATTCTATTAACAGTGTTTTTTTAAATAAATCTTTTACTTTGCACTAAATTATTCTGCGACATTTAATCATGGGAGAAAAAAAACGAAAAGAAGCATCAAAACCTGTTTTTGTATTTGGTAAAAAGAATTACAAATTCATGTTTATTGGTTTAGCCATTATAGCACTAGGTTTTATTTTAATGTCTGGTGGCGGTAGTGATGACCCAAACGTTTTTAATCCTGAAATTTTTAGCTGGAGACGCATAAGACTCGCACCAACATTAGTACTAATTGGGTTTGGTATTCAGATTTATGCTATTCTTTTAAATCCTGATAAAAAATAGCTTATAGGATTTTAGCAAATGCTTCGGCCATTTCTTTAACATAACTATATCCATTTTTCATAGCATCATCTAAATCTTCTGAATGATTTAAAACAGCATCAGCGTAAGCTATACCGAAATCAATGATACTGTTTTTATCTAAATCTATAGCACCACAAAACGCTGCGACTTTTATGTTTTTTGCCTTGGCAGAATTCATAACACCTTGAATAGTTTTTCCAGAGAATGTCTGAATATCTAATTTACCTTCGCCGGTAACAATCCAATCGGCAGTCTCAATTTGATTATCAAAATTAGCTAGATTTTTCACAAGTTGAATACCAGGTTCTAAAGTGCCATTTAAAAATACTTTTGAAGCAATGCCCATGCCACCTGCCGCTCCAGCGCCTTTTATAGTTTGCGAATCGATATCAAAAATAGCATCTAGAATTTTTGAAAAATCTCTAAGTCCTTTATCCAACATTTCAACATCAGTAAACGTTGCTCCTTTTTGAGCACCATACACATGAGCAGCTCCATTTACTCCGTATAACGGATTGGTAACATCACAAGCTACACTAAAATCAACTTCGTACAACTTACTATGTACATTAGATATATCAATAGATTCTATCTGTGATAAATTTGCGCCAATAGGACTTACCTCATCATTATTTTTATCTAAAAAACGATACCCTAAAGCGGTTGCCATACCAATTCCGCAATCATTTGTAGCACTCCCACCAATACCCAAAATAATTTTTGAAGCACCTCTATTAATTGCATCTGCAATCATTTCTCCTGTTCCTAAAGTTGTAGCATTTTTGCAATCAAATTGCTCAGGTTTTAAAAGCTTTACTCCTGAAGCTTCAGCCATTTCAATAAACGCTGTTTTTGTAGTTTTAGAATATAAATAAGACGCTATTACTGGCTTAAAAAAAGGATTGTTAACCTCAACATTTACAACTTCTCCTTTTAGATAATAATTTACAACCTCAATTGTACCATCACCACCATCAGCCAATGGGAGTTTTATAATTTCGACATCAGATTTTACGCTGCTAATACCTTCTTCAACAGCATTACAAAACTCTAATCCTGTTAATGAATTCTTAAACTTATCTGGTGCTAGAACTATTTTCATATACCCCAACTTAAAATTTTAACCAAAAATAGTGGGAACAAAGTAACTAAAAGTTACAATGATTATAAAAAATGCTACTAATATGTACACTTCCTTAATCATAAAGTCTTCTTTTTTTATACTTACGTTAAAATTAGAAATATTTTTAATTTCTATTTTACTTGTTAATGCACTAACCGCATAAGCAACTACCAATGCTATTATGACACCAGTAAAGTTTAGCCAAATCCAAAAAATATTAAATCCTAAATCGATATGAAATAATTCTTGAATCGTTTTTGAAAAAACCAAATTGATAAGTACCGCCGAAATAATAGCGGCATTCATACCTATATGGTTGACTTTTTTTGAAAAGAATGCTAAAAAGAAAGTAACTAATACTGGACCGTAAAACACAGAACCAATGGCATTTATAATTTCTATAACCGCGCTTTTACTTCCTCCAAAAAGAAATGCGCTTGCAATACATACCATACCCCAAAATACTACTGATCCTTTAGAGATAAACATGTATTTTTTTGTGCTTAATTTTTTCTCTCCTCGGTTAAAAAAGTCTTCCACGGTCACTGCAGAAAGCGAATTTACCGTTGAACTTAAAGATGACATGGCTGCTGAAAGTATTCCAACCATCAAGATACCAATAAGCCCGTGAGGTAAATATTTCATAATAAAAACAGGAATCATTAAATCTGCTTTAATGCCGCTTATAGCAAATTCCTCAGGAAAATATTTTTGCGTTGTATCTGCTATTTCTTGTAAAAAATCTGGAGCTAATGTTACCAATCCTCCAATGACTAATCCCATTACAGAATATATTAATACCACAGGAAACCTTAATATACCATTTGCTAATAATAATTGACGTATGGTTTTTTCGTTTTTTGCCGATAACATACGTTGGGCTTGTGTTTGGTCGCATCCGTAATAAGACGCATAAAGAAAAAAGCCACCAATTATCATTGGTAATAAACCATATTCGTTCCCTTCTCCTATTCCTAAATTATAGTCTATAACTTGTAACCTTTCAGGAGAAAACCCTTCAGCTAAACCTCCATGCTCTTGTAAAAGATTCCATCCAAAATATAAACTAATAATTAACCCTGCGAATAAAATAATCATTTGTATAGCATCGCCCCAGACAACAGCTTTCATTCCTCCTTGCCAAGAATAGATAATAGTAATAACACTTATAATTAAAATGGTATATACAAAATCGATATCTAAAACCGCTTGTAAAATAATGGCTATTGTATATACCATAACGCCAGTTCCAAGCGCTCTACTTATTTGAAAAACGATACTTAATATTAATCGTGTTGATGTGCTAAAACGTTTCTCTACAAATTCATAAATACTAACAACTCCCGATCTAAATAAAGGCGGAATTATGACAATCATAATAAAAATCATAGCTAGGGGAACTGCAAACTCAAAAGTTAGCCATTTCATACCGCCTCCAAGTTTTAGACCTACAAAGGCTGGCGCTGAAATGAAACTAATGGCGGACAATTGAGTTGCCATGGTTGACAAACTCAATGGAAACCATCCCATACTTTTTCCTCCTAAAAAGTAATCTTTAGAATCTTTATTATCCTTAAAAAAGAATCCCATTCCTAAGAAAAATATAATGTAAAATAGGACGATACTATAGTCTAGCCAATTCATAATTTTAAGTTTTAGTATTTAGTGCCTGGTCGGAAACACATCAATATTAAATTTGTTTCTTTTCGCGCTCTTTCCATTTATTTTTAATCGCTTGATGCTAAGGCATCAACTCATAAAAAGTAAATAAAAATAACATCAAAAATA
>Ga0316208_1000943_pt1 | contig 30429 bp, 23 predicted proteins | sample 3monopyrite_MG_FD_204944 | JGI IMG/M metagenome (GOLD analysis project Ga0316208, IMG submission 204944) | Microbial mat bacterial communities from mineral coupon in-situ incubated in ocean water Damariscotta River, Maine, United States -... | ecosystem: Environmental > Aquatic > Marine >... | reverse complement strand
CAACGGTTTTGGCTATGGTTTCGTTGCGTGAAAATCCGCGAGGATTTTCCGCCGTAAACCGAAGATAGCAAATTTGCGAGGACTTTCCGCGAGGAAAGTCAGAAGCAATGAACTATAGCCGGTGTTGTAGCCAGTTTTTATTCATTTATTTTATATGTTCTAAATTTTGTTGGTATTCCATATTCAGATTTCGCAACTTCTTTGTCCAATTCAGTCCAATCCTTTTCCTGGTCAATTAACTTTTTCAATTTTCTAATCGCTTTTCGACGATTGTCCAGTTTTATTTTTTGATTATTCACAATCAAATAAAAAGGCTCAAATTTTTTGGTTTTACTTTTTGTATATGAAACCGAATAATATTTTTCTTCATTTTGCAGGCTGGTTAGACTGTCATTATTTATCAAATAGAGATTAGAAAAGTCAGGATTATTTTCGGTCAAATTTTGTCCATAAATATCTTGAGATTCCAAAATCAGCGTGTCGTTGAGTTTTCTGTATTTAATTGTTGTTGACGCTCCTAAATGTCCATAAATTTTTGTGTAATTCACAGTCGAGTCGGAAATGAATACAATCGATTTATTCGGCTCTGTCGCATACATTCTCTTTTTTTCATCAGTTTCAATGTATTCTATCTTTCTGCTCAATGAGTAAACTTTTATTTTATAGGATTTACACGAGGTTATCAATCCGATTAAAGTCAGAAGAGGAAATATTATTTTGTAATTCATTTATTTTGGTTTGATTTCTCAAACTTAATTCAGCTTTTTAGTTAGTCAAAGTTAAATTGAGTGAACTATGCTTTTAGTCGAGTAACTGCGTTTTCTCAAATTGGCTACAACTTGTTATAGTCATTATTTTATCGTCGATATACCGTACCTAACTCAGGTTAAGAACGATATTGTATCGTTGTTATTCGGCAAATGCTTTACATAAAAGTACCCGTCGAAGCGTCTTTATAAAAGGGGAGAGATGTAAATATAGAAAAAGCATTTTACATTTTGGTTCGTTTGCTTTTACTCAGTGAAAAAGATCTCTAGTTACTGCCGTACCTTCCAATAGGCACATACTTGCCCAAACTGGAAATGAATTGGGTTGTGCGAGGGATCGTTTTTCCATAAATAGAGGTCGGGGTTCTTTTGGAAGAGCAGTATGGTATCGCTGCCGCCAAATCGAAACTTCCCAAATTCGTCTCCTTTATTTACATTCTTACCTTTTAGTTTGGTGTACATATCCACCCCAGAAACCTGTGCCATACCAATAGGCACCGATGCCACAAGACCTACATCTTCGCCAGCATCTACGACAAAAACTCCGCGTGACTGGCTAAACTCATAACCTCCTTCCGAACTGTCGGGGGCATGAAACTCTCCATCGCCATTGAGTTCTACGTCGAGAAAGACTTTGCCTTGCACCGCTTTACTTTCCAATACGTTTCCATCTACCGGCGAATGAAAACGATGACAGTCAAACGGACTCAAGAAGTAATGCACAAAGGTGCCTCCGTGAAAGGCCTTGGCGAGTTCATCGTCTTGTAATAATTCGCTTACGGTATACACGGCATGGGTATTTTTTAGTTTTAAACTTGTTGGCTTGCCGTTAATGCCTACGACATTTCCTTCTTCATCAATCGGGTAGGTCTCTTTATAGGTGCAGTCGGCTGCCGAAACAATAGCGTGGTTGTTACCGGGTTCGGCAACAGGTCGAAGCGGTGTCTGCCCTTTTTTGTTGGCGCCGTTAAACTCTCGGTAAAAGAATTCATTGAAGGTTTTCCATGTTTTTGCGTTATCGCTGTAGAGCGGAATGTTATACATAGGGTCGGCCATAAAAGAAGCCATGGCCCAAGTAGGAAGTGATTCTTCCGTATCGAGGAACGCACCCCAATCTATGGCGAAATCACGCAACCAGTCGGCAAATACAAAACTTCCCTTTTGATAGGACTGCAGCGTAGCATTAGTCATGGGAAGCGTTTGATCTACCAAAAAGTAGAATTGGCACAATAGATCATACACCTTTTGGTTGTAGCCGTTTTGTGTATCGTCGCTGGTCCAGGCGTTGGGGTAATGCGGATCTATCTTCTCGTTAGGTATTAAAACGAGGTATTGCTTTATGTAGTTGAGGTATTGCTTGGGCGTGAGCGGCCAGCCATTACCGTGAAACACATCTTCGAGGGCATTATAGAGATCTGGATGCAGTTCGTTCCAAGCTCTTTGCTGAGCGATTTGTAACGAACACTCCAGAGCCATACAAAAGTCAGTGTCTGTCTTGATCTGGTGCTTTAGTTCTTGATACGATTTGGTGCTTTTTGGAAATTTTGGATTGGCTGTTTTCATGATAGTGATCTTTTAGCGTTGATATTGGTAACATCGGCAAATACAATGTTCAATTTGCCGTAATACAATAATTAGATACTCGTAGAAACATGTGTTATTTTGGCTTGATTTTCAGTGGTTCCTTCGCCATAACCTGCCACGGTTACAGACGTTATATTTTCATCCATAAATCCAGGATCTCCATTATCATTTCGCCTGCCAGATGGCCCCATACACACGGCATTGATGTCAATAGTCAGCGCCCAATGATATCCCGATGGAACTCTGGCATCGGTGCCGTCCGCAATTTCAGAGAAGTCGCCATATATAACGGTCACGTAGGCCGAATGAGATCCTTCTCGATGATGAGGATCATATAATTCTCTTGCTAACTCCATGGCGGCCGCTTTAGATCCAGCTACATGTCTTTCCTGAAAATTGTGCCCAAGCGTGTATTCAAAATTACCCGATCCTGTCTGTATTTGCGGCCAACGTTGAACGGTTGTTGGAATCACAGTTATATTTGTTAAATTTTTATCGAACGAAGTGTTTTTTTTTCTTTGGATGTTATAAGCCTTTAAGGCCTTAGCCCCCATCACATCTGCCTCTTTTTCTAAACCGGAATCATCGTTGATATTCACTTTTCCTTTTAGCTGTTTTGTAGGTTGTACACGCCCTTGTTTTTGCTGAACCACATGCCAAGCTTCGTGTGGCAAGTGTTTTTCTTGCCCAGGAGCTAGGTGAATATCGGTTCCTTGGGCATAGGCGTGGGCATTCAACTGGGCAGGTTTGTCTGAATTGCGATGCACTTTCACATCATCCATAGAGAAACCCGATAAATTTTCAATCCCCGATTTTAAATTGTCGGGTAAACCGGTATTGTTTTTCTTTTGCTGAATGGTAGGTTGCGCTGCCGAGTGTTCGTTTGCTATTTGCTGGAGCTGTTGCAGTTGCGCAGTTTCTGGACGTTCATCTTTAAATTGATGTAAGTTCTTGCCAATCGCCTCTTGAGCGGGTGCTTGCCGGTGAGTTTGTGCTGTTTTATTTTCGGTACTTTTATTGACTTTCATGCAATTAACTTTTTAAGTCCGTTTAACTATTTGCGCAGTGGATTGAAGTTTTTAAGAAACGTATCCGCCTGTGAATAATTCATATGCAATGATGATTTTATGGCCAAAGCGGATAGCATGTCGATATCTTTCACATCTACTCCCTCAGCCTCTATGCGATCTTTTTCAATCCCATTACTTTTTAATGCGGTCACAAGATTCTTTCTCACTTGTAGTAGCATTAATTGGCGTGTTCTATCTTCAATAAGAGCACGAATAGGATCTGGAGCCAATTTGACATCCAATGTATGTGGATAAATGGCGAAATTAATTAACTGAATAAAGGCAGGTTTTAAGTGCCATTCCGTATCGCCTTTTTGGTGAACTTCTTTTACAAAACTATAGGCGTTATCCATTAAATTCCATGTCTCTACCAGTTTACTATTGATGAGAGAGAGACGACGTTCTTTATGTTCATTTGGTGTTGAGGCGCTGCTTGCTACTGTGGGAATTACCTTGGATGGGTCGTAAAGACGACGTGGATCTGCTTTATGAAAAAACTGAAGATATGCCTGGGCATAATTTTCAGCATTTTTAACTCTTTTAGATTCTGGGAGCTTTTCCATGGCTCCCATAGAATAAGCAATATCCACGGTTGCTGGTGTCGCTTTATGACTGAATTCATGTACGACTACCGCGAAACCTTCGGGCGATCCTTTTAATAATTCCCCATATTCAATTTTTGAAACGGTGATATGATCAATCGCTTCGCTAGCCATTCCTCCTGTTTTAACCCAATCATTATGCGAAGTTTCCGAAGATTTTTCGACAAACTTAGACGATTCATCAAAATGACGATATGCTTTTTTCCAAATGGAGGAGTATACATTATCAATATGCGTAACATTGCAATCAGGGCCAAAGACTGTCTTATAAAATTCAGTCTGACCGACTAAAGCTTTCATTTGAGTGCAAAGCGTGCCTAAATGCTTTTTCAGCGTAAGGGCCTCATCTGTTGTTGGAGCGCTGGTATCCGGTTCATGTAAGGTGGATGTCATTTTTTTATCCTCTCCTGAGAAAAACATTAGATTTTTATACCAGGCAATCAGATTTTCACTAGAAGCTTTATCTAATGCTTCATTGGATATTGGTTGCTTCATATGCTCAGTAAATTTCGAAAGTTCTTCCGGACTGAGATTTTGAATAGCATGTTTTAATAAATCTTTTGTAAATCCTTCATTGTTCGTGATGAATTCATCAGATAATTCAGTAATTCTACGTTGGATAACAGCTCTTTGTATAACACGCTGATGTTGTAATTTATCTTTTTTCTTAACCTGGAGAGCCTTAGCCCCCATCACATCAGCCTCTTTTTCCAAACCGGAATCATCGTTGATGTTCACTTTTCCTTTTAACTCTTTGGTAGGTTGTACACGCCCTTGTTTTTGCTGTACCACATGCCAGGCTTCGTGTGGCAAGTGTTTTTCTTGCCCAGGAGCTAGATGAATATCGGTTCCTTGGGCATAGGCGTGGGCATTCAACTGGGCAGGTTTGTCTGAATTGCGATGCACCTTCACATCATCCATAGAGAAACCCGATAAATTTTCAATCCCCGATTTTAAATTGTCGGGTAAACCTGTGTTGTTTTTCTTTTGTTGAATGGTAGGTTGCGTTGCCGAGTGTTCGTTTGCTATTTTCTGGAGCTGTTGCAGTTGCGCAGTTTCTGGACGTTCGTCTTTAAATTGATATGCAGATTGTCCAGCTTCTCTACCACCACTGTGGTGTTCAACGGTCTCTAGACTTTTGTTTTCTGAAGATTTATTTACAGGAATGGCCAAGGTCAGTTTTTAAAGATTAATAAACCTTGTCCAAACTAAAGAAAAAAGAAATGCGGTGTAGTACGTAGTTTTACTTATAAATATTGGATACTAAGGAGTAGTAAATTGCTATAAACTACAATTCCCATTTATAATATCTTCTTCGGTAACTTCATGCCCATTAAATTCAAGAATAAGGCTACCTCCAATGCCGTCGGCTAATACTAGGTTCGTAATTCCACAAAAGTCGGTTAAACTAGAATTGCTAGTCATTCTAAAGTTGTCTTCAACCATGAGGAGGGAAGAAAAGCCGTCTAAGTTGGTTAATAGAGTATTTCCACGAAACCAAACACCACCGGCTTGAACTAAGGATTCGAAGCCGTCGATATGCGCAATGTTATCAAAAGTAATCTTAAGATCCAAGCCTACTGTGGTAAGGGCTCTAAAGTCAGATATTTCGGTTAAAGCGTTATCGTCAATACGTAAATCGTATAAAATAAATGTGAGATTGTTGAGTCCGCCAATAGTGGTAAGAGACGGATTCAACTCAATAACGAGTTGTCCTTCAACGCGTTCTACCGAAGTTAAATGAGATAAATTTTGAAGCATATCATTTCTAGATATCTGCAGTGCACCGTTCACAAGAGTTAAATTTTGAAGCCCATCCAGTGTAGTTAATATAGGATTTTGGCTAATGGTAGTCGTTCCACTTTCAGTTAAACTAGACAAGGCGGTAATATCGGCTAAAAGAGGATTTTCTCGAACAACGAGTCCGCCCGTGGAGGTCAAATTTTCGAGCCCGTTTAGGCTGCGCATATTTTCATGTACGTTAACGCTTAAGCCACTTTGCGTAGAAGTTAAGCTGTTTAATCCTTCCAAATTTTCTAGTAATGAATTTCCAAATATGAACAGGGCAGAACCTATTTCGGTAATGTTGTGAAGGCCATTTAAATTGGGCAACGATGTATTACCACTAATTCGAACCATATCTCCAATTTTAGTCAAACTTGACAACGGAGATAAATCGGTAATTGAGTTGCCTCCTTCTATAAACAGTACACCCGTAATTTCGGTATAGTTGTTCGCTCCAAAATCGTTTACCTCTTCTTGCGTTGAAAGTCCAACATGACCATCAAATACAGTTGAATTTACTGCCTCTAAAGTGGTAAATGTATCTTGTTCGCTATATTGAACCATTCCGTCTTCGATGGCAAAAGCTCTTACATAATAGACTGTGTTATCCTCCAACGCTCCTAAAGCTCCTTGGTAAGTGCCCGTCCCCGAATTTATGGTGATAGTGTTGTCATCGGTGGTAGGATTGACAGCTTGGCTCCAACAAAAACCGCGCGAACTCACAACGAGATCACCCGTAACATTAATAGACGCCGATGCATTGGCACTGTTTTCGGTAATTTCGTCAATAACATTAATAGTTATTGTGAGGGATCCAGTCACATTACCACCATTACCATTGCCACCACCTTGACCATTTCCACCTCCATTACCTCCAGGTTCTACGCCATCATCAGAACCACCACATGCCACAAGAATTAGGGCGGTTATACATGCAAAAACAATTCGTTTCATAAAATATCTTTTAATTACACTTGTAAAACTCCCATATTAAATGGTTTTTCGATCGGAGCGTGGTCTGCGGCTTCTATGCCCATCGAAATCCAAGTTCGCGTGTCTAATGGATCTATCACACCGTCTGTCCAAATACGGGATGCCGCGTAGTAAGGAGAAATTTGCTCGTCGTAACGTGCCTTTATGCGATCGTATAATTCTTTTTCTACTTCGGGAGTTATTTCCTTACCTTCTTTTTTCAAAGATGCAGTTTCTATTTGAAGCAATACCTTAGCAGCACTGTTTCCACTCATTACCGCCAGATTAGCACTTGGCCAAGCCGCGATAAGGCGAGGATCGTACGCCTTGCCACACATGGCATAATTTCCAGCTCCGTAGCTATTTCCTATTACAATAGTAAACTTAGGGACTACACTATTGCTCACGGCATTTACCATCTTAGCGCCGTCCTTTATAATTCCGCCGTGCTCACTCTTACTTCCTACCATAAAACCAGTTACATCCTGTAAAAACACCAACGGTATCTTTTTCTGATTGCAATTAGCGATAAAGCGGGTGGCCTTATCGGCACTATCGCTATAGATCACACCTCCAAATTGCATTTCTCCTTTTTTGGTTTTTACCAAGGTCCTCTGGTTGGCAACAATACCCACTGCCCAACCTTCTATTCGAGCATAACCTGTAAGTATGGTTTGGCCATAGCCTTTTTTGTATTCTTCAAAGTCGCTATCGTCTACCAATCGAGAAATGATTTCCCGCATATCGTATTGATCGGCTCGAGATTTTGGTAAAATACCGTAAATGTCTTTCGGGCTTTTCTTAGGTTTTTTGGCCGCAATACGATTATAGCCAGCCTTGTCGTAATCACCTATTTTCCCAACAATGTTTTTAATAGTATCCAAAGCGTCTTTATCGTCTTTCGATTTGTAGTCGGTCACACCACTAATTTCACAATGTGTCGTCGCACCACCCAAGGTTTCGTTATCGATGCTTTCGCCTATGGCTGCTTTCACCAAATAGCTTCCAGCCAAGAAGATACTTCCTGTTTTATCTACAATAAGCGCTTCATCACTCATAATAGGCAGGTAAGCCCCACCTGCTACGCAGCTTCCCATAACGGCAGATATTTGGGTAATTCCCATACTGCTCATTACGGCATTGTTTCTAAAGATTCGTCCAAAGTGTTCTTTGTCTGGAAAGATTTCATCCTGCATAGGAAGGTAAACTCCCGCGCTATCTACCAAATAAATAATGGGCAATTTGTTTTCGATGGCAATTTCTTGGGCACGTAGATTTTTCTTACCGGTAATAGGAAACCAAGCACCTGCCTTAACAGTTGCGTCATTGGCCACAACGATACATTGTTTACCTTGAATATATCCAATCTTTATAACAACACCACCAGAAGGACATCCACCGTGTTCTTCGTACATTCCTTCGCCCGCAAATGCAGCAATCTCTATACACGGCTTTTTAGGATCAAGTAGATAATCGATACGTTCTCGCGCCGTCAGTTTTCCTTTAGCGTGATGTTTATCAATACGTTTTTGTCCGCCACCTAGCTTCACCTGCGCTAGCTTTCTGCGTAAATCTGAAAGAAGGAGTTTATTGTGATCTTCGTTTTTGTTGAAGTTGATATCCATGAAAAGACTTTGTTTTGTTCAAAAATACAAAAGAGCATTCTTTTGATTTCTTATTTCTCTGATTAATTAACGATATTTGCGTTAGGGATGGTAGTGAGCTATCGTGTCGCGCGAACAGCCCGACCTTCTGAAACCTTGGTGAAAGAAGGAACGCCCTAAAAACTGAAAACATATGATGAATAAAAATACGGTTCTAGCTTGGGCCACATTTATAATGATTATTGTGGGCTGTGCCCTTATTGCACTGGGTGCTTTTAAATACGATGATGTCGCTGGATGGGGCTTTGCCGCAGTTGGAATTGGCTTTTTTGCCATCGCTTGGGTGTTTAATGCTTTAAAAGGAAGGGTATAGAATGGACCCATGCGACGGGTGGCGTATGACTCAAAATGAATAAATTGCGAAGCAATTATTTTGAGGCATATGGCGTAAAACTAAGAAAAAGGCAAGGGTATAAAATGAAACCATGCTGAAGGGTGGCCAACGACCCAAAATGAATAGCTTGCGGAGTAAGTATTTTGGTGCGTTGGGCGTATAAAACGCACTAATGTTGGGTAGAGCTATTCTACTTGATCTAAATAATCTGTTCAAAATGAATTGATTGCGAAGCAGTTTTTTAGCTGAGTCAAAAAGATCGCACAAACAGAAAAAACCGTTATTAAGGCTAGACGCCAACAATTTGTAATCTAACAATCTAAAATACCAAAAACAACAATGTCTGACGATAAAAAAGTAATTTTTTCAATGTCTGGGTTAACGAAAACCTTTCAAAATGCCCAGACGCCCGTACTCAAAAATATTTACCTCAGTTTCTTTTACGGAGCCAAGATTGGTATACTCGGACTTAACGGTAGTGGTAAATCCACCTTGCTAAAAATCATTGCTGGTGTAGAAAAGAACTATCAAGGAGATGTCGTTTTCGCGCCAGGTTATTCGGTAGGATACCTAGAACAAGAACCTCAATTAGATCCTGAGAAAACGGTGATGGAAATAGTGCGTGAAGGTGCGGCAGAAACAGTTGCTATTTTGGATGAGTACAACAAGATAAATGATATGTTTGGCTTAGAGGAAGTTTATAGTGATGCCGATAAAATGGAGAAGCTAATGGCGCGTCAAGCCGAATTACAGGACGAAATTGACGCTGCGAATGCTTGGGAGTTAGATACCAAATTAGAGATTGCTATGGATGCGCTTCGCACTCCAGATTCTGATAAAAAAATAAGCGTGCTCTCTGGTGGTGAGCGACGTCGTGTTGCCTTGTGCCGACTTTTATTACAAGAACCAGACGTATTACTTCTCGATGAGCCTACCAACCACTTGGATGCAGAAAGTGTTCATTGGTTAGAACATCATTTGGCGCAATACAAAGGAACCGTTATTGCCGTGACGCACGACCGTTACTTCTTAGATAATGTTGCAGGTTGGATTTTGGAATTAGATAGAGGTGAAGGTATTCCTTGGAAAGGGAATTATTCGTCTTGGTTGGATCAAAAATCGAAGCGTTTGGCACAAGAGAGTAAAAGTGCTTCCAAACGCCAAAAGACCTTAGAACGAGAGCTAGAATGGGTACGTCAAGGAGCTAAAGGAAGGCAAACCAAACAGAAAGCCCGTTTAAAGAATTACGATAAATTGATGAGTCAAGATCAGAAACAACTGGACGAAAAATTAGAGATATTTATTCCTAATGGGCCTCGTCTTGGAACAAACGTGATTGAGGCTTCTGGTGTGAGTAAAGGGTATGATGATAAATTGCTTTATGAAGATTTAAATTTCAATCTACCGCAAGCCGGTATTGTTGGAATCATTGGTCCGAATGGTGCGGGTAAAACCACCATTTTTAAAATGATTATGGGTGAAGAAACACCAGACAAAGGGGAGTTTAAAATTGGCGAAACAGCAAAGATCGCTTATGTCGATCAGGCACATTCTAATATTGACTCAAATAAAACCATTTGGCAAAATTTTAGTGACGAACAGGAATTGGTCATGATGGGAGGTAAGCAAGTGAATTCACGTGCCTATTTGAGTCGATTTAATTTTAGCGGTAGCGAACAAAATAAGAAAGTGTCTTTGCTTTCTGGTGGTGAGCGAAATCGTCTTCATCTTGCTATGACACTCAAAGAAGAAGGTAATGTGCTGTTATTGGATGAGCCAACCAATGATTTGGATGTAAATACATTAAGAGCCCTAGAAGAAGGATTGGATAATTTTGCGGGTTGTGCTGTTGTAATTAGCCACGACCGCTGGTTCTTAGATAGAATTTGTACGCATATTTTGGCTTTTGAAGGAGATAGTCAAGTGTATTTCTTTGAAGGTGGGTTTAGTGAATATGAAGAAAACAAGAAAAAGCGATTAGGAGGTGATTTAATGCCTAAACGTATCAAGTACAAGAAACTAATCAGGTAATATGTCTTTTGACCAAATTAAAGCGATCGCCTTTGATGCAGACGATACGCTGTGGGTAAACGAAACTTTATTTCGAGAAGCCGAACAAGAATTTTGCGTGCTTCTGAAGGATTTTGTTCCAGAAGAGGAGTGTAATAAACGCTTGTTTGATATGGAAATGAAAAACCTTCCACTTTACGGATATGGCATCAAGCCTTTTACTTTGTCTTTAATAGAAGCAGCCATCCACTTTTCTGATGGAAAGATTTCGAATAAAACCATAACGGATATTATAGACATTGGAAAACGCATGTTGGAGGCTCCCGTTGAATTAATTGATGGCATTGAAGAAACCTTAGCGCATCTTTCGTCCCGATATCGATTGGTTATGGCGACCAAAGGAGATTTATTAGATCAAGAGCGAAAGTTAATCAAGTCGGGTCTCGAACCGTATTTTCATCATATCGAGATTGTTTCAGATAAGCAACCACGTCACTATCAGAAGCTCGTTAATCATCTGGATATTGATGTTGGGGAATTCCTGATGGTTGGAAATAGTGTTAAGAGCGATGTCTTACCAGTTCTTGAAATTGGCGCACATGCCTTTCATATTCCGTTTCATACTACATGGATTCATGAACAAGTTTCCGAGCCAGTCCAACATCCTAACTTTAAGTTATTAAAAAAGGCAACCGAAATGATTGCCTTTTTATAAACTCTTTGTGCTCCTTAGTTATCGAACAACAATCTTTTTTGTAATCTGTCCCTCTGCTGTCGCAATTCGAACAAAATATATTCCAGCGTCTATATCACCCAATTGGAAACTACGATTTTGAGTTTCTGTAAGCGAACCTTGATGTAATTCCTTAACTCGTTTCCCCAAAATATCATAGAGTTCTATCGTTCCTTGTGTGGCAAGGCGATGCGAAATAGTGATTTGTTCGTTCGCAGGTACAGGATAAATACGAAGATTGGTGGTGCTTTCGAAATCTTCTACATTCAACAATTGAGATAAATCGTAGCTGTACATGGATCGTCCATAGGTACCGGCATAAAGCGTATTTGTTGGTTCGTGTAATTTGAGATCACGCGTAATGGTTATAGGTAGGTTATCACCTAGAACAGTCCAAGTGGCACCATCGTTTTCACTATACCAAACGGCAACATCGGTTGCTGCAAATAGCATTGTTTCTGCACTATTGATGATGATTTCATTTACGGGAATACCTGGTAAATTACCAGAAACATCTGTCCAATTTTGTCCTCCATCGGTAGTTTTAAAGATATGCGGATCGTAGTCTAAACTTCTGTAACCTGATAAAGATACATAAGCAGTTAGATCATCACTTGGTGAGATTGCGATTGCAGTAATATAGCGATCGGGTAAACCTGCGCTCACATTTGTCCATGTGGTGCCACCGTCGAATGTAACGTGAACGTTTCCATCATCACTACCGGTGTAGATAGTATCTTCATTTAAATAAGAGGGGCCAATAGCTGTGAGTGTTCCGTAACTAGTTGAGCCACTTGGATGCTGCCCATCGGTTAGATCAGGACTCATAGCCGTCCAAAACTCAGATCGAGTAGATTGATACAAGCGTTGCGTACCACAGTATACTCTTTGATTATTAAATGGAGAAATAACCACTGGTGTATTCCAGTTGTTTCTATCGGCAAAATCGATTCCGTCTGTTGCTCCAAAAAATGAATTTCCTCCATCTGTAGAACGTCCTAAACCTCCAAACTGAGATTCAACATAAATAAAATTATTGTCAGCTGGTTCTACACTTACGTGAAAGCCATCACCTCCCCATACCGAAAACCAGTCGTCTTGGCTCCCTGTAAAAGTTGTAATGGTATTGTTGTCTTGTGACCCACCAAATAAGCGCTCTGGCTGTTGAAAGTCCACTTCAATATTGTAAAATTGGGTGATAGGTAAATTGAGGTACTTGCCCCAGTTGTTACCTCCATCAGTGGATCTGTAAATTCCACCATCGTTTCCAGCGAAAACTAAGTTGGGATCATTTTTGGAATACTCCATGGCATGATGGTCTACGTGCATTTGAAAGTTCTCGTTCCAGTTTCCACCACCATCAACCGAGCGAAACAAACGTTGTCCTAGTACAAAGAGTTCATCTGGATCGATTGGATTAACACGAAGATTTCCGAAGTACCATCCAAAAGAAGAATCGACACCTAAAAGCGCATTCGCGTTTAAGTTAGTCCAGTTTTGCCCGCCATCAGTACTTTTGTAGAGCGCGTCGAACTCATTGGTAATTTCATTAGTCGTGTAACGAGCATATAAAATGTCTGGATTGGATTCGGCAATTGCAAGTCCGATTCGTCCAGTTTGATCATTTGGAGCCGGGAGTCCGTTAACAGCTCCTAATTCGGTCCAAGTAGCTCCTCCGTCTGTCGATCGATGAATGGCTGAAGTAAGACCCGCATAGTCGCGCTGCCATGGCTCACGGATTCTCTCCCACATAGCGGCATGTAAAATATCAGGATTTAGCGGATTCATAACCAAATCGATAGCAGCTGTACCATTCGATACAAATAACACTTGGTCCCAAGTGGCACCGCCATCTGTCGTTCTATAAATACCACGATCGTTATTGGTTCCATACAGTGTTCCCGTGGCAGCAACAAAGAGTCGATCTTCGTCGTTAGGATCCACTACAATACGTGCGATATGCTCAGTATCTTCCAGACCAATATTGGTCCAATTAGCGCCGCCATCATTAGATCTATATACGCCGTTGCCAAAAAATGCCCCAGAGGTAGCGCTTGCATTTGCCTCGCCTGTACCTACATAAATAACGTTGGCATTGGATGGTGCGATTGCTAAATTTCCAATCGAAAATTTATCTTGAGTGTCGAATATTGGAGTCCAATTAACACCTTGATCGGTTGTTTTAAAAACCCCTCCGGTCGCAGCAGCAAAGTATATAATATTGTCGTTGGTTGGATCTATAGCAATATCGGTCACACGACCTCCTGTATTGATAGGCCCTTCTAATTCCCAGATTCCAGCAGCTGTAGCGCGATTGTTTAGGATATCTCTTGTTTGAATTTCGGCCTTTCTAATCGCTTCTTTGTTGATGTAATTATTTGGATAAGCGCGTTGGTTGTAAAACCATTCCCCGGGATATTCAGTAAACATTTTCTCTTGGGAAACTTGAGAGGTTTTTTGCTCGGTAGTGTCAAACTGGAGTCCAATAATTGCGACCATTGCAAGGATCGTCAATACTCCTAAAGTAAATTTAGTTTTCATTTTCTTTACATTTTAGTTTCCGAATAGGAATTGAAATAAGCTCTTTTCGTATTCAGGAATTCGCTCAAAAAACAGAATCAATAAAAGGGGGGAAGTGATTTATTTTTCAAGTTCATTTCAAATTTCTTTTTTTTTTTGCACTTAAAGGTACAATTTTCAGATATACAATCAACGTAAGATCGTTATTTGAAAACCCCTCTTAATAAACTATCTTCGCTCTTAAAATTGTAAGTATGAAAAATTTGTTATGGTTGCTTATTGCGTTCGTTTCTTTTGAGGTTTCGGCCCAGATTCAGAAAGAGTTTACGTATTTGGATGTATTTCAACTAGAATACGCTGGAGATCCGCAAATATCACCCAATGGAGATTACGTGTTGTATCGCCGTACGGGGTTTGATATAATGAAGGATCGTTCCAAGGGTAATTTATGGTTGGCTAGTACTACCGATAAAAACAACCATCGCAAACTAACTTCTTGGGATGTTAACGAACGCCAAGGTAGATGGTCGCCATCGGGCGATCGAATCGCTTTTGTAAGTTCTAGTGAACATGGAAGCGAAATCTATGTGTATTGGGTAGCAACAGGAACTATTGCTAAGTTAACGCAGTTAGATGGTAGTCCGTCGAACATAACTTGGTCTCCCAAAGGAGATCGTATCGCCTTTACGATGAAGGTGGCGGCTAAACCTCCGGTTCTAGCTAAAATGCCGCCTAAGCCCAAAGGGGCAAAGTGGGCAAAATCTCCTCGAATTACAGATCGCTTAAAACACGAAGCAGATGGAGCAGGGTACCTTTCACCAGGCTTCACTCATATATTTACTGTAACAAGTAATGGAGGAACTCCATTGCAAATGACTTCCGGAAACTTTAATCACGGCGGCAATCTGTCTTGGGCTCCAAACGGGAAAAAGATCTATTTCTCGGCCAATAGAAATGATGATTGGGAGTATGACTTTAGAAATAGCGAGGTATATTCCATTAATACAGGAACCTTTCTTTTTGAAACCTTAACCAATCGACCAGGCCCGGATGGAGCTCCAAAAATTTCTCCAGATGGCAAGCACATTGCGTATATCGGATTTAAAGATAAAGTTCAAGCCTACCAGACGCGAAAGTTACAATTGATGAACCCAGATGGTAGTAATCAACGCTTGTTATCCGGTAGTTTAGATAGAAGTATAAGTAACGCCATATGGGCACCAGATAGCCAAGGGCTTTACATTCAATACAATGATCTAGGAAGAACAAAATTGGGATATATTGATTTAAATGGAGCGGTGACAGAATTGGTTGATAATGTTGGAGGAACGACCCTTGGCAGACCATATGCGAGTGGTAGTTTTTCGGTTGCTAATAATGGTAAAATTGCCTATACGATTTCATTTCCTGATCGCCCCGCTAATGTGGCGCTTATTACAAAAGAAAATACAAAGCATACGTTTATAACGGCCTTGAATGCCGATTTAATGGATTACCGAATTATGGGATCGGTAGAGGAGATTTGGTATAAGTCATCGGTGGATGGTAGAGATATTCAAGGGTATATTGTATATCCGCCAAATTTCGAAAAGCGTCGCAAATACCCATTGCTTGTGGAGAATCACGGTGGCCCAATTTTAAACTATGGCCCTCACTTTTCTGCAGAAATTCAACTCTATGCTGCGGCAGGATATGTTGTTTTTTACCCCAATCCAAGGGGAAGTACTAGTTATGGAGAAGAATTTGGCAATCTATTGTATAACAACTATCCAGGACAAGATTACAATGATGTGATGGATGGGGTTAATGCAGTTGTCAAGAGAGGTAAAATTGATAAAGATGAATTATACGTTACAGGAGGTAGTGCCGGAGGAATTATGACGGCATGGATGATTGGTAAAACGAATAAATTTAAAGCCGCTGTCGTAGCCAAACCAGTAATGAATTGGATTAGTAAGACCTTGGTAGCCGATAATTATTATGGGTATGCTAATTCTCGTTATCCAGGACAACCTTGGGAGAACTTTGAGGGTTACTGGAAGTTTTCGCCTATTTCGTTGGTGGGGAATGTAGAGACTCCAACCATGGTAATGGTAGGTATGGATGATTTACGTACACCGCCAAGCGAGGCTAAGCAACTTTATCACGCGTTAAAATTGCGTAAGATAGAAACGGTATTAGTTGAGATTCCTGAGGCTTCTCATGGGATAGCCGCTCGACCAAGTAATCTAATTACGAAAGTTGCGCATACTTTAGCTTGGTTCGAAAAGTATAGAAATAAATAAGGTTACTTTTTTTCTAACTCATTTAAACGCTGTCTTAACTGAAGGTTCTGCTTGTGCAGTTTACCCTTTTGATTTAGAGTGTACAACAATAGCGCTAAAACAACAATAAGTGCTATAGAAAGACCGGTGGTCATTTTACTGAAGCTGTCTGTAGCAGCAGGCGAAGCTTGCTGTGCATTAACGGTAATCGCTTGTAGTCCAATTACAATAAGTAGGATGAATTTTTTCATAATTTGATGTTCTATAGATGTGAAGTTACAAAATTTCAGAAGTATGTCGATAATCAATATTGCTGAGGTGGCTTATTAATTTTCAGGATACCAATCTAATTGTACTACTTTCACCTCTTTGTTAGCCGACGATTTTTTAATCCAAACCTTAAAGAGCGCAACATCGCTCAATCCTTCGGTTCCTCTATAATGATATGGATATACTTCTTTAGGTTTGAATTCGGCCACAGCCGAAGCAGCACTCTTAACGGTCATTGTGTACGGTAAATTCATACATACAAAAGCGACATCTATATTCTTTAAGGCTCGCATTTCTGGAATATCTTCTGTGTCACCAGAAACATAAACTCGTTTCCCGTGACTTCCTTGAATGACATAACCATTACCACGACCTTTGTTATGAAATTTTAAGGCTTCTTCTCTTAAATTATACATCGGAATTGCCTCTATTGTAAAACCAAAACGCTCTTTGATATCACCATTATTGAGTACATCAATTTGCGCATCAAACTCATTAGGGAGTTTGTCTGCCACTGCTTGTGGGACGATTATTTTAGCCTTGGAAGTATTAAGTGCTTGCAACGTCTCAACGTTTAAATGGTCTCCATGGATGTCGGTAATTAGAATTAAATCTGGAGAAGGATGTTCAGTAAAGGCTTCAGCTCCACCAACAGGATCAATGTAGATTGTAGTGTCATTCCAATCTAATACCATGGTGGCATGCGATATTGGATGAACGGAAAAAGATTGTTTAGAAACTGGGGGATTGTCGGATTCAACGACAGTCTGTGCAGCGCTTTCGGGCGTTTCTGTAGTTTTTTTGGTATCGGATTTACAAGCTATCAATAAGAAACAACCAAAGCATAGGGATATGATAAATTTCATAAGGTTTTATTTTTCAGTAAGATACGAATTTTGCATTCGGCCTACAATGGAATTTCCATTTTGATGTTACTGCGCTTGTACGGATTATTTGGCTCTACGGGCACTTCAACGAAGCCATATTTTAAATAGATATGAATAGCATTCTCTAAAATCCGATTCGAATATAAAAACAATTGAATATGATTTTCTTTAGCAAAATCAATACAATGTTGCATCAATAGTTGCCCGAGTTTACGACCTCGAGCACTTGGTAAAACCGCCATTTTTGTTAGTTCATAACGAAATTCACTTTCTTTCATAAGAGCTACTGTTCCCAGTACAATTTGGTTTTCGACAATGTAGAAAATATGACCGCCAGGATCTAGAATGTATTTTTCCGGATTACTCAAAACTTCTTTATCAAAATCCTCTACCTGAAAGTATGTTTCTAACCATTCAATATTTAAATCATAAAAGTCCGATTTGTATTTTGGGTCGAATGAAATTATTTTTGTTTGTAGCTCCATGTTCGCGTATTCTTTTATCCTTTCTAAAAACGCACCCGATTGCACGGTAGTTTCTAAATGATCTATATGTTCCATTAATGACCCTTTTTTATGATTGGTGAACTCTTTAACGGCTCGTTCCATAGCACGCCAAATAGGGCGCATTTGTTGATGTAACACTTTACCCTCTTCACTTAAGGTAATCAACTTCTTGCGCTTGTCAATTTCATCTGTGGTATTTACTACGAGGTTTTTCTTAGTGAGCTTATTGATGGTTTGTGTTATAGCCGGTTGAGAGGTTTGTAGAGCTTCGAAGAGTTCTGTGGTTGTAGCCCTGTCATTATTTGCGATGAAATGAAATGCTGGAAATAGAAAGGGGTCAAAATCTATATTGTAATGATGATATGCCAATTGAATGTTCTTCATACAGAGTTCACTAACACGTTTTAGTCGTGAACCCAAACTCAATTCTCCTAATGATTTAATTGTATCCATAAGCATTTATATAAGTACTTATGTAAATATATAAAGATTTCGAATTGATCACAAATTTTATTTAACTAGAAAGTAGGTCGCTTATTAAATACGATATAGTTTTACCGACTTGTGCGGGAAATAATTCGCGAAGTGGATTGCCTTCGCAAACATGAATGTAAGCACAGTTTTTATGTTTCCCAAAATAATGAAGATACTGCCTCGCTTCCGATACGCTTACACCAGAAGGTGACATAGCACTGCTTCCCATTTGTTCAATTGCATCTAGATCCAATTCTAAGCCAAACGAGGTGTCGGTGCAGTGTTTTTGGGCTTCTTTAAACGTTTCTGTTAGATTACTTTTATTCGTAAAAAGGTAATCCTCAAAAAGAGAAAAACGCAAATGTTTTTTTTGTTCTTCTAGCTTGTCGAAAACTTTCTGAGAGGTGTAATTCTTGTGGAGCCCAATCATGTAATAATTTTTCAAAAACCCATCTTCGAAGGCATAACTAAATCCGTTACCGCTGTGGCGATGTTCCATAGCTCTAAAATCGGAATGTGCGTCTAAGTTAACACAATTGACAGGTTGATTAATTGCCGTTGAAACGCCTTTTAGATTCCCGTACGCATTATTGTGACCGCCACCTATAACAATGGGGATTTTGTTTAGGGAGACTATTTTTTGAATAACCTCTGAAACCTTATCATCAATTTGTTTGACTAAGCTTCCAATTTTGGTGGGATAGAACGGATCGTCAATTTCCAATTGTTTGGCGTCCTGCATTTCTTCGTTCACATCAATTTCGCCTAGGATTAGTATTTGAGCAGCATTCGTAAATTTATTGTTCTGAATATTACAAAATGCCTCTAAAAATGCCACCCAAGCTTTGGCAGCTCCTGGCTTTCCGTAATTAGCTCGTACGCCTACATCTTCAGGAATACCTAAAATGACATATTTGGCTGTTGCTGTTTCCAGCGCATCCCAACTTTCAACTATTTGAGTAACTTCTCCTAGTTTTTCTTCTCCCCACCTCCAATGGGTGTGTTTTTTTAGATGTTCTCGTTGATAAAATTGTAGGCTCATAATGGGGTTCCGTTTAGTATAATTTGATGTATACTATTACTTCCAAAGGCGTAGGGTAAAAAACCATAAGAAGGAATGTTCTTTGTAATGATAAGATTTGCTTTTTTACCGCGGGTAATACTACCATGAGTCTCACTCAGCCCCATGGCATACGCCGCATTGATTGTGGCTGCATTAATGGCCTCTTCTGGAGTCAACTTCATTTTAATACATGCCGTTGCAACAACAAAGTTCATGTTCCCACTTGGCGTGGAGCCCGGATTGTAGTCGGTAGCTAAAGCAAGGGGTAATCCGGCAGCTATGAGTTCTCTTCCTGGCGTATAAGGAATTCCTAAGAAAAAGGAGCAGGAGGGAAGGGCAACAGGCATGGTTTCGCTATTTTGCAGTGCTTGAATATCTTGAGGTGTTAATACTTCCAAATGATCTACACTCAGCGCATTATATTTTACCCCAGCAGACACTCCACCTATAGCATTAAATTGGTTCACATGTATTTTCGGGATAAGATCATATTTTTTCCCTTCAGAAAGGATGCGGTCGGTATCTTCAACCGAAAAATATCCATCTTCACAAAATATATCGATGTAGTCTGCTAAGCCTTCAGAGGCTACTTTTGGCAGCATTTCATGACAGATTAGATCCAGATATCCTTCTTTGTTGTTTTTAAAAGCCGCTGGTACAGCGTGAGCCCCTAAAAATGTAGTCTTTATAACGATAGGGTAATTTTCAGAGAGTCGACGGGCCACGCGAAGCATCTTTAATTCAGCATCAGTAGTTAAACCATAACCGCTTTTTATCTCTATAGCTCCCGTACCTAAAGCCATGACTTCTTCGAGTCGCTTCGCCGATTGCGTATATAAGTCTTCTTCAGAAGTGCCTTGTAATTTTTTGGCGCTATTTAATATCCCTCCACCTTTTTCAGCAATCTCTTGATATGACAAACCATTGATTCGATCTACAAATTCTTGCTCTCTATTACCGGCGTAGACCAAATGAGTGTGGCTGTCGCACCACGACGGAAGTACTGTTTTATCACGACAATCGATAGTTCTATCTGCTTCTACGGTTGTAAGAGAATCCATGCTTCCATAATCGGAAATCACATCATTTTCTATTAAAAGCCAAGCATTTTTTAAGGTAGGTAGAATTTGCATTTCGGCCCCTGCGACTTTTTGAAGCGATGCTTCACGTATCTGTAGGAGCTCTTTTATATGTGTTAGGAGTAATTTCATTGGGTTAAATATAGCAAACCTGAAAAGGAATTAATACTTTAGTAGTATAAAATAATTGTTGTATGAAGACATTAAAATTAGGGATAAATACAGTTTGTACACACACAGGTGAAGTAAAAGATACGCAATTTAAAGGGGCGATTTCTCCTTTGTTTATGTCGAGTAGCTATGCCTACGAAAATGTGGATATAAAGCGTTATCCTCGCTACTTTAACACGCCAAACCAGGAAGCTTTAGGAAGAAAGGTTGCGGCCTTGGAGCATTGTGAGGCTGGTATGTTGTTTGGCAGTGGGATGGCCGCTGTTAGTCATACGTTGTTAGCTTTTTTACATCAAGGCGATCATATTGTTTTACCAAAGACACTGTATGGCGGTACGTTTAATTTTGTAACAGAAGAGTTTCCAAAATACGGTATAGAATTCGATTTTACAGATGGTTTTGATGAGGCACATTTTAGAGCAAAGATTAAATCGAATACCAAGGTGATCTATGTAGAGACTCCTTCCAACCCATTAATGTTAATTACCGATTTAGAGATGATTTCACGATTGGCTAAGGAACACGGTATTGTATCTATGATAGACAATACGTTTGCTTCTCCTATCAATCAAACACCAGCAGATTTTGGCATTGATATCATGATTCACAGTGCGACCAAATACATGGGAGGGCATAGCGATATATGTGCAGGAGCAGTTGCAGCGTCCGAAGAACATATTTTGCAAATATGGAATCTTGCGAAAAACGTTGGAGGAAGTTTAAGTGACTATACCGTTTGGTTATTAGAGCGCAGTATGAAAACGATGGGAATTCGGGTTAAGGCGCAAAATGCAAATGCTAAAAAAATGGCGAAATGGTTGGATAAACACCCACTTGTTGCCAGAGTTTATTACCCTGGATTAAAAACACATCCAGATCACGCCTTGGCAAAAAAACAAATGAACGGTTATACAGGAATGTTGTCTTTCGAATTAAATGAAAGTATTCAAGCTGATGAATTCTTGGAAGCACTCCAGCTCATTAAACCGTCTATGAGTTTAGCAGGAGTAGAGTCTACCATGTTATCTCCTACCAAAACTTCGCATGCTTTACTATCACCTGAAGAACGGCATAAACAAGGTATTGCAGATGGATTAATACGGTTTTCGGTGGGCATAGAGGAGAAGAAGGATTTAATTGCCGACATAGAACAAGCTTTAGCAACAGTGACTAAAAAACAATTGGCACACGTATGAAACTAGATATATTGGCCATAGGCGCGCATCCCGATGATGTAGAAATGAGTTGCGGAGCGACCTTGGCAAAAGAAATTTCCAAAGGAAAAACCGTAGGGATTATAGATCTTACTCGTGGTGAGTTAGGCACACGCGGATCTGCAGAAATTAGGGATAGCGAAAGTGCAGATGCTGGTAAAATCTTAGGAGCAAGTGCTCGAGAAAATTTAGATCTGGGAGATGGTTTTTTTGTAAATAATAAAGCGTCTCAAATGGCGGTGATAGAAATGATTCGAAAATACCGCCCTGAAGTAGTGTTTTGTAATGCGATTAGAGATAGGCATATAGATCATGGTAAAGGAAGTGCCTTAGTAAGCGATGCTTGTTTTTTAAGTGGTTTGCGAAAGATTGAAACATCAAATAACGGTATTGCGCAGGAAGCTTGGCGACCTAAACACGTTTTACACTATATACAATGGCAAGAAATAGAGCCGGACGTGGTTGTAGATGTAACTGGATTTATGGATGTAAAAATGGAAGCTATTAAAGCTTATAAAACTCAATTTTACGATCCAAATTCTAATGAACCTATTACCCATACGGCTACCAAAAATATGTTTGAAAGTTTGACGTATAGACATCGAAATTTGGGGCGTCTCATAGGGGCAGAATATGGCGAAGGATTTACTTTAGAAGGACTTGTTGCTTTAGATTCAGTATTCGATTTGATTTAATCTTTCTATATCGGCACTTGTTTTGTATTTCTTTAGCCAATAATTAAGAATTGAATTACTTCAACAAAAAAGGGTCTTGTTTACACAAGACCCTTTGTTTTGGGTGGAAGACGGGATTCGAACCCGCGACTTCTGGTACCACAAACCAGCGCTCTAACCAACTGAGCTACAACCACCATTTTGCTTTATATTAAAAGCGGTTGCAAATATAATTTAATTCTTACGCTTGCGCAATACTTCTTCTTAAAAAATTTTACCAGCTAAAAGAAGAAAACCGATAGCGTTCACTATCGGTTTTCTAATATGCTGTATCATAAATTTATAGCTTGTCTGCTGTAATACGTTCTGCTCGATTTGCTACTTCCCATGCCGTATGGAAAATAAGTTGAGTCCGTTTTGTCATTAGTTCGTACTCAATTTTATCTGGAGTATCCGATATTTTATGATAGTCTTCATGAACCCCATTAAAGTAAAATATAATTGGGATGTTGTTTTTCGCAAAATTGTAATGATCACTACGATAGTAGAAACGGTTTGGGTCGTTTTCGTCGTTATACGTATAGTCGAGTTCTAAATTCGTGAACTTGCTATTTATTTCTTCAGAGACGTTATGTAGCACTTGACTTAATTTATCGCTACCAATAAGATATATGTAGTTCGGATTTTCTTTCTTGTCTGGATCAATTCGACCAATCATGTCGGTATTCAAATTACATACTGTATTCGCTAATGGATAAATGGGGTTATCTGTATAATAGCGAGATCCATACAATCCAATTTCTTCACCTGTTACATGTAGAAATAATATGGAGCGTTTAGGACCGTTTCCATCTTTCACCGCTTGCTGAAATGCTTGGGCCATTTCTAACATGGCAACAGTACCACTTCCGTCATCATCTGCTCCATTGTACACATTTCCGTCTTTATCTTTACCTACGTGATCTAAATGCGCAGAAAGCACAATTATTTCATCTGGAAATTCACTTCCTTTGATAAAGGCAACCACATTCTCAGAAGGCTTAGGATCCCTAGAACGAGAAAAATACTCGGCAGGAATTGGTTGAAAATAGTTTTCGAATCCTTCGGGTGCAGCAATACCTTGTTTTTTATAAAAGTCACGTAAGTAATTAGCAGCTTTTTTCTGTCCTTCGCTTCCCGTCATTCTACCTTCCATATCGTCACTTGCATAGATATATAGGTGGGTTTTTAAGTCTTCAGAAGTAATTGTAGATGCATAATCTACAGAAGTCATTGCGCCAGAAGATTTGGCTGAGTTTTGAGCAGAATTGCACGAAACCATAGCAATAGTGAGTATGGCAACGGATAAGTATTTAATCATGTTTAGAAAATTTCAATGTTGTAAAGCGTAAATATACATTTTGTAATTGGCTAGTATCTAAAAAAAATGTAAAAAAGTAAGAGATCATGATTTCTGTCATATAGGAACGCAGCACAATTACTATCTTTGCAAAAAGTTTTTTTATGACCATAGAGCAACTATATACAGGCTGTTTATCTCAAGGAGCCTATTATATCGAAAGTAATGGAGAGATAGCTATTATTGATCCATTACGTGAGACACAACCGTATTTGGAACGTGCGAAACGTGATAATGCCACTATTAAGTATATATTCGAAACACACTTTCATGCCGATTTTGTGAGTGGACATGTAACGCTTTCCGAAACGACTGGAGCTCCTATTGTTTATGGACCAACGGCAAATCCTAGTTTTGATGCGATTATTGCTTCTGATGGTCAGGAATTTACTGTTGGTGATCTTACAATTGTAGCGCTTCATACACCTGGTCATACGATGGAGAGTACGACTTATTTACTGAAAGATAAGAACGGTAAGGATCATTGTATTTTTAGTGGTGACACCTTGTTTTTAGGTGATGTTGGAAGACCAGATTTGGCACAAAAAGCCGCAACAATGACTCAAGAGGAACTAGCGGGTTTGCTATTTGATAGTTTGCGCACCAAGATTATGCCTTTGGCAGATGATGTTATTGTTTATCCTGCACATGGCGCTGGTTCTGCTTGCGGTAAAAATATGATGAAAGAAACGGTTGATTCACTAGGGAATCAAAAGAAAGTAAATTACGCGTTGAGATCAGATATGACTCGCGATGAATTCATCGAAGAAGTTACCGATGGCCTATTACCGCCACCGGCCTATTTTCCACTCAACGTTAAAATGAATCGAGAAGGGTATAGTCCATTAAATGACGTTATTATACAAGGAACAAAAGCCTTGTCTCCAGATAAATTTGAAGAGATTGCTAACAGTCATGGCGCCTTGGTATTAGATGTGCGTCATCAAAGTGAATTTATTAACGGACACATTCCGCGTTCCATTTTTATCGGTATCGATGGAGGTTTTGCTCCATGGGTTGGAGCATTGGTTGCAGATGTCGAACAACCTATTTTATTGGTTACACCAGAAGGTCGAGAAGAAGAAACAGTAACTCGCCTCTCTCGGGTAGGTTTCGATAATACGTTAGGCTATTTAAAAGGTGGTATAAAAGCTTGGTTGTCGACTGGTAAAGAAATCGACACCATTCATTCTTTATCTGCCGAAAAGTTTAAACAATTATTACCAGAAGGTATAAACGTTATTGATGTTCGAAAAGAAGGAGAGTTCAATGGAGCTCATATAGAAAAGGCGGTTCATGCTCCCCTAAGTTTTTTAAATGATCACTTGGGCGAATTCGCCAACGGTACGGATAATTATATTCATTGTGCAGGAGGTTATCGCTCTGTAATTGCAGCGTCGATTTTAAAAAGTAGGGGAATTCACAATGTAGTGGATGTGGCCGGAGGCTTTAAAGCCATTAAAGAAGCTGGAATAGACGTTGTTTCTTAAATGCCTGATAATCAAAACAAAAAAAGCTTCGAAAAAAACTTTTATTTTGTTTAATCATTTTTATCATTTATTTAACAGCCTAACTTTTAAAAAATTATTATTACTATCTTATATTTGTTAAAAACCTGACCAGAATTGGTAAAATCTTTATCGAAAATCATCGTAGCAGCGCTCATTTGTGTGTCCATCCTTGGACCCTCTTTGGTGCATTATATAGATCTTAATTGTGATGAGATAGTCTTTGTAGATTTTTCGGAAGAAGATGCTGAAAAGAAAACTAAAAAAGAAAAACAAGACAAAGAACTTATTTTAGAAACTTTTGAAGCACCCAATTCTAATTTCTTGTCAGAGTTAAACTCTTTCCAATATTATTATGAGATGGCACTATCCTCTCTGAGTGAAGACATCGTGAGTCCCCCGCCGGAATTTCAGGCGTAGTTTCAGTCATTTATTATTCTTTAATCGCTTTCTGTTAGGAAGTGTAAACTATCTATTATGTTTAAGTATTTAAAAAACGACTTGCCTGCAAGTATTGTTGTATTTTTTGTGGCTCTGCCATTATGTTTAGGAATCGCCTTAGCCAGTGGGGCACCCCTCTTTTCGGGCTTAATTGCCGGAATTATTGGAGGTATTGTTGTTGGAATCTTTAGTGGTTCTCAAATTGGAGTAAGTGGACCAGCAGCTGGTTTAGCTGCCATTGTTTTAGCGGCTATTAGTACGCTAGGTGGTTTTGAAAATTTTCTTCTAGCGGTAGTGCTAGGTGGAATTATTCAAATTGCTTTTGGATTGTTACGCTTCGGTATTATAGGATATTATTTTCCGTCTTCTGTAATTAAAGGAATGCTAACGGGTATTGGAATTATTATCATCCTAAAGCAAATTCCCTATTTCTTTGGATTGGATAAGAATCCTGAAGGAGATTTCGCTTTTCTTCAAATTGATGGAGAGAACACCTTAACCGAATTATTAAAAACAATTAACGCTATTATTAGTGGTAATATAGATAACGGAGCTACGATTATTGCATTTATCGGGATGGGGATTTTAATCCTTTGGAGCAATGTTTTGAGCAAACAAGGTAAATTATTCCAATTGGTACAAGGTCCGTTAGTAGCTGTTGTTGTTGGAATCTTGTTTTATGTATTTACGAAAGATAGTTCGCTCAGTCTAAGTCCAGTTCATTTAGTATCTGTGCCTGTTCCTGATGGTATTGATTCTTTTCTTGGTCAATTCTCTTCTCCAAATTTCTCCATGATAGGCGATAGTAGAATTTGGATTACTGCTTTCACCATTGCATTGGTTGCCAGTTTGGAAACGCTGTTATGTGTAGAAGCTACTGATAAGTTGGATCCTCAAAAAAGAGTAACACCAACCAACCGTGAACTTTTAGCACAAGGAACTGGAAACATTATCTCTGGTATGATTGGTGGTTTACCAATTACACAAGTAATTGTTCGAAGTTCGGCCAACATTCAATCTGGAGGGAAATCAAAAATGGCAGCTATTATCCATGGATTCTTATTAGTAGGCGCTGTGATTTTAATTCCAAAATTAATTAACATGATTCCTTTGTCTGTGCTGGCGGCTATTCTGTTTATTGTAGGATATAAGTTGGCGAAGCCTAAGTTGTTCAGGTCCATGTATAAAATGGGATGGAAGCAATTTGTTCCATTCATTGTTACCGTTCTCGGAATCATTTTTACCGACTTACTTGTGGGTATTGGATTAGGGCTGGCAGTGGGAATTGTTGTAATCTTAATCAAGAGTTATCAAAACTCTCACTTCTTACATATTGAAGATAAGAGTAATGGTAAGCATAAAATTAAAATGACCTTAGCCGAAGAAGTTACTTTCTTTAATAAAGGAGCTATTTTAAAGGAGTTGGATAGTTTGCCGATAGATACCTATTTAGAATTAGATGTTCGCAAAACACGATATTTAGATAACGACATTATAGAAATTCTTGAGGATTTTGCTATTAAAGCAAAAGAAAGAAATATCGATATTCAACTTGTTTCTGAGCGAGGAATAGTTGAAAACCCACCTAGTTATATCGAATTTTTTAGTCTAAGGCCTAAGGAAGAGGCATCATGATAAGGATATAGGACGACCAAAAAAAACGGGATAACAATCATTTTTTAAAGTTAGTTTAGGATTCAAAACGCATCAAAATATAGATGTTAGTGGTTTTAGGGACTAACACAAATAATTTAATTAAAGCATGAATATGAAAGCGCAAACTAAAGAAACACAAGCGGCTATGTCGCCTGCATCTTCTCTTCAAGCACTGAAGGAAGGAAATCAACGATTTGTAAACAATGAGCGTATCGCTCGTGATTTAAATGAACAAGTAAACGATACGTCTGGTGGACAATATCCATTTGCGACTGTATTGCATTGTATCGATTCACGTGTATCTGCCGAATTGCTATTCGATCAAGGTATTGGTGATCTTTTTAGCATCCGTATTGCTGGTAATTTCGTGAATGAAGATATTTTAGGTAGTATGGAATTTGCTTGTAAATTGGCTGGTACCAAAGTATTAGTTGTGCTAGGTCACACGGCTTGTGGTGCAGTTAAAGGTGCATGTGATCATGCTCGACTTGGTAATTTAACAGCATTAATACATAAAATTGAACCTGCTGTTGCTGCGGTGAAGCAACCTACAGACGAAAACGAGCGTACTTCAAAAAATATCGATTTTGTAAATGAAGTAGCTAAGAAGAATGTAGAGATGGCAATTGCCGATATTAGAGATCGAAGTGCTGTATTAAACGAAATGGAATCTAATGGAGAGATAGCCATCGTTGGAGGTATGTACGATATCAGCAATGGTCAAGTTACGTTCTACGAATAGAATTTTAATCATACAGTTACAAAACCACGCCGAAACGCGTGGTTTTTTTATGCCATAAATTAAGATCATAACTCCATGGCACCTCGCACTGCTATTTACGTATATTTACTTATTTGGCAAGGCCTAATTTCTAACTAACATTATACTGTCCAAATTTGATTGATGTTGTTAAAGCAATTTTTATTGCAAATCTTTGGCAGCTTATGGAGCGATCTTCAGTCAAATTCATATCTACCCTTGGTTGATGCATTGAATATTTAGGAGTACCTAAATAGAATTTGAGGACATTTTTACAAAGCAGCAATGAATATAGGCCGTTTCATACCATTTGTAATTTTTGTATGGATCCTTTTTGGGACTCAATGCACGGCTGTATATGCGCAAAGTGATAGCACGAAGACAACAACAGAAATCCCGAAAGTCGAAAAGCCCAAGCCACCAAAAACGGCAGTAGGTAAAGGTCTTAAGGCCATTGAAAATGCGCTATCCTTTAAAAACTTCTTTCATCACAGCGATTCGGCTCGTCTAGCCAGAAGATATATTCGATGGCATCAAAAAATAACGAGGGGTAGGGACGATTATCGATACAAAATTATACCAGATTCAAGTGAGCCAATCACGCCTTATGTTAGAGAAAGTGAAAATGAGTTGGCATATGAGGTAATGGGGTGGTACCCATCATGGGATGAGAATTTATACAAAACTCTTAATTATTCATTGTTGAGCACCATCGCCTACTTTTCGTACGAAGTTGATCCTAAAACTGGCTCGCTCACGATTGCGGATGGTAAAAGTGATTCCCTTTTTATTAAAACTGCCAAAGAAGAAAATAAGCGGGTTTTACTCACCATCACAAATTTTGGAAATGAAAACAATCGAAAATTTTTAAAAAATGGCAAGGCTGGTGATCGACTAATTTCCGAGCTTAAAACATTACTGAAGAACAAAAATGTTGACGGTGTTTGCCTTGATTTTGAAGGTGTCGTAAAATCACAACGAACCAATTTCAGCAGCTTTGTTACACAACTGAAACAAGAAATAAATAGCGAAGAAAAAAAATACTTTTTATACCTCACCTTACCTGCAGTAGATTGGAGCAAGTCATTAGAATTTGAAGCGCTTATTCCTGTGGTGGATCGATTTGCAATAATGGGTTACGACTATTATGGAACTACTAGTAAAGTTGCTGGACCTGTAGCGCCGATAGAAAGCGGAAAAGAGTGGGACCCGTTTAATTTAACCACTTCGGTGGACTATTACTTGGCCAATAAAATTCCAGCCGACAAACTTATTTTAGCCCTCCCATTTTTTGGCTATATCTGGGACACAAGAAATGGGAATAAAGGTTCTAAAGTCGACAAATTTGTTGGCTCTCGCACCTACGATTATATCGTTACCGAAATGACGAAGGATGCAACTAAGGCAATTCCTGAACAGTTCGATTCTGTAAGTCAAAGCGGATATTATAGTTTCATTCGAAGTAAATCCAATGGCAAACGTCAGTTTCGCCAAATATGGTTTGAAACCGATTCTACAATGCTTTCAAAAATTCAGCTCATCAAGGATAAAGGCCTTAGAGGAATGGGTATTTGGGCCTTAGGTTACAATAAATACCGAAAGAATTATTGGAAAGTAATAGAAAGTAATTTGTGTAACAGAGATTCAGCATGTGCGTTAGATTCGTTAGAAACAGCGTCCATAGTTCCTGTGGAAATACCTCCTACTGGAGCATCTACCTTAGGCTTGCATGATGGTAAAAACTCTTTTGAAGAAAATACTGAAGTGGAAGCAGAACTAACCTTATTGGATCGTCTTACTGACTTTAGCGGAATGCTAGCGAAAATTGATGGAATTAAAGAGCTTCTACTATTGCTAATGGCATTTGTAGTCGTGTTTGGAGGCTTGGGGTTTCTTATCTCTATGTTTAAATCAGATACCCGAATGTTCTTTTTCGGAAGCAAGGCGCAGATGATTTATTATACGGCAATTGTTCTCTTTTTTTTACTAATGGTGTTGCGATGGGATTCAATATTTCTGGAT
>Ga0316208_1000942_pt1 | contig 30474 bp, 28 predicted proteins | sample 3monopyrite_MG_FD_204944 | JGI IMG/M metagenome (GOLD analysis project Ga0316208, IMG submission 204944) | Microbial mat bacterial communities from mineral coupon in-situ incubated in ocean water Damariscotta River, Maine, United States -... | ecosystem: Environmental > Aquatic > Marine >... | reverse complement strand
AAGCGTTGCTTGACCGCAAGGTGCCGCTCGGGCGAGGCGGTGGCGACTACGGCAACAACCTCATTCTGTGCTGCGAACAGTGTCAGTCTTCGAAAGGAGAGCTGACCGCTGACGAGTACCGGCAATCCATCTGGGTGAGCGAGATCGAACTGCCTGTCGTTTCGTAGCTGTGAAGTTTCAAGGCCGTCCGGGGCGTTGTGTCTCGGGCGGCCGGTTCTCAGATGCCATTATCAAGTTTCCTGATTTGATCTTCGATCAGGGCTTCCACGGGCTTTTCCGTCGTCGGTAAACGTCGACCTCGCAACAGTGAATCAAAAATGGCAAGAGCAATACTGGAAACTATTGGGTTGTCGTATGGCATGTTGCCTTCTGACGCGCATCGAGTCGCGTCTGCCACAGCATCGCTGATCAAGTTGTCAAGCATGGCCTCTGACAACCGTGGCGGCACCCCACCTGGACGACGACCGGCCTTCGATCCTGGTCCGCCAACTCTTGTGGTGCGGGGTTGCTCTATTCGCGACATACGCCGATTCATCTCTTCCATCTGCTTCAGCACTGCATCACCAATGCCCACACTTTCAGTCCCCGGATCGAACACTTCGAACTTTCCGAACAAACTCAAGTACGTGGAATACTCCGGCTTCTGGGACGCTTTCAGAGTTCGCTTCAGCTTATCGCAAAGACGCTCCTTGAAATCCTCCACGTCCCAGTACCGAAGATTTCGCGGATACTCGACGTACTCGATTCCGGAGATATCGAAGGGACTCTTGGTCTCCTTGTCCTTCACGAGCACCACCGTCTTGTTGAACGTGAGCCTCATTCCGAGTTCGAACATAACGTTCGGATTCAAGCAACTCAGGTCCGCAATCGCCATCGGGTCCGCGTGTAGATTCTGGGCGATTCTCGCTTGGATTAATTCAGAGTCATCTCCCTCGCTGACGAGCCGAGCATCCATGTCGGCCATCGTTGCCGCATCAGCCAGGATTCGACGGACTTCCTGCCAGTGCTTCTCACTACAGCCGTCGATCGCAGAAATCGGCATGACAATCCCGCACTTCTGCAGTTCCTTCTTCTTCCGGCTCGCTCGCTTCCGCTTCGGCTTCTCAGCCTCGCTGTCTTCCCCGTCCTGTTTCGCGTCGTCATCGGCCATGTCGGTGTCTCGTCTCGGGATGCAAACTCGTACACATTCAGTATGCCCATAAAAGGCAAAGGAGTTCAATCATGTCGAACAAAAGACGCGGCCACGGCGAAGGGTCGATCTATCAGCAGGCGGACGGCCGATGGTGTGCCATCCTGAATCTTGGCTACTCCGAATCTGGCAAACGCCGTCGACGCTACGTCCGTGGAAAGACGAAGCGCGAAGTCCGCGAGAAGCTGCTCAAACTGCAGCAACAGCGCGCGGACGGGATTTTGCTTGATTCTTCGAAGCTCACGATCGGTGAATTCCTCGAGCGATGGCTGGACGACGACGTCCGTCTGAACGTGAAACCTGCGACGCTGCAGAGTTACGCCGGCATCGTTCGCAACCACCTGAAGCCGAGAGTCGGCGGGGTGCGACTGGTAAGGCTCACACCGGCCGGCGTGCAACGCCTCTACTCGGAACTGGAAAAGGAAGGGAAGTCACCGCGTTTGCGACTTTACGTCCACGCGGTTCTGCGACGATCGCTGAGTCGTGCCGTCCGCTGGGGTCTCGTAGTTCGTAACGTCTGTGAGGCTGTCGATCCGCCACGTCTAATAAGGAAAGAAATGATGGTCCTGAATCCCGATCAAGCGATGATGCTGATCAAAGCAGCCGAAGCCGACCGGCTCCACGCGTTGTACCTCGTGGCGATTACGACGGGTCTGCGACAAGGTGAGCTGTACGGACTCCATTGGAGCGACCTCAACCTGGAAGGTGCAACGCTTTCAGTCCGACGGACACTGGTTGAGATCAATGGGAAACTGACGACTGCCGAGCCAAAGACGACGAAATCTCGTCGCCTGGTCGCACTGCCAGCAGTTGCGGTCGAGGCCTTGTTCGAACATCGAAAACGGGCCATTGCCGAAGGGAACGCTGCATCCCAGTGGGTGTTCTGTGACGAAAACGGCGGACCGCTTCGACGACAGAACGTCCAACGTCGGTCTTTCAAGCCGCTACTGAAATCGGCCGGACTGCCGGAGATCAGGTTTCACGATCTACGACACACGTCCGCAACGCTGCTTCTGTCCCAAGGCGTGCATCCGAAAGTCGTTCAGGAGCGACTCGGACACGCTCAGATCAGCATCACTCTCGACACCTACTCGCATGTGTTGCCGGGGATGCAGGAAGACGCGGCATCGCGACTCGACAATCTATTCAACGACAAAACAGGTTGAGTTTGGCGGCAACTTGGCTGCAAATGACTTTTCACGGCGAGATGTTGGAGCACGAAAAAAGCCAGCAACCCTTTGGAGTTACTGGCTTTAGCGAAATGGGCGGAGGGGATTTGAACCCCCGACACCAGGATTTTCAATCGTCGTGTCAGACGATGCTGAATCCGGCGCAAGTGGTGATTCGGTCGAAGGTTCCACACCGACGACCGCTGAGCCAAAAAACAGCGCGCAGCGAATAGCGCAGCGATCCAGCACGGCAACGGCTGAAACCGATCCCGCTTTGCGTTTGCTGGTCGAAGTCTGGGGTGAGCTGCCGGACTCTGTGAGGAATCGAATTCTCAGGCTTGCTGACGACGCTGTCAGAGTTGCTCGGTAGTCGCGGTCGTTGGTTCGCCCGGCGCGAAAGAAAGTGTGTCTCAGACCCCAACTGTTCCATTCAGGGTGAGGCGAGAAAACGCTTTCGGAAGGACCCGCGACCGGGCGGCAACTACGGACGGCCCGAAAGACGGTTCAGGTCTCGCTGACTGTGGTAGACGGCCAGTACGGCTACCTGGCTGCCGTGTGTTCGATAGAAAACTCCGAAGGGGAATCGGCGGACGGGAACGCGCCGGACATCGTCGAAAATGGTGGCGTGGGACTCGGGATCTCTCAGGATGCGGGCGAATGCTTCCTCAAGACAGCGTTCGAATTCGAATCCCAATCCGTCGCGGCGGGATTCGTACCAGTCAAACGCCTGTTCGATATCGTCTCTGGCTTCCAGACGAATCAGCAATGAGAAGTTCATGGGCGGTTTCGCAACCCGGCTTTGACTTCATCCCAGGTGAGGCCGTCGTCTGGATTGTCGCGGTGAGCGGCGGCGCGGCGTTTGAGTTCCGCTCTCTGTTCGGGGCTGAGTGTCCAGGAATCCGGCTGGTCACTGATGCTGTCCCAGATTTCTTCGACCAGTAACAGACGCTCTGCGACGCTGAGCTGTCGAATGTCATCCATCGAAACCGGTTGGTTCATCGCGTCACCCTGCCTGCCGTCAGAAACCGAACTCAACGCCACCCCACCAGTGACTCAAGCCGTCTGCCGTCCATTGTGCCAAGCCGTGAGGCCGCTGTGAATCAACGATTTGTCAGCAGTCCTTCGAAACGCCTGGCCAGAATTCTATCCGGAGCGGAACTGGTAGACGGTCTGTGCTTTGTCGCCGAACTTCTGGACTTGGTTTTCGTCGACGGCTTTTCTCAGATCCCGGCTGGCGCTGGCTGTTGAGAGGCCGGGGAACAGGGCGAGGTATTCTTTCCGGGAGAATGTTCGTGTCTGGAAATGTTCCAGCGCGGCATCGAGTCGCTGGTCTGGTGTGACCGGTGACGGTGCCAGTTCGGTGAGCGTTCTCGCCAGCGCGTCGTTGGTCGCGTTCAGGGAGAACTCAACGAACGCGGTTGATGAGCCGGCCTGGTCGCATTCTCTCAGGATGGTGTAGTAGTCGGCCTGGCGTTCCCGAATGACAGACTCGATGGGGACGTGAAGGAACACCGGGTGGTAGCCGCTGAGAATCAGCGTGTGCCACAATCGACCGATCCGACCGTTGCCGTCTTCGAACGGGTGAATGAATTCCAGTTCGTAGTGAACTACTGCCGCTTTCACCGCCGGATGTGTGGCCGTGTCCGTTTGCTGGAAGTCGAGCACGTCGCTGACCAGACCGGCGACTCGGTTTGCTGGCGGGGCGATGTGAGCGACGCGGGTTCCCTGAAGAACTCCCACACCACCGTGACGCCACTTGCCGGCCCGCTTGATCAAACCGGACATCAGAATGCCGTGAGCGGTCAGCATGTCGTCACGGCTGGCGGGGTTCCATTCGGGCAACTGCTCATAAGCCGTCAGAGCGTTCTGCGCTTCGAGAATCTCGCGCGGCGGACCGACAACGCGGCGACCGTCCAGTAGACCAGTTATCTGTTCTTCAGTCAGCGTGTTTCCTTCGATGGCCACGCTGCCTTGCACCGTGCGGACTCGCAAAGACTTTCGCAGTTGCGGAGCTGGTCGCGGGCGCTGCAGCCCCTCATACCGGCCAAGAGACCGTTCGATTTCGGCCAGCAACAGGATGCTTTCAGACGTGATTTCGAAGGGCGGCATGAGCGATAGTATCACCTGATACTATCGCTCTGAGAAGAGCACGACACTGCATCCGCTATTTTAGAGCAAATCCGCTATTTTAGAGCAAAGTAGACGACCTGCTCGCTGAGTGAATGCCCGCACCTTGGCGCCGGCATTTTGTGCGGTAACTTGCCGATTCCGGGTTGCAGGTCGCGGTTCGAAACGCCGACCAGCCGAAGCGGATCGGGTGAGCTGTCGCGCTAATTGCCTTTCGCACGCCACCACCCTTTCCGGCCCGTGTTTGAAAGGCAAACGCAATGGGGGCGGATTCTCAACACGCTGTTGAGTTGATTGGGTGTGCAAACTGGTTCGATCGGTTTGCAAAAGAAATCACGGACGCCGAACCGACTCGCAAGGAGCAAATTGACGGCCAATGGCAAGCCGGCAGAGCGGGACTTCTGATTTATCGAGCCGTCACGGATGGTTGTCTTTCAATTCCAGACGTGGCCGAACTCGTAGCCCAAACAGACTATCAATTTCATGGACTCGACGGGCTTTCTGACGCAAGCGTTTCTGGTCAGCTATTCAGAACAACTGTCGACCTCATGATTGGACTCGAAGGACCATTCTTTCCAAGCCCGGATATCACTGAGGATGAAGCTAAAACTGAAGAGTACCAACTTGTTATTCGCCGGCAGATCAACGCCGAAGGTGCTGTCGTCTGTCGTCGACTCGCAGACATGATCCGAAACGGCACGGATCAGCACCTCTCCGGTGACGACTATCTTTGCACTGGAGAAGCTCTGATCGATACGTGCCGACGACTCTCGAAGTACGAAGATTCTGAAGGGTGGAATGACGATGCAACCGACTTGGCCCGCGAAATTTGCAAGTTGTTCTACCGCTTTCGATGTTTCTTCGACGACTGGAGATTGCCCGACTGCTGCGAAGAATTCCTAGAAGTGTTTCCACAGGTAGTCTCCGATGGAAGCTTGGATCAAGCGTCGCGAATCGCGACCGTTGCGGCTGAGGCCATCCTGGATGAATTGGGAGACACGCTACCTGCCGAGATCGTGCGAACAAGCGACCCGCCAGACACGCCGGAAGAAACACAGCGACGACGGCTAACCCGGTGGAATCGGATTGTAGGATTCGATGCGTCTGAATCCGCAAGACTTGCGAACGAGGAAATGGATCGGTCGGTATCTGAAACCGATGGCAATCCTGCCGACGCATTGCAACGCGCATGCAACAAACAAGAGTCGACGCTTTTCAGTATTAATTTGAGCATCAAATTCACCACTCAACAACTTGCATCGAGAATTGGTTGTAACCCAGAAGCAATTCGAGACTGGTCGAAGCAGGCACAGAATGCCATTGCAATTCTCCGCCCGCGCCGTGGAGAAAAAGGCTTCGAATACAAAGGTGAGAATCTGAAGCGACTTCTCACGTGGATAATCTCAGATGCCAATAGCATTCAGTCAGACTTCAAAACAAAAGCCAGAACTCTGTTGAATGAGATGTATCGATAGCTCGCGGCAAAAAATCCAGATAAAGACCCAGAAACCCAGAAACTGTGAGCCATTGGGCTTTAGCCATTGGCGACGCACATTTTTCGCGCATCATCCCGTCCCTCATGGCTGATTCAGTTCAGCAAACCTTAGACGGGAGGCAGCAAGTGCAGTCAAACGACGATCGGATGATGACGCGAGTTGAGGCGGCGGCGTACCTCGGGTTGCGGCCTGCAACTCTGGAGGCGTGGGCGAGTCGGGGCAGTGTGAATCTGCCGTTCTCGAAACTTGGCAGGCTGGTCAGATACCGCAAGCGGGATCTCGACAGCTTCATTGAAGCGAACCGGGCAACAGTCACCGGCAAACGCAATTAACCCGTTCCACCAATGAGAAAGGCCGAAGCCTTCATTGCAAGGAATCGGCCTGTCTCGAAAGTCACGCTGTCGGTGATTTCTTTGCGGGGATCACACCGGACAGCATGAAGGTTGTTCAACATGACTCAGGATAGCGGAGCTGGCTCACGGAATGGAGTCAGAAAGAAACCGAGACGCGGTGCAGGTTATCCCAGGCGGACGCCGTTTTTCTTTCACCGGTTCAGTCGGCTACTGATCAAGACCTGCGCGGCTCAGGTTATCGGTGCGGATGGTTGCTGGCTTCTGGCAATCATCGCTGCGACAGAAGACAGCAAACGCTATCGGGCTGCCGTCAGCTTCTACAATCCGCAACTCTCCGCGTTTTGCGGGTGGTCGATCGACAAACTCGACCGCGTCCGCAAACGCTGCATCGACGAAGGGTTTCTCCATTACGAACCCGGTGGCAATCGGACTCCCGGTCTGTATTGGGTGTTGGTCGATGATTCGTTGGGAGACGCACCGGACCTTGGACCGATCGGAGAGCTGGAGTCAGACTTCAAACCGCAAACTGCGGAACATTCTGCGGACGATTCCGCGACTGAACCGCGAACATCCTGCGGAGAGAACCGCGACAAACCTGCGGACCTTACAAACCTGTCCTGTCCAATAACTCCCCCCTCACCTCCAGACGCCGCGAACACGCGACCGTCGAAGCCTGAACCCGTCGGCGATGCTGACCAGTGGCAGAAGGTGGAGGGGGAATTGATTTCGGTTGGAGTCAGCCACTGGCGTGGCTTGCTCGGCAGTTACCGAGAGACCGGTTGCTCAGCAGAGCACGCGCTCGAGCTGATTGAATTCTGGAAGCGACACCAGGACAGATTCGATTCTCCGATTGGAGCACTGCATCACCGGATGGAGAACGCTCACCCGTCGATTCCCACTGACGAACGCTGGCCGGGACTTCAAGCGAAGCCAAAGACAGTTCGCACGGACGAAGCTCGCCAACGAAGTGATCAACAGTTGGCTGAGATCAATGCCGCCAAAGCCAAGGCAGCCAATGAGTCTGAACAGGCGAGCCGGCTGGAAGCTGAATTCGCAAACGCCTTAGACGCCGCTGGCGTGGAACTCCTGGTCGAATTGCTCCCGCAAGTTTTCCAACGTGAGAAACATGCTGAAACGCTTCGAACATCAGGTTGGCGAGAACTGCCCGGAATTGTGCGTCGAAAACTGGTAGCTGCTTTCGCCAAAGATTGCGGACCCGACAACACCTGTCACAGCAGCCATGAGCCGTCGAACGTTCGTCGGCAAAGTGGCCGCATCAACTCTTCATCGTCAGGCCTGGCCTGACAGAAAGGAATTCTGAGGCACACGCGAAACACAGATGGCCCGTCGATGGTCGACGGGCTGAGCTGCGGATGATTCCTCAACGCTGGGCAGTCCAGCCAGAAATGGATTTTGAACGATGAACGAACGGAACTTGTTCACAGTTGGAGCGGAGAAGCAGGACCGGCCGCCCGACAAACCAGTCGGTCTGCCGCACTCGGGATCGGACACCAGCCGCGAAGCTGCCACGCGAATGGTGCCGGCAGCAACCGCTCAGGCGGCTCGGGTGTTTCACTTCATCGCGGAGCGTGGCAAGGAAGGTGCCACCGATCACGAGGTTCAGGCCGCACTCAACATGACCGGCGATTCAGAGCGCCCGCGCCGCTGGTCGCTGCATCGTGCTGGACTAATTTGCGATTCCGGACAACGCCGCCAATCACCAACAGGAAGGAAAGCCATTGTCTGGATTGCGACCGAAAAGAAGTGACCAGCGACAGAGCTGTAACTCTGCCGCCGGTCGGATTGATCCGAGTCCGAAAACGGGCTCAAACCAGTTTGCAAAAGGAAGTGTGATGCCGTTAACGATTTCGCGAAAGCCCGGCCAGTCGTTCCGGGTTGGAAATGAAGTTCTGATCACCGTGGTTCAGTGTCGTCGTGGGGAGACTCGAATCTCTATCGACGCTCCGAAGCAACAGGAAATCGTCCGGGGTGAGCAGGAACAAACTGACGATCATCCCGGCTCGCGCAATGGTCGACGATCACCCGCGTCGCGTGCCAGGAGACTGAAACGGTCTGCCCGTCATCGTCGCGGTTATCGGAAGTCGGGAGCCGCTGTCGGATTCATTCGACAGTTCAAAGCGGTGATGCCTCTCGCATTGCCGCCGCTCGAATTTCGTCGTGATGCTCTGGCCCTTGCGATCCTGCGACGCCGTCGCGGGGATTCCGGTTCTTCCGGAGCTGCCGTTCTCGCCTGACGCGACAGGCTGAAATGCTGAAGCTTGTTTTCTCAGGAAATGTCCCGCCCGGAGTTTCGCTCCGGCGCGGGGCATCGTTCTGAGTTTCTTCTCCCGTTGGTCCGAACGGTCGACGCCGCGCGGATTCGTCGGAACTCCTGATACAGATCAGAATCTTACGGAGCGGTCTGCCGTTCCGCTCAGAAAGACAAAAGTCATGACCACGACAAACGACTCACCAGCGACTCTGACTCCGCTACTGACGGTCCGGGAAGCTGCCGATGTTCTGCGAGTCTCGGAACGGACGCTGTGGACGCTGACGCATTCAGGAGAGCTGCCGGCTGTTCACAGCCCAGTTCCAAATCCAGCAAGGCTGCCCAGAATCGCGGCGACAAATCACGGAGCTTGCGTCTGTGTTTCGGCGTGTTGAAGGTCAGGCCAGCGTGCCTGACTGTTTTCGCGAATCGCTGCTGTTCATCCGTCATCGAAAGCACTCCCATTACGAAACGAAAAAGCCCTGACCGCATTTTGTCGTTGTCACGCGACGGGGCCGGCCAGGGCTCAGTTACTGTTCGATTGGGTCGCCTCGTCGTTGCGTGACGAGACGGATGATAGAAATACGTTTCACGTCGTCAACCGCACATGAAACAAATTCCTTTCATTTTTCTCTAAAGGATCATATCCTCCGTCGGCTCGTCAAAGGCTCGTGCGAAAATTTCAATCCATTCCATGCTCGGAGCATGGTCGCTGTTGATCTTCTGCATGACCGCTGGTCGCGTGATTTCTTTGCCGGTGATCTTGCAGATTCGATTCCTGAGCTCTACCTGCGACAGATTTTGCTCAGTCATCAATCGCCGACAGTTCTCGCGAAACCTGTCCACGATCTGGAGCGGTTTCGATTCGATCGTTTTCAATCTGGGTTTTGTCGTTGCAACCATGCGAGGCATGTTACTTACCTTTTCAGCTTTAGAAAGACCGTTCACTAAGAGTTGGACTGTCAGTTTCCTTCGAGACGAACTCGCTGGCGTTCCTGCGTGCTCATTCCACTCGAATGAGGCTTCGGTATGATCGCCTCGGCCTGTGCGTCCTTCAGTTTCGGCCTTTCGAAGTCAATCCCGAGCTTCTCGAATAAGTCGTGCGTCATCTGGCTGATTTCACTTTCCTGTTCCTCAATGTCGCCGATGTTGAAGTCATCCCCTTCTTCCAGTTGTCGTTCAAGAAGTGACTTCAAAATCTGAGTCTGCAAGACCATCGATCGAAGCTGAAGTAACTGCACTACGGAATCATCAGTCACGTTCTCTCCTCCGTAAGGGGTGCGTGATTTCTGGCCGGCGCGAGCTGCCACTCGTGTCGGCCATTTACCGTCCGTGAATGTCTGAATCTCAAAAGGAATTCTCTGCGTCAGTGACATAAGCGCACTCAAGCCAGGAATTTCCGCTTTCGTCCCACACGAAACCGTGCACTTTCATCAGGTCTGTGAGTTCATCGAAACCTGCCACATCCCGCTCGTGGACAACACTGCAGATTTGGATGCGGCCGGTTTGAAGGTGATGCCACACTTGAGCAACTTTTGTTGCATCGCCAGCCACTGTCATCCAGTCGCCTGCATGTGGAACCGTGAGACAATCAACTTCACCGACATACGTTCGTTTTTCCGACTCAATCTCGACGGTCAGCGAAACTACGCATCTGATCGTGGTCTGCTTCTGTGAATCGACAGGGCCATTCTCATCTTGAGTTGCAGTATCGGCTTCATCCTTGAGTTGGATATCTGATGGGACTTGATGCCTATCAGATGCAAGCAGATGCTCCATTGGCAGAACCATGATCTTGGCGACGACACCGCAGGCCGGATCCGTGTGAGTGACGTTGGTTACACGGCACATGTATTGCGTCCCGACATCAATTGTTTCGCCGATCGTCGGTACACGGGAGACAGGTCGCACGAACCGGCTCAACTCTTCACCTTCTGGAGAACAGACGGCACAACTGACCGACATGATCGTTTCGCCGACGATTTCTGACAGCTTTCCTGAAACTCGGAGTCGATGAAGATGTCGTTTCACGATTGAATCTTGAACATCACTCGGAACACCTGCTGCTTCCGGGTATCGATCTCTTTGTTTGCCAGAGACCGGAGCATCTACTTTTCGAAAGATGCCAGCATGATCATCAAAAGCCCAAAACAATGATTCACCGGATGACTCGACCGCCATCTCCTCAATACTCTCAAACTGGTGCCTCTTGTTGTGCCAACGACCGAAATACTCAGTAGGCTCGCGTTGTGGTTGTTCTACATTCGAAACTTCAAACCCAATTGATTCCAGTAGTGGCGAGACGTCTTTAATCCAGTCTTCGGGGTACTCGAGATCGCTAGTCGATACCCAGTAATGACCGGTGTCCGAAATTCTTACGACTTTGGAGATACACGTTTCGTCGCTCTCGAAACCTTCCCAAATTGGAACAAGAAGGACGTCACCAACTTGCGGCGGACTGTGCCAGTTGTTCTCTCGTATGGCTTCAAACTGACCATCGCCACATTCGATATGAATGCTCAAGGTGACGCGAATAGCTTCTGAGTCGGCGACTTCTGCAGATTCTGTCATTCGGAATCGTCCCGTGATTGCCCGAAGCCAAAGGATTCGCATTGATAGAACGAAACAAGGCGAACCGCCGTGGTTACGACTGCTCGCCTTGTCCACGGCGACTCAAATAAATTTTCAAAATGGGCGGAGGGAGAATCGAACTCCCGACACCAGGATTTTCAATCCTGTGCTCTACCAACTGAGCTATCCGCCCTTGTTTTCTGCTGGCAGCTGTTGGTGCGCTGTCAGATTTTGCTGAGTCGGGAATCGAAATTCCGTTTGCATGGCTCGTCAAAATGGCGGACCAAGCTAACTCGTCTGTCGCAATCTCCAAGCTGTCAAACGACTTGCGTCGATCGACCAATCTCGAAGACGCGAAACTCTAGTCGATGGTCTGCGGCCATGCAACACTCGATACGGCAACTTCCCAGACGTTTGGCGAGTCTTCGCGCGGGTTCTTCGAGCGTTGTCGGCGGTGCCGGTTTTTCCACGGCTGATTCGAGACAAATCGGTTGATGAGTCCCGTTAGTCTTCAGGCGTCTGGAGGATCTCTAATGCGGCATCACGAAGATGAGCGTTGACCGAAAGTCCGTTGTTTGAGTGGATGGTCACGTCGCCGTTGAAGTCGACAAAGTGGCCTCCGGCTTCCTGCATGATGGGCACCAGCGCCGCGCAGTCCCATGGGTTGAGCAGCGGGTCGACCATCAAATCGGCTCGGCCAGTGGCCACCAGAATGTGACCGTAGCAGTCGCCCCACCCTCGGCTGATCGCTGTTGAATCGCAGAGTTTGTCGAACGCAGCCTGACGTCCGACTCGTCGCCAGCCCTGAATGGTAGTCGTGCAGAAAACGGCTTCGTCCAGGCTTTTGACGTCGGACGCGCGAGCCGGTCGACGGTGATTCTCGCCAATCTGCCACCAGGCTCCCAGCCCCTTCGCTGCGAAGACAACTTCATTAAGTGCCGGAAATCGGCAAAGACCCAGCACCTGTTTGTGGTCGTATTCCAACCCGATCAACGTGCCGAAGAGTGGGACTCCGTGGATGAACGATTTCGTTCCGTCGACGGGGTCAAGAATCCATCGCCAGCCGCTGGTGCCCGCCGTTTCTTCGAACTCTTCGCCGAGAATTCCATCGTCCGGATACTGAATACTGATCAGTCGACGCAGGAGTTCTTCGGCACCTCGATCTGCGGCAGTGACTGGTGAGGAATCACGTTTTCGTTCGACTGCCAGTTCCGGAGACTGGTAGTGGCACATGATGAATTCAGCCGCTTCCTTTGAAGCATTGACTGTGAAGTCGAGCCGCGGTGGCAGTTCGGTAGAATATTTTGCTGGCATGAGCGAAACGCGACGATCGGCTACAGGGCGGTTCAGTCAGAGTGTCGCCGAAGGGGTGCATTGGGCATTCACTTCGCCGAGACTAACAGACGGAGATCATCGCAAGGAGTTGACAGATGAGCAATCAACTATCCAGTCTCGTTACTTCGTGATCAACGAGCTGATCGTAAGAAAGGGCCGCCACTCTCCCGGAAGCCGATTCCACGCCAGCTGCCGTGGAGGTGCGGAACCGGACGACGCAACGAGAGCGGCGGCTTTTCGATCGGCCACAAGCTGCCGGAATCCGGCGCCCATGACCCGCGCTAAACAAAACAGCTCGCTCATCCATAACTTGAATGAGCGAGCTTTTGCGAAATCAGAAAGTGCGACTATTCAGCAGCTGGTCGTTGAGGTCGTCCGCCGCCGTCGCCTTCCGGCCGGCCGCCGCGATCACCACCACGTGCCCCGCCCTGTCCGCGATCGCCGCCGCGTCCTCCACCTGGCTGACCACCTGGCTGACCACCTCGTTGGCCTCCTCGGCCGCCGCCGAAGAGTGATCGAGGATCGACGTCAAACGGCTTGCCTTTCATGTCGGCAAACTGCTTTTTCTGATCGTCCGAAAGAACGGCCAGCAGTTTTTCATCGCTCTTTTTCCGAGCTGCTTCCATCTTCTCACGAATTCCTTCGAAGCCGCCACCGGCCCGCATTTCTTCGAACATCTTGCGACGATCGTCGTCGGCTGATTTTCTGGCGTCTTCGACTCCCTTCTTTTGTTCGGACGTCATCTTGAGTTTTTTGGCGACTTCCTCATTCGCCAACGCGCGAAGTCCCATGATCTGAAGGGCGATCTCGTCGAGCCGTTTTGACTGAGCTTCAGACAGGAACTCCGCGAGATCTTTTTCTGCCTCTTTGACGAGTGAGGATCGCTTCTTGCCGAGTTCTTCGAACTTTGTTCGCCGTTCATCTTCAGGCAGGCTGCGGAAGTCGATTCCTTTGAACAGCTCACTTGAGTCTGCACGCAGCACTTCAGCGAGTTGCTTCACAAAGTAAAGCTCGTCCTCACCCAGCTTCAGTTCTTCCTGAATCGGCTTTGCCGAAGCCAGTGTCAGCTTGTCGATCCCTCCGCCGCCGGGACGGCCACGACCACCAGGGAATCCGCCGCCACGCTGACCACGACCACCCTGGTCGCCGCCTCGTTGCCGGCCCTGACCTTGTCCCTGGCCCTGCTGACCACGTTCGCGACCGGCGCCGTCGCGACCCTGTCGTTCTTCCTGAGCCTGAGCGACTGTCGACAGCATCATTACCAGCGCGAGGCCGATGCTGGAAATTTTTATGAGACACTTCATTCCGCTGGGTTCCTTCATAATGTCGATTGCCAAAACTAAACAGGATTCGGGTGCCAGTCGGCAGCCGTTCAAAGATTTAGACCGATACGTCGTGTACTGAAAAATCGAAACCTGTATCCACAGCGAGAGCGGACGAAAACTATCGTAAAACAGGCTGTCGTGCCCCAGCGTGGATTTTCCGCGTGGGCTTGCGGTAACTACAGTTTGCTTTCGGCGAGTCACAAAGTCACATTGGGTTTATGGAAGAAGAGGTCATCAACAAGCTGATCGCTGGCGGCGACGCTGCCGTCGCGGAACTGTTCTCTGAATTTCAGCCTCGACTGGAGCGAATGGTCGAATTTCGGCTGGACCGGCGGCTGCGTGGGCGCGTCGACTCTCTGGACATCATTCAGGAGGCGTACATCGAAATCGCACGCCGAATCAGTGACTACACGACCAATCCGACTGTCGCGTTTTACGTCTGGGTCCGACAGATCACCTGGCAGACGCTGGTGTCGGTCCATCGGCGACACCTCGGCCAGAAGCGGCATCCTGGAATGGAAGTGCGGCTGAACCGAAAAGGCCCCAACGAGACCGCCTTCTCGATTGCCGAAGCGCTGGTCGGTCAGTTGACGTCTCCCAGCGGCGCCGCCCGTCGGCAGGAAGATTACGACCAGCTTCGTGAAGCTCTTTCGACGATGGACGACACCGACCGCGAAGTTCTTGCACTCAGACACTTTGAACAACTTGGCAACAACGAGGTCGCCGACATTCTTGATATCAGTCGAACGGCCGCGAGCAATCGGTATGTGCGAGCGATCAAGCGACTCGGAGACGTGCTGGCAACGCTTCCTCATTTTCAGGGGCCGGATTCGTGACCGACACGACTTCTGACAGAAACCCCGTCGACCTTCTGGCGGACGAGTTCGCTGCCGAACTGCGCGATGGCATCGGGCCGTCAATCGACGACTACGTCGCCAGACATCCGGAACTGGCAAACGACATCCGCGCGACGTTTCCGTCCATTGAGATGATGGAGAAGCTCAGCCGAAGGGAACATACAGAGCGGAAGTTTGAACGACAGACCAGCCGTCTGATCACGGACTCGCTCGAAACTCTGGGCGACTTTCAAATCCTGCGTGAAGTCGGCCGAGGCGGCATGGGGATTGTTTATGAGGCCGTCGAGAAATCGCTGAAGCGTCGCGTCGCGCTGAAAGTTCTCGGGCCAAACGTCGCGGGCTCTGAGAAGCAGATTCAGCGATTCAATCGCGAGGCGGAAGCGGCGGCCCGACTTCACCATACAAACATCGTTCCGGTTTACGGCACCGGCGAGGAAAGAGACCTCCACTTCTTCGCGATGCAGTTCATCGATGGCGTGCCGCTGAGCGATGTCATTCGTTCCGTGGGTGGGCGGCCGATCAAACGCGACGGTTCCGGGCAGTCCGGCAGTGGGTCGCTCTCCGACAGACTTTTGGCATCGGCCACTGATAACGACATTCCGGGCAACGAGCCCGGTGCCGATGAAAGCGGCGACGCGACGCGGCTCTTTAATGCTCAAGGTGCCGCACACGTTCTTCTGACCGGCACGCACAAAGATCGCAGGCTGCAGGCGGATACCGACTCGACATCCGAGCGACTTCTCGACGACAACAATGGTTCTCCTTCAATCTCGGATGCCGAAGCTCCGAGAACAGAGACTGAGAATTCAACGGCAGCGCCCGGGCTGCCTGCGATTTCGATGAGGTACTGGCGCAGCGTCGCGCGGCTCGGCGCTCAAGTGGCCGACGCGCTGCACTATTCGCATCAGCACGGGGTTCTGCATCGAGACATCAAACCGTCGAACCTGTTGCTGGATCGTCAGGGCGTTGTCTGGGTCACCGACTTCGGGCTCGCCCGTCACGAAGATCAGGAAGGCATTACCAACACCGGCGACATCGTCGGAACGCTCCGGTACATGGCCCCGGAGCAGTTCAACGGCGACTCGAACACGCGCAGCGATATCTACAGCCTGGGCCTGACGCTTTACGAACTGCTGGCGCTGAGGCCGGCGTTTGAAGAGTCTCGACACGGTCCGCTGATTTCGCAAAAGACCAGTTCGATGCCGCCAGGTTTGCGTTCGATCAACAATGACATTCCGCGCGACCTCGAAACCATCACGCAGAAAGCGTGCGCGACGAACCCCGCAGACCGATATGGAACAGCTGGCGAACTCGCGAACGATCTGCGACGGTTCCTGGAAGATCGCCCCGTGCTTGCTCGCCGAGCGACGGCGGCAGAACAGTTTGTCAGATGGGCACGGCGAAACCCCGTCGTCGCATCACTGAGCGGAGCGACCGTCACGCTTCTGGCGACCGTCGCGGTTGTCTTGGCCGTCGGCCAGTACCGTACTCAGGCGGCGCTGGACGTCGTTGGGCTGCAGAAATCCCAACTGGAAGAGAGACAGACTCAACTCGACCAGTCTTTGGTCGCGGAACGAACTTCGTCGAAACTGGCTCGTGCAGAGTACGCACGCGCCGAGCAGAACCTGCAACTGGCCATCGAAGCTTTCGACTCGATCATCGACAACGTTGCCTCCCGCGGAGTGCCTCAGTCATTGACGCTCAATCTGGACGACGATGATCCCAGCGAAGAGGAACCTCGCGTTTACGACACGATGTTAACCGCGGCCGATGCCGACCTGCTGGAAGCATTGCTCGCATTCTTCGACGACTTCGCCGGCCAGAATCAGACGGACCTTCGATTGCAGTCGGCGTCTGCGCGAAAGCGAGTCGGTGACATTCAGCAACGACTCGGCCGGTTTGAAGAGGCCGAAGAAACTTACCGCCAGTCACTTGAAGCGTTCGAAACTCTTTCCGCTCAAAAGCCCGACGATCTGCAACTGGTCATCGCTCAGGCTCGCATCCACAACGAAATTGCAATCGCCGCCAGCCGACGCGGTGCCATGCGGGGAGCATTCGAGCAACACGATCGGGCGAAGGACCTGTTACAGGAAACTGCCGGAGTCATGGACACGGCAAGCGGCAAACTGGAACTCGCCCGTACGCTGGGTTTGTTAACAACAATCGGCTCCCGATCTGGGATATCCGCACTGATGTCGCTTGCCAGGAACGGCGCATCGAGTGGTCGGCCACCTTCCGACGGAAGATCACGCGGCGATAGCAGCCGGGACCGTGATCGACGGCCGGGCAGTGAAGCAGGCGAAAGCCGATCAGTCAGCGACAACTCCGGCGACGGTCGACCGCAACGGGAACGCTCGAATGGCGAGCGTCCTGAAGGAGGCCGACGCGGTTCCGGGCCGGGTGGAAGTTCGCGAGGTGGATTCAGAAACCTATCTGAGATGTTCCGTAAAGCCAGCGACCAGTCGCTCGCGTTACTTGCCGAGTTGCTTGAGCAGGATCCTTCGCGACCTGATTATCGTTTGGAACTGGCAATCGCGTGGCGCAACCGGGTGACTGTTGCCAGGATCGCCGACGATCCCGAGATGGGTAAAGTCGCCATCACCACAGCGATTAAACATCTCGACGAACTCGCCCGCGACTTCCCGGAAGATCCCGTCTACCGCTTCGAACTCGCAGACACACTTTGCATGCGTTCGTCGAGAAACAGCGACACCGAAACGTCGACAGAACCGCTGCAGCGAGTTCGGCGTGCAGTCGTGCTGTGTGAGGATCTGATCGAGAGTTACCCGAACGTGACCGAATACCAGGCACTGATGGGCACGTCTTTGACTCGCTTGGCCATGCTGCAGCTGAAACTGGACAACATCGACGGCGCGGAAGCCGCGTTTCACTGGGCGATTAACTTTCAAAAACCATTGGCGGAACGATTCTCAACGGTGTCGCTCTACCAGATTGCCTATCTGCAGTCGCTATGGGGGCTGTCCGAAATCAGCGTTGCGCGAAATGAGCCCGCAGCAGCACTCGGCTATCTCGAAACGGCCATCGACCGACTTCAGATTCTGACGAGCAATGCTCCAAAGAATCGCATGCTGGAGCATTACCTCGAAAAGCTCCGCCGCCGCCGCGGCGAATTAGCCCGGCCATCTGCCGAAGAAGTTCCGGTCGAAGCAGCAACCGCCGGCTGACTGCCCCTGAGTTCCCGCAGGGTATGTCAAGCGCAGCGCCGGCGAGCAAATGGGAGCATTCACCGCCCGCGGCTACACCTGCGTTTACGCAGACATCCTCGACGAATACGTGACCTACGCGATGGAACTTGTCGGCGACATCCTGGTGAACACGGCCGTCCCCGAGGACGATCTCAAGCAGGAAAAGATCGCGATTCAGCGGAAAATTGACCTCGTTGCCGACTCGCCATACGAACAACTCAACGCCGTTCTCAAGTCAGCCGCCTAGCGCGATCACCCGCGTGGAAAGCCTGTCCACGGAACGAAGGAAGGCGTCGACCGAATCCACCATGACGTCGTTCTGGGCGTCATCGGATAATCACTCGATAACGCCTTTTCATTAGGCCTCGTTGCCGAGCGATCTGCGTGCCGACGAAATCTCGCGAACTGAAACATCCGGCATAATCCAGTGAATCGTCGCAGTTGGAAGCACCGTTCAGGTCCGTCTCGCAATTCTAGAACGCGTGTCGCCAAGCCGTCATAGACCGCCGCCGCAACGGTGTTTGGACTAGGTTTCGGCACTCACGTTCTGAAAACAGGTTCCCAACGTGCGTCCTGTATCAAAAACCGGGCCGTCAATGCGGCACAGCAATCCTTGAGGACTCGCTGTCATGCAGAATACTGATTCACTTTCACGAGCCATCCACGCAGCACGAGCCGGGCAACCCGCTCTGGCCCGCTTCCATTGTCAACAGGCTGCGGAGATGCAGTCTGACGACCCGTTGGTGTGGCTGTGGCTGGCCTGGCTGTCAGACTCACCGTCGAGCATGTATCAATGCCTGCAGGTGGCTCAGCGAGACGCCCGCTACAGCGAGATCGCCGAGGCCGGAATCGCATTCGCCCGAGCTTTATGCGGCACCGAGACCAGCTTCGACGATTCCCCAAGCGACGCCACCGACACATCTGATGTTGCCTTATCCCCGCCTCGAATCGGTGACACGCACCACGAAGATTCCGTCGCAAACGCCTTTGCAGCGTTGCCGGAGTCACCAACCTCTGAACCAAATGACGAGCCCGCAACGGCTTACTCCGAAGCTGTTGAGTCCGCATCGGGAATCGATTCAGCTCCCGAGAACGGGCCTGAACAACGATGCTTCGAAGCGTTGAATGAGCTGTCGACGGACGTCAGCGGCGACGACACAGTCGGCAACACGCCAGACGTCGACTCCGAAACGTTGCTGCATCCAGACACTGACCTGTTCGCCGTCGCCCAAGCCATGCTGGCTGAAACAGATAACGGCGAAGCGTCCAATGACGGCGGCCTGGCTGCTGGCGTGTCGGTGACGAATGATCCCTGGACCATTCGGCAGGACGATACGCCTTCAACAGAAGTATTTGATACTCCGGCAGAACCAGCCGCCGATGAACCACGGGCCGAATATCCAGTCGCCGATCACTCGGCCGACGAATCAAGCCCGGCGTGGGCGGGCAGCCTTGATTCATGCGACGATCAGTCGGAGTGGTCTGCGGAAGCCGATGAGTTTATCCCGATTGCGGAGTCTGCTTCGGCAGTCGAGGAAGAAGCACTCGCCGAGGTCGCTGCGGCCGAAATTCTGTCCGCCGAAGTTGCCGAGGAAGAACTGACAGACAATGCCGCAGGGCTTCAGTCAGACTTTGTCAATGCCGCCCACGAAGCCCGCATCGACGTCGATGCCGAGCACGATTCCAGCGGCGACGACAGCAAAGTGACACCGACAGTCCTCGTCGTTGACGACAGCCCGACGATACGCAAGCTGGTACAATTGACCCTGCAAGGCTGCGGCTACAAGGTCATAACGGCGTTCGACGGCGTCGCAGCGATCAAGGAAATCGCCCGTCACGAACCGAGTTTGATTTTGCTTGATACGAACATGCCTCGACTCGACGGCTACCAACTCTGCAGCCTGATCCGAAAGCACGAACGAACACGGCACATTCCCGTCGTCATGCTGTCGGGTAAGGACGGCGTCTTCGATCGAATTCGCGGAAAGATGGTCGGCTGCACCAGCTACATCGTGAAGCCGTTCGTCCCGGAAGGATTGATCGAAGAAGTCGAGAAGTACATCGGCGAAAACGCTGAGACACAGACTTCGTAAACCACACAACGTCGGTAGTTATCTCTCACACGCTGCGTTCACGGGCTCTAACGCCGAAGTCAGCGACAGTACCAGGTGTGCCGATTCACGGGTTCCAATTCGTCGCTCCGCGAGGAGCTGGCCAAGTGTCAGGCCGTCGACCAACTCACTGACGATGAATGGGCAGACTTTCGTACGACCGACTTCATAGACAGGCACGATTCCCGGATGACTCAGCCGCGCGGCACTTTTCGCCTCCCGCAGAAATCGGTCTTCCTCTTCCTGACTGCCAAAGGCGCCGCGTCGTGGCACTTTGATGGCGACCGTGCGGTCGAGTTCGGTGTCGACAGCACGGTACACCGTCCCAAAAGAACCGCGGCCCACTTCTTCGAGCAAACGGAATTTTCCGAGTTCGGGAAGCTTGCCGGTGGCAGAGTCGAATCGGCGATCAGCGTCCACGTGAAATGAACTACCGCACGACGGACACACCACGTCGTCGGCATCGCCGACGTCCACGATGGCAATCGGATTGTGACAATGTGGACAGTTCAGCCGCGTGGAGAGTCCCTGGTTTCGCTCGACAGGGGAAACTGAAGTAAGGCGTTGGTCCAACTCAGTCTGCCATTGCGGAAAGCGCTCGATGTACTCCCTGGTGGCGACATCGGGATCGAGCCGCTGCCGTATGCGAAATTCGGCCACGATCAACTCGATGATCGCCTGTGGATGGTCCTTCAATTCAGAAAAATCTGGCCAGGTAGGACTCCAGACGCACGGTTGGCTCTGAACTCAGTCGTCGTTCCAGATCGATCTGAATCAGTTCACTGAGTAAACGAAGTCGAACGCCCGAGTCTTCCGGCAGGTGCGTCTCAATGTCGGGTTCTGTTCCGGCCTGCCAGGCAGCCTCGAAGCCTCCACAGATCGCATCGATCTGTTGCTCCTGCTGTAGCGACATTTCGTCCGGCTGCGGCCCCGAGTTACTCATCCTGTTGATCCTGTTCCCACAGACGGCGAATAAGATTCAGTCGGCGTTCGACCGTACGGCTGGTGACATTGAGTCGCTGAGCAATGTCCTCATTTGTGAATCCCTCCAGACGAGCCACAGCTATTTCCCGCAACTCGTCATCAGCCAGCAATGCCATCAGCCGCTCAAACTCCTCGGTGACCTGCAAGCTGAATTCCGGGGTCGGCTCGAGGCCAACGAGTTGGCCAAGGTCAATCCCATCATGAGAGTCTGAATCAGTTGTTTCTCCGACAACTTTGCCCCCACCGCGCTTCGCGTCAGGAGCTTTGCGACGAGCGCTGATCGCCTTTCGTTCGGTGATCATCACCAGAATCTGCCACAGATCACTGCGATCTTCCAGTTCGGAAAATCGCTCCCTATCTACAGCTCGCAGGAACGAGTCGAAGGCCGACAGAACGACATCTTCTTCGTCGGCAAGTCCGCGAGGTGCCGTGCCGAGACGGCGATGCGCGAAGCGCGAAGCGGACCAGTTGATCAACGTACCGATTCCAGAGTTGGCGGTCCGCATCGGATTCGGCGTTTTTGAGTCGATCGATCAATAACGAGACGCTGCCCTGATCCGACATAGATTCTGCCTTGCACCTGCGATCCGTGCTGACTCTCGCTGTGGCCAGCCCGTTGAGCAATTCAAACTCTCGTAAAGCATTTCAAGCAAGTGGTTTACGCCACTTTCATGCTACCGGTGCTTTGGGGAGGTCACAACTCCTCGGGACACTTCCACAAGAATCTCAGTATCCAATGAGCGGAAACTCCATTTTCTTTGTCGGGGCAGCCGGCCTCACTGCGAGTGAGTATTCAGGGCCACAAGGCAATCAAGAAACTCTCACTTGGAGTGAAGCAGATGTCGAACGTAATCATTCGTCACGAATCAACGGCATGCCCTGACTGGTTTCAGTCAGCACGTGATTGGAGGGCATCTTTGGCCACGATTGGCTCGCGAAGTGGCCAGATGAAGAAAGGCACTGCGCCCAGAGAAACGACCAGTCGGCTTAGAACATGCCCTAAATTTCCGTTCATGTCCCGGTTCATCGTTACCGGCGCGGACTTACTCTTTGCCATCATCCTGAGTGAATTTCTGGCCGCAATTTTTCTGGGATTGTCGGCTGTGTTTTGGCAACTGCGTTGTACACCGATTTGAGATTGCAGCCGCGTTCTTGCTGACTCGTAATGCTGCCACCTGGATGTGCAGTCGGTGATGACCAGATTTCTGAGTCAACCTCTGAGGAGCTTCCGCTGAAGTCGGTGTATTGGGCAAGCGGGGATCTTCAATTCTCCGATCCCCACCATCCTTTGGGTGAGTAATCTGGCCGCAGGAATCCGGCGGCTTGAGCTTCCAGCCCCGGCAGAGTCTTCTCTCGTGTTCGGACCTTGTCCGCGACCCAGCGTTGCTCGCTGAAGTTGGGATTCGGGATCGGCATGCGGGCTCCGGTTTCGGCCAGCCAGTCGTTGAGTCGATCACGCAGGCTTGCGACGCGATCGGCATTCTTTGCGGCGACGTTTGTCTGTTCGCCGTGATCGTTGGCCAGGTTGTAGAGCTCGTCTCGACCGTCCTCGTAATAGTGGATCAGCTTCCAGTCGCCGTCACGAATGATCGCGCTGGGCTCGCCGCCCTGGTTTCCGTAATGCGGGTAATGCCAGAACAGTGGACGACTGGCGATCTCCCTCTTGCCCTTCAACAGCGGAACCAGACTCACGCCATCGACGTGCTGCTGAGGTCGAAGCTTCTGACCGGTCATCTCAAGTAGCGTCGGATAAAAGTCAGCTCCGGTTACTGGCACGTCGCAGGTTGAACCGGCCGATTTCACACCCGGACCGGCGATGTAGTACGGCTCGCGAATGCCGCCTTCCCACTGCCGTCCTTTTCCGCCGCGAAGAGGAAGGTTGGACGTCGCTTTGCCATCTCCGGCCGATACTCCGCCGTTGTCCGACGTGAATACGATGATTGTGTTGTCGGTTAAGCCGTTGCGATCCAACGCGGCCAGCGCGACCCCGACAGCGTCGTCCATCGCTTCGATCATCCCTGCATAGACCGGATGATCCTGCACCTGCCGTACGGGACTCGTCCGGTCAATGATGAAGCGATGATCGGGCGTCGGCAGCTTCTCAGCCTTCGCTCGATACTTCGCCCACAACGGCTTCGTCGACTGAATCGGCCCATGCACCGAGTAAAACGACAGGTAAGCAAAGAACGGTTCCTTCGCATGATCGTCGATGAACTTCGCCGTTTCTCGCCCCAACCGCTGAGGCAGCGATTCCCCCGCCGGCCCGTCTTTCATTTTCGGATTGTTGTACGGAGCGAAGTAACCACCCGGCGGCGAGCCTCGATGGTGTCCCCCGACGTTGATCTCGAAACCGTGGTCTTCCGGGAACGAGCCCTTGTCACCCAGGTGCCACTTCCCAGCAAAGAACGTGCGATATCCCCCTTCTTTGAACGACTCAGCAAGTGAAGTATCCTCGGCCGGCAAAGCATGCACGTACTTCGCCGGAAGCAGTTTGGTGTTGCGTTTCCAGCCGGTTCCTTCGGCAGCTCCGATCCAGTCAGTAATTCCGTGCCGCGCCGGAGTTTTTCCCAGCATGATCGTCGCTCGCGACGGACTGCAAACCTGACACCCGGCATACCCTTGAGTAAACCGAACTCCGGACTTTGCAATCCGGTCGATGTTGGGGCTCTCGTAAAACGTACTTCCTTCGACACTCAAATCCCGCCAGCCAAGATCGTCCGCGAGAATAAACAGAACGTTCGGTCGCGACTTCGACTCCGCCGCCGATGACGAAGTGGCAAGCAATTCAAGCATCAGAACGAGCGTCATCAGACAGGTGATGGCCAGGCAAATCGTAGATCTGTGCAAAGTACATTTCCTTAATTCAAGGGTGAGGTCACGGACAGTTCCGCGTCCTACAGACTGAGCCATTTCAATTCGGCCCGTGCTGGACATCGGGCACGATCAAGTTTTCTGAGGTCAGCTTTTATATCATGGTCGGTGTGGCAACGCGAAGCGTCAGAAGCTGCCCACCCGCACTCGTGAACTCCCATTGCGATTGCCGTAACGGCGGATCGTTGTTCTGATGAGCGGATCAGAAGTTCCCTTCCGATTACGCTCCACGCTGATGTTGCCAGGTCTCCGGATAAAGCGAGCCCATTCATGAGAAGTATCATCCAAACCGTTTCGGCGTTGGCAGCGACCCTGCCGATTCTGACATTCGCAAGTCAGGCGGATGTCAAAACGCCAGCGCAGCAGTATTCGGAGATCTTCAAACAGTACAGTCCCGTGAGCGGCGGGCTGCGAGGAGCGGCTACCGATTCGGACCGCAAAGCCGCCGTTGAGAGCCTCGCACCGTTCGCGGCGAAGTTTGTCGACCTGGCCGAGAAGTACCCGAACGATCCGATTGCTTTGAAGGCTCTGCGGCAGGCAATTCAAGTCGACGTCTCAGCGGACTCTGCAGCACAGAACGCGTGGGAGATGAATGAGTCCAAATTCCCGGCCGGCAGCATCGAAGGTGCTGCTGGAAAAGCGGTTGCCCTCGTGCTTCGAAACCACGTCCTCAGCAAGCAACTGGCACCCGTGGTCGACCGAATGCGGTACGGCTATCGGAAAGACTACGAAAAAGGGCTGGCCACGGTCCTCGAAAAGAATCCTCATCGAGACGTTCAGGCTTTGAGCTGTCTGGCACTCGCGCAATACCTCAGCGACAAATTGCAAATGCTCAATCTGTCTGACGACAGAGTGGAACTCGAGTCGTGTTTCGAGATCGTCTTCGGCAAACAGTACCTGCCCGAGTGGCGACGGCGCGACCGAGACAAGCTTGAAATGCGAATCGAGGCACTCTTCGAACGAGTTGAGAACGAATTCAGTGACGTCAAGTTTCGAGGCGGCACTGTCGGTGAAGTCGCAAAGCGGGAGCTGTACGCGATCCGGAATCTGAGTGCCGGCAAAGTCGCTCCGGAAATCGTGGGCAAAGACCAGGACGGCACGCCGTTAAAACTGAGCGACTATCGCGGGCAGGTGGTGCTGCTCTATTTCTGGAGCGAATTCTGACTCACCTGACGGACCACCTGGCCACACGAGCGGTCGCTCGTTACGAAACTGAAAGATAAGCCCTTCGCATTGATCGGCGTAAATTCCTGGGTCCACGATCCAGGCGAACTCAAAGAAACGATGAAAGAACACAACATCAACTGGCGGTCGTTCGACGATGAAGGAGACCTCAACCGACAGTGGAATATGCCCGCCACGCCGACCTTCTTCATCATCGATCGCACAGGGACGATCCGGCACAAATGGATCGGCAAGCCCGCCGAAAACTCTGTCGACAACGCACTGGACAAGCTGATTCTGGAAACAGAACAGGCAGCTTCACCAAACTAGCATCCCATCGACGGGCACGCGGCAGGTCACATCTCGCAACTTTAAGGTGCATTTCGGCACCGGACCCGTTGCACAACACTTGAGTCCCGACTCCATCGATCATTCCTTCAGAAAGAACCGCATCCATGCTTGAATACGATCTGCTCCTGCGCGGCGGAACCCTCATCGACCCGGCAGCCGGAGTGCACGCCTTGAAAGATGTGGCGGTGACCGGCGGAAAAATCGCAGCGATCTGTGATCCTGGCACCGAACAGCGGGCACGAAAGATTGTAGACGTCGGCGGCCTGCAGGTTGTGCCCGGCCTGATCGACATGCACGTGCATGTTTTTCCCGGTGTCAGTCACTTCGGAGTAGATCCGGATTCAACCTGCATTGCACGCGGAGTGACCACGGCCGTCGATTTCGGAACAGCTGGCGGGTTGATCTTCGACGGGTTTCGTCAATTGGTCATCGATCGAGCGAACACGAGAGTGTTTGCGCTGCTGCACATTGCCGGGCAGGGAATGATCAGCAGCCCTGGCACGTTGCCGGCGCTGGGTGAGCTGACAGACCTGAGGTACTGCAATGTCGAGAACGTTGTCCGCACGGTCGAACGGCATCGAGACTGCATTGTCGGAATCAAAATTCGCCTGACCGAAAACCTGGCCGAAGAGGGAAAGAACGAAGCTCCGGGGCTCCAGTTGGCTCGGCAGGCGGCCGATGAAACCGGACTGCCGCTGGTCATCCACAGTCCGGATTCCTCACTCCCGATGTCGCACGTGATGAACAACATGCGGACGGGAGACGTGCTGACTCATTGTTACCACGGTCGACGCTGCGGGATCGTCGACGAAAAAGGGCGAGTGCTGCCCGAAACAAAGGACAAGCTCGATGAAGGACTGTTGATGGACGTCGGCCACGGCTGGGGAAGTTTCTCGTGGCCGGTCGCGCAAAGCATGGTCGACGCAGGGGTCATCGCCGATTTCATCAGCAGCGATCTGCACACCTACAACCTGCACGGCCCGGTGTTCGATCTGCTGACCACGATGGACAAGTTCCTGCTACTGGGCATGGACTTCGACGAAGTCATTCGCCGCACAACTGCCGAGCCTGCAAAGTTTCTGAACCGACAACACGAAATCGGCACACTGGCTGTCGGCGCGACGGCAGACATCACCGTACTGGAAATCGAAGAAGGCAAGTTCCCACTAAAAGACTCGCACGGAGTGATCAAAAACGGAACGCAGCGTCTGGAAGTCCGCCACACCTTCCGAGCCGGCCGTCCCACCGGCCTCCTCCCACGCCCCACCGAACAACACCTGCACGCGAGAGCTGCCACGTCATAATGCTGAACCGAGTCTTGCTCGTCGCGAAGTCGATCACCGGATCGTCCGGTTCGTCAAGTGTCTCGCGACCTCACCTGCTGGAATCGAGACTTCGCTCTTCCCGACTGCGGCGTTGCCAGAACGGCTGGTCGCGGAAACGCTTTTCCTGACTGTAGATCCGCTGTCGCTGTCTTTGAAACTGCAGCACTCCCGCCGCGACATCATCTGAGTATTTTCGCAACGCAGACTCATCTCCCTCCAACGCGGCAAGGGCCGCGACTGCTGACTGCCGACCCGTCCAGAGTGCTGTCGTGAGACCATGCGATGACAGCGGGTCGAATGCTGCGGCGGCATCGCCGCCAGCGGCCCAATTCGGGCCTGCGACATCCTCAAGACAGACACTGGCTGCAGTGGCAAAGCAGGGAACACGGGAAACGTCGAAGCCTGCGGATTCGATTCGGCGCGCTGTCCAGGTCGTCTCTTCGACGCGCCGTCGCCACGCGTCGGGATTGTTCGAAAGTTTGGCGTCCAGCAGGTCGCGATCAGTAAACTCGCAGACGACCAGCCGGCCGTCGGGAATCAGAGCCGAATACCACCAGCCGTCCGGGCGAGCCTCAATCACCGTGGCTGCCGTTGGCTCAATCCCGGTATCAACCTGTTCGAGGAACGAGCACGCAGCGACCAGCGTGTCATCGCGATGTCGTTTTGCCTGACGCCCGGCGAAGACGGAAGGTCGTCCCGAGCAGTCAATGACGAACCGGGCTGACATCTCTCGGCGGTCGTGAGATCTCAGCAGCCAACCGGATTCTGTCGGCTGCGAATGAGCCAGCGCGGAGTCGATTTCGGAAGTCGCGACGCCGTCAGCGCGGTTCCAGAGAAAGGACTCGAACCGGTTGCGGTCGAGATACCAGCCGCCGCCTTCCACGTTCAGGATCGCGTGTCGCTCGACAAGCTGATCGGTGCCCCACGACGAAAACGTCGTGTGCGCCGCACGGTGCCCTTCCCCCAGAAACCGGTCGTAGATGCCGAGTTTTTTAAGCACCGCCTTCGCAGCCGGAGAAAGCGTTTCGCCAACCCGATCTCCGAAAGTCCGAGGCGGCGCGATGACGCCTACGCTCAGACCAGCATCCCGCAACGCGATCAAGGCGGCTGCGGCAGCCGGACCTCGACCGACGATCGCGATCTCAAACAACGTGGACTCGTTCATCAACGATCGTCGTTTCGACGCCGTCGCCGCCCGAATGTGATCGCCTTCACGCCTTCATTCGGAGGCTCGTTTGTCGTCAGATTCATCGAGCCACGCCCCACTTCGACGAAGAAGTCATGACGGAGTTTTTCCGGTGCGTATTCATCGCCCGGCCCGGGTCGTTTAACGACGAACCCCATTCTGTCCCACAGAGCGACCATGCGGCTCAGTCCGTCCGAATAACTGGCTTCGGCGTGATAGCCGATGCCCGCCACTCCTCGCGACCAGGTCACACGACTTTCGGCAAACTTGAGCCGCGTGTCGTCATCGAGATCGGTGCGCAGCACCTGGTTGTAGTAGGCCTGAGGGAGCACGTCGATCGGCAGCAGCGCGGGCCACCAGACGGCGTTCGGAAAGTCGTCGCTGAATTCGACAAACTGGCAACTGAAAGCGTCGCATTGCCACGGGATGCCCATCCAGCGGGTCAGGTCGCCCGGCATCTGCGGTCCGATCGGCGGCGGAGTTCCGTCGCTCCCCTTAAAAGCTTTCTCCGGTGTCAGCAATCGACCAATATCCTGCGTCAATTGTTCGCGACTCCCTTTCGCGATGCGATACGCGTTGACGCCCGGATTCATCCTTTGCCCTTTGCGATTCTCGTCGCCCTGATAAAGAGCCTGCTGTCGCATCGGCCATGTTAATTCCACGCCCGGATGAAACGCTCCGCCCGAGCACGGCTCCAGCGCCGCTCGCGTCAGTGCATCGGGTCTCAAGCCGACATCCAGATCGTCGACCGATTCGGCGCTGTCAATTTCTTCATCGTTGAAGTCGTTGACAAAATTGCCTTCCGCCCATTGTTTGAGAATTCCGTACTGCGTTTGCGGGATCAGGAACCAGTGCGAGGGACTGAAGTCGTAGTTCACTCCGTCGCCCAGCATGTACGGCAGCTTGTACTGCTGCACCTCGTCCGAACCGGGATCTCGAAACTGCCGAAACGTGTATTCACGGAACGGCTTGTTGTCGGGTGCCGGATCCGCCAGACGAGCGATGTACCTCAGATCGTTGAAGTCGCCGATACGGATCCATCCCTGTCGTAGACTCGCCGACGATGCGACCCATTCCATGAGTCCCAGTCGCTGGAACAGCGGATAAATGTCGCGGCGAAACGACAACTTCTTTGGCATTTCTTCGAGGCCCTTGCTGATCATGACGTCACGAATCGTGCCATGCAGCGTGATGAATGCTGGGTCTCCGGCGCGAAGTTCGGGCCGCAACAGGCCACCCAGCCGTGCATGGCGGATATCGGCTCCTGGCCGGCGAATGTCACTTCGGCGTCGATGTATCCGTCGCACCAGTCGTCGTACCAGCCATCGTTGTCGGAGAAATTGTCGATCGGATTGTCCGCGACCGGCGTGCCGGAATCTCCGTCACCAGGAAACACCAGCAGCCGACCGGCATCGTCGGTACGCAGCTCTCCCAGCTGGACCGGAGTGTCGTGCCAGAACGTGCCCTGCAGCAGGTATTCCGACTGGTCGCCGTTCCGGTTCGTATTGGCTCCGGAAATCGGAATTTCACCGGAGTCGATGACCAGCATCTCTTCGCGTTTGTCCGGGGCGATGTCCTGATTCCGCCGCTGACCGGGCAGTCCGGGAGCGACCGGGCCATTGTCGAGCGGATTGTTGAAGCCGTACCACGCCGCCTTCGTGTTGGCGACTCGAACATTCCACGTAATGGTTGCTTCCTTCGCGGTGATTTCGCGAATGACTCGTCCCTCGTCGTCAAACGCGAAACCGCTGCGCCTGCTTCTTGATCTGTTCTTCACCGTCTTTGAATCCACCTTTGACGCGCGCGGCGCGACTCCCGGAACTTCGGGGGCGTAAAACCATTCCTGGCTGTTGCCGACTCGACTGATGCCGATCGGCGGAAACACGCCCAGCGATGCAATCTCCGCTCCTGCCGGAGCGACTTCAGCGGCATCGAGGCTTGAAACAGCGACTTTCGAAACTCCGATCGCGACTGCCGACGCCGCAGAAAGAGACCCAAGAAAATCACGCCGCTTCATCTTCGAATCGCTCGTCCCCGTGTGTTCGCTCATCAGATGCTCCTCATGGCTGGTTTGATTGAGTGATGAATGCGGTTCCCAATGACCGGTTTCTCAGACCGTCGGTCGCGCACCAAGTGGCCGTGCCTGTTCCGCAATAATATACACCTACACCCTAGTGACCACTAAATGTGCTTCACGATCCCGTTCGCGCACCAGGACTTAAAACCATCGCCACTGACTTCGTCATCCCTATCGGGCAGGCGTAACTTTCACGAAGAGTGGCCGCGATTGATGAATCTTTCGGCGACTGGCCAAAACAAGCTAAGTGCGAATGTTAAACTTTGACGATTAAATCGATTGTACTGGTTGTATCAATTAGACATTTCGCCGCTGGAGGCCGTCCACCATCTAAGCGAGGCTTGTTGGCTCGTGAATGGTTATGCCGCATACAATCCATAACATTGGACTAAACCGCTTCGCGGTGGGGTTGGTGTTGCGTGGTTGGTGATGTTGTTTCCTCGCTGTGCTTTGGGGGTGTAGCTGGTTTCGTTTGGTGACGGAATGCCGTTGGGTGCGGTCCGGTTAA
>Ga0316208_1000941_pt1 | contig 30482 bp, 22 predicted proteins | sample 3monopyrite_MG_FD_204944 | JGI IMG/M metagenome (GOLD analysis project Ga0316208, IMG submission 204944) | Microbial mat bacterial communities from mineral coupon in-situ incubated in ocean water Damariscotta River, Maine, United States -... | ecosystem: Environmental > Aquatic > Marine >... | reverse complement strand
GCGCTCAATCCTGTTCCAGATGGAAGTGGTGCCGGATGAGATTTTTAGGCCTGTTTCACTGTCATTTAGAACTATTATTTACATTTATCTTATCTATGCCATCTTGTCCGAATATTCGGGCGACCTTATAGAAAAACGGCGTTTTTTTCGTCTCTGGTTCGCCGTAATACTGATTTTTATGCCATTTTTAGTAACACTTGATAGAATGTTTATCAGCGCCATAGGATATTCAGATCGCATTTCATTGTTTGATACTATTCCAGCTTTTCTCGTTAGCGGTACAGGCTTACTTGAAATTATTCGGTCTATAGCGGAGAGTTCTTTATCGTCGGCAGGTGTGACAGAACAAAAAAACCTATTTAATAACAAGGCTAAAGAAGAGATCCTATCAATTGATGACAGGTATAGTCTAACGCTTCTGGAAGAAAAAATGAAAGGTGGCCTATACCGTGAACCCGGTTTGACGATATCAAAGCTTGCAGAAACCATTAACTTGCCTGAGCACCGATTGCGTAAACTGATTAATCAGCATTTGGGGCACCAAAATATATCACAGTATCTTAACGACTACCGGGTTGAAGATGCAAAAAAACGCCTTGCCGATGTAGCGCAGCGGCAAGTCTCTATTCTGGAGACTGCAATGGAAGTAGGCTATATTTCACTGAGACCATTTAACCGCGCGTTCAAAAATCGTACAGGCCAGACACCCAGCAGCTACCGTAAAAATTGCTTAACACAGTCAACCGCACTCCGGGAATAATCGCCAAGCGTCAAATATTAAAAAAACGCGTCACTTTGTAGAAAAACAGGTCCATTCCGAAACGGACGAGCTTTTGATTTTGTATTCGCATAAGTACGTTGCGAAGGCTCTATGCTTCACTTTTCTCTACAGAACTTCGGGAAGCATAGAGCCTCTTAGGGAGCGGTGTTTTTCATAGTACTAGCTCGAACAGCGAAATTCGTATCGGGGGATACCATCGTGCAAAATCAATTTGAGAACAGCGATTTAATGAAATTAGATCTGTCAGATATATTTAATTTTTCAGAATTATATTTCAGGTTCATTACCAAATGGCCGCGCGTAGTGATTGCGCTTGGGCTATTGTTTATAGTCGGTACTGGCGCATTTATTCCGTCGCTTGTCAAAGACACGACAATTGATGCCTTTATCGACCCTGATAATGCTGCGATTCAATATCGCGACAAAGTTAAAGATTTGTTCGGGCTTAAAGACCCTATTATTGTGGCGGTAACAGGTACCGGGGAAAATGCCGTTTTCCAACCTGCACCGCTAAAGCTCGTGCAGGACTTAACCAGCTCAATCGCAACAATGGATAATGTTGATACTGACAAGGTCATTAGTTTGGCGACAGAAGCTTCGATAAGAGGCACGGAGACTGACCTTTTTGTAGATCCTTTGATCCCCGAGGGGCCCATCACCAGGGAAACCGCTGATATTACACGCCAGCAAGTAAATGCCATGCCGCTTTACATTGGCAACTTGGTAACAGCTGATGGTTCCGCCACCTTGATTGTTGCCGAAGTGCTTGAGCAGCGGACAGCAGGAAAAACCTACGAGGCAATAAGGGATCACGTAAATAGCCTGACACTAGAAGGCTACAGCCTTCATGTTGCAGGTGGGGCCGCGGTGGACGGATATTTAGCCGCCTATATTGACAAGGATTCGCGGCAGCTTTTACCAGTTACTTTCCTTGTTATTCTTACAATGATGTTTGTTGCATTCCGAACTCCGCGCAGCATTGGCCTGCCGCTTTTCATTGTTATTGGTACGGCGTGCGGCACTATTGGTTTGATGGCGGCATTTGGTATCCCCTATTACGCAATCACATCAGCGTTGCCGGTTGTTCTTGTTGGGATATCGGTCGCAGATAGCATTCATGTGCTTACTTACTATTATACTGAACAGAAAGAGCATCCGGATTATTCCTCTCGCGAGATTGTTATCCGTTCTTATTCGCGCGTATGGCGCCCTCTGGTTCTAACATCCATTACCACAGTTATTGGTTTTATCGGCATCGCGGTTACGTCAGTGATGCCGCCGATGATGTGGTTTTCAGTTTTCGCCATTGTCGGGGTTTTAACTGCGCTGGTATTGACCATGACCGTTCTTCCAGCAGCTTTATGCCTATGCAAGCCCTTGCCCTGCAAAGCATTGGCAGACGAAAGGCGCGGCGGCTTTGTGGAACGAAATCTGGGACGACTAACCAGCTTCGCACTGGATCACCCGTTTGCGATGAACGGCGCTGCCTTTGTTGTTGTTGTTGTTGGCATTATCAGTGTGGGTGACTTGCGTGTGGAACGAGATTCTGTACGAAATTTCCGCGAAGGGGAGCCTATTCGCATTGCTGATGCGCTGATCAACGAACGTTTCAATGGCACAACGTATCTCGATGTTGTGATCGAAACGCCGAATGAGGGCGGGCTTTATGAGCCAGAAACTCTTCGGAAAATAGAAGCCTTGCAAATATACCTTGAGAGCCTCCCTAGTATTCAAGGGTCCATATCAATTGTTGACTATTTGAAGCAACTGAATAAATCCCTGAATGCTGACAACCAAGATTTTTACCGTGTACCGGATAATCGAGATCTGGTTGAACAGCTATTTCTGGTGCATTCAGCAACAGGGGATCCAACCGACTTTGAAGAAGAAGTTGACACCATTTTCCAAACGGGCCTTGTACGAGCAAGTCTAAATACAAGCCTGTTTTCTCAGGTTAGCAAAACGGTACAACAAGCCGAAAGCTATATCACACGTGAATTCGTAAATGGTAATGTGAAAGCATCCTTAAGTGGCCGTGCGGCACTGGACCATAATTGGCTATCGCCCATGAAGGAAACCCACTTTGCCTCGCTTGCAGTTTCTATCTTCCTGATATGGATTGCGGCATCTTTGCTTTTCCGGTCGTGGCTTGCGGGTACCATCACGCTTGTTCCAGTTACCGTTGCGATATTGATGATTTACGCTGTGATGGGGGCAACGGGCATCTGGCTGGAACCCGCGACGTCAATGTTCGCGCCAATAGCCATTGGTGTAGGTGTAGATTTCTCAATTCACATGGTTGAGCGCATACAACATTATACGCAAAAAAGGGGAATGAGCTTTCGCCAGGCCATGGCCTATATCTCCCCCACGTCCGGTCGCGCACTGTTCTATAATTTCGCAGCAGTCTTTTTGGGTTTTGGCGTCATAATGTTCAGCGAATTGCCAACGCTTAGCCGTTTTGGTGGCCTGACGACAGTTGCCATTTTTTCAAGTTATGTGATGGCCCTGATGGTATTACCTGCCTTGATGGCTGCGCTTAATACCGACCGGATATTCAAACCAATTAGGGTGCCTGTAACTGTGGCAGCAACCATGGTATTTCTGGCTGTTGGGTCGGCCCTCGTGTTTTCGGTCCCTACTTGGGCACGGGAAAACGCAGAGGGGCGAGCCCTGGGTGAGCGGATCACTGCACGCGCTGAGGCCGAGAATGTAGACCAAACCATTTCGATGACCCTAACTGACCGTCGTGGGCGCACAAAACAGCGCACCGCAAGTATGTTAAAAATAGTTGTGAAAGATCAACGCCGTACCATTATTGCCTTTTCCAAGCCAGCAAGCGTAAAAAACACTGCGTTCATGACCCATGACTTTAACGCCACAGATAAAAGCGACCTTCAGTGGCTATATTTACCTGCCTTAAAGCGATCCCGTAGAATTTCAGCATCTGACCGCGGTGATTACTTCCTTGGCACAGACTTTACCTATGAAGATATCAAGGACAGTACAAAATTCTCCCTTAGCGATTACCAGTTCGAAAAAAATGGTACGGAAGAAATAGACGGCGTTGTTTACTCAATCCTTAACTTGACTCCAGTGTCGGAAGATATTGCGAAAGAACTGGGTTATTCAAAAGTACGTGTAGCCGTTGATGAGCCTAATGCCATGCCTGTCCGCGCCGAATATTGGGATATTGCCGGTAACCAGTTGAAGACGATTAATCTTGATGACAGGCTAGAATTGGAAGGTTTTTGGACAGCCAAAACTGTTACTGCCAAAAACCACAAAACAGGCCATACGACCGTTTTTAAACTCTCTGACATCAACTTCCACGCCAAGCTTCAGCTTGCTACCTTTACCGAGCGCAAGCTGCGCGCCGGGCTGTAGTTTGTGCGGCAAATATATGGGGTATTTGGTGCACTGATCGTTGCATCTGTACCTGGCTATGCGCAAGACCTGGACATCAGCACGACCCTTGAAACACGCTATTCATTTGGTACCCAAAGCGGCAAAAGCCAAAGCGCTGAACTGGAAATACGCCCGGTGTGGGAGCTTACACTTTCTGATCGGTGGTCATTTCAGGGCGGTGCACGCATCAGAATAGACGCTTTTGACAGACTGGAGGTCGGTCGCCCCAGTCAGGATATCGCTGCTCCATTCACAAAGCGCTGGCTGGTCGGCCAAACCACAGAACTTGAGTTGCGAGAAGCCTTCCTCCAATACGGCGGTGACCTCACAACGGTGAGGCTAGGGAAGCAGCAAATCGTTTGGGGGCGAGCGGACGGTATCAAGGTGTTGGATATTGTTAACCCGCAGTCATTTCGTGAATTTATTCTGGATGATTTTGACCAGTCGCGCACACCGCTGTGGAGCTTGTTTGTAGAGCAGACAATAGCCGGGCTGGATATTCAGGGCTTCTGGCTCTTTGATCAAACCTTCAATGAAGCACCGCCGCGCGGCTCTGTTTTTGGCATCACAGCGCAGGATTTTGTACCAACCTTTTTTGAGCCACCCACAAAGCCTGTTGTTGTCAACGCTATTGACCGGCCAAACAGTCGGCTTAGCGACAGCGAGTTTGGCCTACAAGTGTCGGGCCTCGCAGGGAATTGGAATTTTAGCTTGAACTTTCTTCATACGTTTGAGGATACGCCCTTTTTCGGCTTCGAAAGCTTACAAGATCAGATAATAATTACCCCGCGCCTTAACCGGGTGAATATATTGGGTGGCTCATTTGCCAATTCCTGGGGTAATTTTACACTGCGAGGAGAAGCAACCGTTACTTTCAATGAAGACGTTTCGGTTGGCTTTCAATCGGGTGCCACCAACACACAGGCAGAATCAGACGTGGTTAAATATGTTATCGGTCTTGATTATGTAGGTATTGATGACACCTTTATCAGCGCCCAGTTCTTCCAACAGGTTAAGTTAACCAGCTTTCCGGAGGCGTTGGTGCCTCTTACAGAGGAGTTTACCACTTTGCTTGTGCGCCGCGACATAAATGACGGTGACTGGACGCTGGATTTCCGCTGGCTTGCCAATCATAGCAGTAACGACGGCCTTATCCGCGCGTATGTCACACAGCAGATCAATGATCAGATGAAAGTCTCTTTTGGTGGAGATTTTTTTTATGGCCGACAAATCGGTGTATTTGGCCAATTCAGTAACGCTGATCGCCTCTCGCTTACATTCTCCTATGTCTATTAATTTAGGTGCATCTCAGGGCGTGCCAACTGATGCTATAGTATCAGAAATTGCACATTTGGTATTGAGGCCATCTTAAAGTGAGTTTTGCGGTTCGTGATTTTATCACAGTTTCTATCATATTATTTTTTGATGAATTAAAATATCATTTAATATCAAATAGTTATTTATATACCAATCAGGTTCATAACCTGAAGGCCGTAGGTTCAAATCCTACCCCAATGACCAAACGTTAACGTACGTTTATGGAGTTCAGTATCCGACTGAGTCAATTTAGATACCTGAGAAGAAAAATTGCTTGAAAGGAAGGGTGGCTGCGCCAATTGAGCAGGCATCACCAGGGCTTTCTGCGAGTGAGATTCTCGGAAGAGGCCGAGGTTCCGAACGACGATAGTGGTCGTATATTTCGATGTGCGGAATCATTTTGCGGGCTAACTCACGGGGAATACGTCCCCCTAAAACAATTGCTTGCGGATCAAGAATGGCGGCAAGTGCAGAGGCAATCAATGATAGGCTGTCCCGTGTGCGAGAAATCCAGTCTTCTACGCCCGGCCAGTTTTTGTCAAACTTGTTCAGCATGTCTGTTAGGCTATCAACTTCGATTCCATTGCGAGTGATGAGTTGGCGTAAAAACTCAATATTGGGATGAGGGTAAATTTGGCTTGGTAAAATTAACCCAATTTCCCCAGCATTACCGTTGCATCCGCGTAGGAGCTGGTGATTGTTAATGATACCACCACCAATACCTGCTGCAATATAAAGGTACGCGAAATTCTGATATTTTCGACCAACGCCAACGAGGCTTTCTCCGATGGCTGCTGCGTTACCATCGTTTTCTACCCAAATGGGTAATTCAAAATGGGCGAAGAATATTTCATCGATTTCGACCAGCGCCCACTCGTCAAGTTGCCGCGGCGTGTTGAAGCGGGCACCATTGCCAAAAGTATATCCTGAAATGCCCACGCCTATGCCGAATATTTTTGTTTCGTCAATATCATGCGTATCGCGAATATCCGCGAAAACCTCGTCCAATTTTTCAAGAACCGAACGCTGAGACATATTCGGCATATCAAACAATTCTTCTTTTATTACATTGCCCGCAAAATCAACCAAAACAACTGACAGGGCATCGGTCATCATGGCAACACCAAAGGTATATGCAAAATCTGGAGCAATTGTCACAAACATGCTGGGCTGTCCACGGCGCTTTTTGGAGACTCGCCGCTCCTCGCGTAGCATGCCGCGATCGATTAGTGCTTTTACAAGCCGAGACACTGATTGTTGTGGCAGACCAGTTTCGCGCATGATTTCGGGTTGAGTCAAACCTCTGGTTCGAAGCGTGAGCCCTAAAATAACCATTTCCCTCTCGGAAACTTCGTCGATTCCATTCGCACTAAAGAAGGGTGGACTAAGTCTGATTTCGCTATTGGCTGCCATAAGTACCCTGTGTAAGTTGAATTGAATGAATATCGAGAATGACTCAAGTTTGCAAGGTGACAATTCATACAATGCTTGTGCGATTATTCCCAGAAAACAGCTATTTGAACCAATGATATTTTAGGCATATTGGCTGGTGACTAGGGTGGTTTATTCCCTCAAATAGCCTCTTTTACACTATATAACCCATTATAAGTTGTAATATAGGTTTTAATAAGTTATACTAGATTCTATTCAATGGCCTGTGGCTGCTGAATTTATTGGAAAGGATACCAAACAGATACGGGAAACCCTGGGGAGGGTGTTTGTAAAGAATTTAGACGCCTATTTGAGGCTGCCAATTCTTAAGTAAATTTAAGGCCTTGCGAGAGCATTTTGCCTTTCGGCAGTGTAAGTATTCGCGGCATTGAACATGCCCCAAAGAGTTTTCCTGAATCTAGTTCATGCAAGGCGGCCACGTCTTATAAAACCAGATAATGGCCCAGTACAGGGAAGGAAAACGGCTATGAACAACTTTAAAAAGCATTTGTTGAATTCATGCGCGGCAATGGCATTGGTCAGTATGTGCACGACTGGCGCAGCTTGGTCACAGGATAGTGACGTCACCGAAGATAAGGTCGCAAAAGATAACGGCCTATTCGAAGAGATAGTAGTAACTGGTACCAGCCGGGCACGCCGAGGTCTGTCAACTCCCATGTCGCTGACGCAAGTAAGTGAGCGGCAACTTGAGAGGTTTAGCGCCAGCAGCCAGGCAGATATTTTGCGTTCAATTCCAACAATAAAGGCTGAAGGTGGTGGTGGTGAAGTTGCGGCGAACGTCTTTATCAAAGGCCTGCCGTCGGGTGGGCAATATTCCTTCACACCACTTAACTATGATGGCATTCCAGTATTTAGTACGTTCGGCCTGAACAGTTCGGCATTTGATGTATATTACCGTAACGATCTAGGCATAGAACGTCTTGAATTTGTGCGCGGCGGTGTTTCCAACTTGTTTGGTGCAGGCTCAGTTGCCGGCATTATCAACTATATCTCGAAAACGGGTAGCGACGATGGTGAAGGTGCAATGCAGGCCGAATGGGCCGAGCAGGGGCGTTTCCGAGGTGATTTTGCCGCATCTGGACCATTAGGCGATGACAATACCAATACCTATTATGCGGTGTCCGGTTTTTATCGCTATGATGAAGGGCCGCTGAAAACAGGTTTGCCAACGGAAGGTTTTCAGTTACGGGGCAATATCAAGCAAGAGTTCTCAGATGGCTCGGGCTCTTTTACAATCTACGGTCAGTATATTGATGATGCCGTACAATTTTTTCTGCCTTTTCCGCTTGATGGTGATACCCGCGAACGGCCAGTTGGAAACGACGGGGAGGTTATCAACTCGTTACAAACAGCTGCTGCTGCAGGCCTTTCTTATGCTACGCCCGATGGCATTTTTCGGACACCTATCCGGGACGGTGTAAAGACGCGTGGTGGTTTAGTTTCTGCTGTTTTCGAAAAAGAATTTGAAAATAATTGGGCGATCAATGCACGTATGAAATACGCCCGTTATGCGCACGAATTCAATCTGTTTCTAGATGGAGATGGTGTTATTAATTTACCGGAAACTACCGAGGGCTTCCTTGCGGCGCGCGGCTTGCCGTCACTGAATAATGCCAGCTTTACATTTGCCAATTCGGGCCAAGGTTTTGGCTCGGGAGATCTTTTGTTTGCAAACCGGTTGCTGGACCGCAATCGGCCAGCAACAGATTATACAGGCGAGTTGAATATCACCAAGCAGTTGTCCGCCGGCACTTTTGAGCATAGCCTGACCGTGGGCGGCTTCTTTAGTCGGTCACGTGCTGAAGATGAAGTGGCACTGACAACGTATCTTGGTGAATTCACAAACCAGCCTCGGCTTGTAAATCTGATTGTTACCGACAATGATGGAAATGATATTACAGTTTCACAGAACGGCCTTTTGAACGCAGGCTCAGGGTATGGAAACACCGATAATACCGCGACGCGCATTGCTGGTTATATCGCTGACCAGTTTGAAAGCGATTCATGGGTTTTCGACGTCGGTTTCCGCGTGGAGAAGATGATCGGCGATATTAGCAAAGAAGGTTCCCAGAGCTTCCTTGTGAATGAGGACCCAAGCCTGTCAGCAGATCTGCAAAATGTTGCTTATGGCAATGGCTCATTTACAACGGGTCGCGTTGAGACGACCGAATGGGCGGTTGCCCTTGGCGCATTGTACCGCGTCAATGAAAACTTGAGCTTTTATGGTAACGCCGCTCGGGGCTTTTTCTTTCCTCAAATTCGTAGCGTAGGCTTTAATGAATTTGGTGAGCCGCAATCATACGATGGTGAAATTATCACGCAGGCTGAAGTGGGGCTCAAATATAAAGGTGACCGTTTTGCAGCTACTGTAGCAGGCTTCTGGGCTGAGTTGTCGGACCGTCGTAATGTTGATTTCGTCAATGACGGTTCGGGCAGTATTCGGGAAGAAGTATTCACCCAGTCGACGCGGACCATTGGCATTGAGGCGACGGCAACATACACTATAACCAACAATTTATGGATTAATGGTAATGTAACAATACAAGACCATAAATTCACGAAATTTGAAGGCAATGACAGCCAGGTTGGTAATGAGCTGCGCCGTCAACCAAATATTATGTTCAATGGCGGTCTCTATTATGATGACGGCCAGTTTGATGCTGCCTTTTTCCAGACCTATATAGGTGACAACTTTGCGAACGATTCAAACTCAGTCTCGCTTGACGCGCATACAATTGCACGGTTGGATGCTGGCTATACATTTGGGTTAGGTGGCGGTCAGACTGCTCGTATAGGTGTTGGTGTGTTCAACCTCTTTGACAGCGAAGGCATCACCGAGGGATCTCCTCGGCAGGGGTCAGGGCAGGCAAATGCCGGTGATTTCTTTGTTGGACGGCCAATATTGCCGCGGCGGATCACTGTTCGCATGACCTATAAATTCTGATCTTTGTGGAGCAGGGTGGACGTGTATAGCCCCTTCCTGCGCCACTCTTTTGTTCGAACGCCTTTCAGGCGTCATTATTTCTATTTTTAGTTTTGGGTATCCATATGAATGATACTATTAATTTAACCTCTAAAGCCCGCAATATTCTCGAAAATAATGATCGCGGCGGTTATACGGTTCCCAATGGGCAAGTATATCCATTTCAGTGGAACTGGGATTCTGTATTTGTTGCGCTTGGCTTTGCTACTTTCGATCGAGACAGGGCCTGGACAGAAATAGAAACACTTTTTTCCAGTCAATGGGATGACGGCTTTTTGGCGCATATTGTTTTCTGGCAAGATGACGATGGGTATTTCCCTGGTGCCGATGTTTGGGCAACAAACAAAACCATTTCCACGTCAGGAATTACGCAACCGCCCGTGGCTGCAAGCATTGTGCGTTGGCTTTGGGAGAGTTCTGAAAGCGAACAAGAGAAAGAGCGCGCGGCTGCTTTATTTCCCAAGCTCTCTGCTTGGCATGACTGGTTTGAAAAATATCGTGATTTCCTCAACAAAGGCCTTGTTGTTTCGGTCCACCCTTGGGAAAGCGGCAGGGATAACTCTGCAGAATGGGATGCCCCGTCAGCTGCGGTGGAAACCTCTATGGTGACGCCGTATGAAAGGCGGGATACAAACCATCTGGATGCAAGCATGCGGCCAACTCAACTTGATTATGACCGTTACTTGGCCATGGTGCAATATGGTCGTGATACTAATTGGGATCATCAGAAAATTGCGAACGAAGGGCCCTTTCGAGTAGTGGACGTTGGCATGACAATGATACTTTTGCGTGCCAACCGCGATTTGTTAGCCCTTGCCGAAGCGTTAGATTTTCCAGAGGAGGCAAGAAAACTACAGGCTCGTATCAAGAGGACCGAAACAGGTATAGATTGGTTATGGAATGATGCTATAGGCACCTTCTGTTCCAGAGATTTAATCACCGGAAAATCTAGCGGCATGATCACAAATGCTTCTTTTTTGTCATTTTATGCGGGTGTTGGTAGCGATAGGCAAAAGAAAGCTATTTTGACGAATCTGAAACGTATTGCTGAGGCTGCAACCTATATGTTGCCAAGCCTTGATCCTGAGCATGATTTATTTGATTCAGTCCGCTATTGGCGTGGCCCAAGTTGGGCTGTAGTGAATTTTCTCGTGGCAACTGGATGTAAAGACGCCGGATTAACCGGGTGGGCCAACCGTATTCGCCGAGATACCCAAGCGCTGATCAAGACCTCTGGCTTTTATGAAGCTTTCTGTCCTAAAACCGGGGCAGGAACAGGCGGAGACGACTTTACTTGGACGGCGGCAATGTGGCTTTATTGGTGCGGTCACGAAGATATGGCTGCGTAATTATAAATACATAAATCGTATAAAAAATGGTGCAAATAGCCGGAGAAGAAAACTGTGAACATGTTCGACTATTCTTTAGTACTCGGCTATTTGGTCGTTCTTCTTGGTCTTGGCTATTGGTACCGTGAACAAAAGTCCCGTGCCGATTATTTTCTGGGTGGCCGTAGTATGGGCTGGTTTCCCTTAGCGCTTTCCACTATGGCAACCCAACTTTCAGCTATCAGCTTCATATCTGCGCCCGCTTTTGTCGGGGTGCGCGAAGGTGGAGGATTAATTTGGCTGTCATATGAGCTGGCAGTTCCGATTGCAATGCTTCTTCTTATGTTAGTCATCATGCCGAGGCTATATAGCGCTGGGTATGTCAGTATTTACGAATTTTTGGAGGAACAATTTGATAAACGAACGCGGTTTTTGCTGAGTATCGTTTTTCAAATCAGCCGAGCATTTGGTACGGGGATTACGATCTATGCTGTGGCGTTAATTCTCGAGAGCATGATGGGTCTGCCGTTTTGGGCAGCTGTTTCAATTGTTGGCGTTGTGACGGTAATATACTCCTTGCAAGGAGGGATGAAAGCTGTTGTTTACGCAGATGCCGTCCAAATGATTATTATTTTTGTTGGTATCTTTTTGTGTGGGTTCTTTGGTTTGAAAGCACTGGGTGGTGTTGATGCCTTTTTAGCAAATCTAGATACCTCCAGATTAACAGCGTTTCGCTTTTCTTCCTTTGGCTTTTCGGGTGATGAGTTTGGTTTTTTCCCAATGTTGTTCGGCGGGATTGTTCTGTATGCCTCTTATTATGGGTGTGATCAAACTCAGGCACAGCGAATTCTTTCGGCAAAGAACAAAAATACGGTTGGACAGATTTTGTTAGCGAATGGCCTTCTTCGTTTTCCCATGGTGCTGCTCTATTGTATTATGGGCTTGATCATTGGTACCTTGGCTACCGTGTCGCCGGATTTGCCGTTGGATGAATTTGTCCAACAACCCGACCGGATGATTCCGACATTTATTGTAACTTACCTCCCGCACGGTGTGATTGGTGTTTTGGTGGTTGCTATTCTGGCGTCTGCAATGTCATCTCTCAGTTCGGTAATCAATTCCTTATCTGCGGTAACCATCGAGGATATTGCCAGGCTGAGCGATACAAAGCTTTCGGAAAAACAGTTTGTCTTCTGGTCTCGTTTCTCAGCCTTTGCCTGGTCTGCAATCATTCTCGCTTTTTCGTTTTTTGGCGGCGCTATCGCTGATACTGTTATAGAGGCGATTAACAAGATTGGATCAATGTTCTATGGGCCAATTCTTGCAGTTTTCTTGTTGGCCATTTTGTTCAAAGGTGTGACTGCGCGCGGCGCCAATGTGGGCCTGTTGGTCGGTGTCGGTTTCAACCTTTATCTCTGGCTGGGAGTGCCTGACGTTTTTTGGTTTTGGTGGAATGCCATTGGGCTGCTGGTAACGACGGTTGTTGCTCTGATTGTCAGTATTTTTCTTGATCGAGGAAGAGTGCGAGTTCGGGCGTTGAGGAATGGGCAGGCGGTGGTTCTTGGCAGCAAAGGTCTCATGTTGTTTGCTGCTTTTTCAGTCATTATCATGACATTGATTTGGATCGATGATCTATTCATCTATCTTTCAGCCAGTGCTGGTTAGCAACCCATTGAAAGGTGAGGACTAAATGATGTTGCCGCTGTACCAAAAAGCTCACAACGATATACTATTGAATATGTTTGACGCTGGAGTTCGGTGTGTGCAGGCGGAAAATTGCCTTCCCAGCTATTTGCCGCCTTTGTTAAAAGCTGGACGCACATTGGTATTGGGGGCAGGCAAAGCCTCTGCGGCAATGGCCGCCACAGTAGCAAAAAAATATAAGGGCAATGTTTCTGGCCTTGTGGTGACAAGGTATGCGCACGGCTATGAGACGAAAATTCCAGGAATTGAAGTTATTGAAGCTTCCCATCCGATTCCTGACGATAGGAGTTTGGCGGCTGCGAAGCGGATGCTTAAACTTGCAGGCACTTTGACAGTCGATGACCGGCTGATTTTCCTGGCATCGGGCGGTGGCTCTTCGCTGCTTTCCCTTCCTGTGCCTGGACTCAGGTTTGACCAGAAGCAGGCGTTGATGAAACATCTGTTGTACTCCGGAGCTTCGATTAGTGAAATCAACTGTGTACGTAAACATATTTCTGCTATCAAAGGTGGCCGGTTGGCTGCGGCAACCGGTGGTGCAGACGTACATACATTTGTGATTTCAGATGTGCCAAATGATGACCCATCAGATGTCGCGTCGGGGCCTACGATTTCGGATAGTTCCACCCTTGTTGACGCACGGGATGTCATTCGTTGTTATGGTGCACCTGAATCCGATCTTATTCACGGTCTTTTAACCAACGTAAAAAATGAAACAGTAAAAATTTCACCGGATAACTGGCATACATATCTGGTGGGAACTGGTACTGAATGCCTACGGGAATCCGAGAAAGTTGCCCGAAATTGTAGCTTTTCGGTTATCAACCTTGGTGCCAAAATCGAGGGGTGGTCAGCGGCTTTAGGCCGAGAACATGGTAGACTGGCAAAGGGCCTGTACACAAGTGGTCAGCCCGTTGCGATCATTTCCGGCGGTGAAACAACCGTTAAAGTAACAAATTTACAAGGGTGTGGAGGGCGCAATATGGAATATGCGTTAGCGCTTGCCATTGAACTGGACGGTCACCCAGGGATTAGCGCACTGGCTTGTGATACTGATGGCATCGATGGTAGCGAGGATGCCGCGGGGGCCATGATCGATAGTTCTTCTATTGCTAGAGCGCGCTCGCTCGGTCTGGATCCGTGTCAACACCTTGCTGATAATCGAAGTTATGCCTTTTTTAAGGGCCTTGGAAGTTTGGTGGAAACAGGGCCAACGCGCACCAATGTTAATGATTTTAGGGTGATTTTAGTCGACCCTCGACATTGACTGTGCAGATAAATTGGCCTTCCAACAGTACAACCAATAGAAAGCAAAACTATGAGCTATTCAAACAAGTATACTGTGGGAGAAAGCGCCAAAAGACCGTGGGGACAATGGGCTGTGATTGCAGCAGATAAGGGGTATGCGGTTAAGAAGATTGAAGTCGAACCAGGTCATTCCCTTTCTTTGCAGAAGCATGAACACCGAGCTGAACACTGGGTCATTGTTCAGGGCGAGGCGCTGGTGACAGTTGAACGAAAAACCTTCCCTGCACATATTGCAGACGCAATTTTCATCTCGAAAGAGTTTGCACACCGCATCGCAAATAGTGGTGAACAACGACTTGTGTTTATTGAAGTACAAATCGGCACACGTTTGTTTGAGGATGATATTAAGCGCTTGGAAGATAACTATGGCCGAGGCTAACTGACGGTGCAGCCTAAAGTGTTGTGCTACAGGTGAGTTCTGTTTCTGAAGAAGCAATGCCACCCCAAGAGTATATCGACATTATCAGGTTTTTTTACAGAATGTTGAACAATCAGACTGGGCTTGAGTCGATAAACTATAGACCTTGCATGTAAAACCACCTTAATTTTTTCTGTATAGAACTAGCTATAGAGCTTTCTTGCTTTTTATTTCGTACGCTCAATAAATTAAGTGATTGAATTTGTTTATTTATAATTAAATAATCGGTAAAATAGATTAATGAAATCAAAGGAATTTGTTTCACAAGAGTAAATCTTCGTCCTAGAAAAAGAAATTCTTAACCCTAGGAGGAACTAGCCATGCTTAGACACACATTGTCTGTGATTGCGGTACTTACCGTCGGATTGTCGCCAGTTGCACAGGTCAACTCCGTAAGTGCAAACGAAACTGCCATTACAAATGAATATTGGTGGCCTAACCAGCTCAATTTGGCCCCTTTGCGCCAAAATGCTACTACATCTGATCCATCAGGCAAAGAATTTAATTATGCAGAAGCCTTTAATTCGCTCGACCTTAATGCTTTAAAGCAAGACCTTGTTAAACTGATGACAACGTCTCAAGACTGGTGGCCAGCAGATTATGGTCATTATGGTCCGTTTTTCATTCGTATGTCTTGGCACAGCGCAGGCACATACCGCACAATGGATGGGCGCGGCGGTGCGGATGGTGGGATGCAGCGTTTTGCCCCGCTCAATAGTTGGCCAGATAATGCAAATCTTGATAAAGCACGACGTCTGTTATGGCCCGTAAAACAAAAATACGGTAACGCTATTTCATGGGCTGATCTCATGGTGCTTGCCGGCACAGTGGCAATGGAGTCTATGGGGTTCAAAACCTTTGGATTTGCGGGTGGCCGGGAAGATGCATGGCAACCGGAGGAAGTTTACTGGGGCCCTGAAGGTGAATGGCTTGGCAGTGAACGCCACAGTGGTGCCCGTGAGCTTGAGAAACCGCTGGGAGCAACCCAGATGGGATTGATTTATGTGAACCCAGAAGGGCCAAATGGGAATGCCGACCCGCTTGCTGCCGCAGGGGATATCCGCCAAACTTTTGCTCGTATGGCTATGAATGACGAAGAGACCATTGCACTCATCGCAGGGGGCCATACGTTTGGTAAGGCACACGGTGCTGCTGACCCATCAAAATATGTAGGCGCAGAACCTGAACGTGAAAGCCTTGAAGAGCAGGGGCTTGGTTGGAAAAGCGGCTATGGCAGCGGTAAGGGTGCAGATACTATTACCAGTGGTCTTGAGGGTGCTTGGACCGTCAGCCCCGCTGAATGGACGCATAATTTCTTTCAGAACTTGTTTATGTTCGAGTGGGTAAAGTCAAAAAGCCCTGCGGGCGCAACACAGTGGATACCCAAGGAGGAATATGCTACAGAACTTGTGCCTGATGCTCATGACCCGTCGAAAAGACATGCGCCTATCATGCTTACGACCGATCTTGCTCTAAAATTTGATCCATCTTACCGTGAAATTTCCCAAAGATTTATGGATAATCCTGGGGAGTTTGAACTCGCTTTTGCCAAAGCATGGTTTAAGTTAACACACCGGGATATGGGGCCGCGCTCGCGGTATTTGGGTTCTATGGTGCCGGCAGAAGAATTGATTTGGCAGGACCCTGTACCTGCAGTGGACTATCAACTTGTTAATGCTGGTGACATTAACACATTGAAGGCGAAAGTTATTGCCTCGAGGCTTTCTAATTCTGATTTGGTTAGGACGGCTTGGGCTTCAGCGTCAAGTTTCCGCGGAACAGACATGCGCGGTGGTGCTAATGGGGCACGTGTTCGTCTTGCTCCGCAAAAGGAGTGGGGTGTTAATGACCCAGCAAACCTCGGTAAAGTTCTGTCTGTTCTTGAAGGTATTCAAAAAGACTTCAATAGTGCCCAGTCAGGCAACAAAAAAATCTCATTGGCTGATCTCATCGTTCTAGCAGGCGCTGCTGGTGTTGAAAATGCGGCTAACCAAGCAGGTGTTAACGTGAAAGTGCCTTTTATTCCTGGGCGTACAGATGCTTCACAAGCTATGACAGATGTGAACTCATTTAGCGTTCTAAAGCCTAGAGCAGATGGATTTCGAAACTATTTTGAAGCAGGAAACTCTCGTTCACCGGCTGAAATGTTAGTGGAAAAAGCTGCCTTGCTCACCTTATCAGTTCCAGAAATGACCGTTTTGATTGGTGGTATGCGGACCATGAATGCGAATACAGGCCAATCTCAACATGGTGTTTTCACAAGCCGTCCTGGGGCATTAAGTAATGATTTCTTTGTGAATTTGGTGGATATGTCCACTGTTTGGAAGAAATCTGAGAGTTCGGAGGGCATATATGAAGGTTATGGCCGTACTTCCGGTGAGAAGAAGTGGACAGCAACACCAGTTGACCTCATTTTCGGCTCTAACTCAGAACTTAGAGCAGTTGCAGAATATTACGCCTATAATGGTTCTCAGGAGGCATTTGTAAGTGATTTTATTAACGCTTGGACAAAAGTCATGAATTTGGGCCGTTATTGAGCAATGTAACTCATTGCTAATGAAAGCAAGAAAGCCATCCCTGCTGGGGTGGCTTTTCTTTTCTCTAACTGAATGACACGCTTTTAAAAGAAATTGATAAACCTAAAACTTACCCTTTTGTCGTGATCTCTATACCGCCATCAATAACTAATTTTGTGCCGGTTACATGCTTTGATTCATCAGAGGCCAAATATAAAACACCGTACGCAATATCCTCTGGTTCCCCAAGTGTAGCAAGTGGTACACGAGATACCCATTCTTTTTCCATTTTATCAAAGGGCATGCCAGTTTTCTTTGAAAAATGAAGTAAGAGTGCATTGAACATATCTGTCTTGATTTGGCCCGGATGAACTGAATTACAGCGGATACCATACCCAGCCTCAGCACAGTGCAAGGCAACAGACATTGTTAATTGCTGAACAGCTGCCTTGCTGGCGCCGTAGGCAGTGAGGAACGGTGTAGCGACAAGAGCGGCAAGCGATGACATATTGATAATAGAGCCGCCGCCCGCGCGGCGCATCGCAGGAATAACTGTTTTACACCCAAGGAATACACCCTCAGTATTAACTCGGTTAATACGCTGCCAATCGGCGAGAGAAGTATCTTCTGGGGATACAGAATCCAGGTCATCTACAATGCCAGCATTGTTTACAAGGATATTTACTTTGCCAAATTTTTCTTCGGCAGTAGCAACAATATTTTCCCACTCCTTTTCATCTGCAACATCTTGTTCCATAAAGGCACAGCCAATCTTGCGTGCCGTTTCAATCCCATAAGGTTGAATGTCGGTTATCAATACATTTGCACCTTCTTTGGCGAGCATACTAGCAATTGCACTACCAATGCCTGTGGCACCGCCTGTAACAATTGCTGCTTTTCCTTGCACTCGTCCCATGGAATACTCCTGTTTTTGCATCAAGGCTTATAGGTATTCTAGAGTTGACATCCGGTGAAAACTCCAATGAAATCCTGAGGTTTACCGGTGTGCCCTTGAAAGATCCTCGTGAGAAGAAAATAGATTTAACAATAGTGGTCTGCTTCTCTATCAGGGTGGTTTTCTTAACCCCAGATGCCTCCTCTACCAAAAGAGGAGGCATCTACTAAGAGACACCAGATAATAAAGGATTTAAAAATCCTTTTTAAGAGACAAACCCCACTCTCTAGGCCGACCATAGAAAGCTTCAGCAGTTCCAAAACTGGCTGTAGCTTGTAGGCCATTGGCAATATATATTTCATTGGTTAAGTTTGTGCCGAAGACTGATAATTGCCAGCCACCATCATCATTGATGAGTGTTGCACGAGCATTGATCAGGCCTACACCTCTGGAGGCAATAGCCTCCAGATTGGTTTGTTCACTATAATTTTTACTTGTATAAGACCAATCACCACGAAGTGTAAGTGCCCCAAAATTATCTAAAGGAAAAGTATATTGGATGCTGCTACTAGCAGTCCATTTTGGTGTTTTGGGCCATTGTGCATCAAGTGTAATATCGGTAACACCGGCAGCGAGCTTGGTTAATTCAAAGTCAGTGTGGCCAACGGCTACCACGATGTCAAGATTTGGCATTGGTTTTGCGGTGAGCTCTATTTCAAAGCCTTTTACTTTAGCATTGCCAGCATTATCAACCACCAGCTGCAGGATGCCATCTTTATCGGCGCTTACAGCTGTCAGCTGAATGTCAGTATAATCACTATAAAAAGCCGCTATATTTAACCGCATACGTTTGTCGAGTAGATCAGACTTTATGCCAACTTCATAGGCGGTTACTTCTTCAGGGTCATAGGATGCTACGGCCCCTTCATTGATTGGGCGTCCATTGAAACCACCACTTTTGAACCCGCGTGAGTAACTGGCGTATAATAGGATATTATCTGTAGCTTGATAATCTAGTGTGGCCATAGGCGTGAATGAATCCCAGCTATCTCCTATTGTTGTACGGTTAATTATTGGGGCACCGCTGGCAATTTTTTTATGGTCAAGAGTATAGTCTTTTTTCTCATAACTATACCGAAGGCCTGCTGTTAAGCTTAGGCTTTCCGTAAGATTATATGTTGCCTGGGTAAAGGCCGCATAGCTTTTGATATCAATTTCGTTAAAGATATCAAAATCGAGATCTAAGGCAATATTGATAGGGTTTCCAGGGCCACCGGGTGCAGAAGGTGCTGACAAAGGCGAGCCATCGAGGGTTCCTGGCAGAGCTTCCAACGCGTTATATAGCCCGGAGGCTAATTTTACTTGATTTTGATCTCGGCCAAATTCGTCAAAATAGAAACCGCCGACAAGCCATGTCAATTTATCGTCCAGTGCAACACCGCTAAATTGAATTTCCTGACTAATCTGGTTTTGGTCTTGTGTATTATCGGTTGCAATGAAATCAGCAGGTGATCCGTCACCATCTCGGCCAAACCGACCATCCATTTCCCTATAGGCTGTAATAGATTTAAAGGCCATATTGTCTGACATTTCCCAGTTTATGGTCATGGAAACACCACCAGCATCAAGATTTGACTCATTTGGGCCTGTTGCGAAGGTAGTGAACGGGTTATCGGGGCCTGAAATGAAAGCTGCACTCATCGGCGCAGGGTCAGCAACAAAAATATTCCATAGCTGGGCTACGGGTGAGATGGATTCATCAAAAAAAGCTAGGACCTCCGGGACAGATTCCTCGCGTTCTCGTGTGTAGTCAGCGCTCAGGTCTACAGTGACAGCGTCTGATGCTTTCCAGTGAAGTGCTACCCTTGCAGCACTTTGGTTTTCATTTCCGGGGTGGCTCACAACATCACCTGTTGCAAAATCAAGGCGTGTACCATACCCGTCGCGGTCTTTTGATGATACGGAAATCTTGGCGAACAATGTGTCTGAAAGGGCCACATCAAACCCACCCCGCAGATCAAGGCGATTGTAGCTACCAACAGTGCCTTCTACATAACCTGTGTTGTCACCGTTTGGTTTGCGAGAGATAACATTGATAGCGCCCCCGATAGTGTTTTTACCAAAAAGAGTACCCTGAGGCCCGCGGAGAACTTCAACACGTTCCAGGTCCAGCAGATCGAGTACACCGCCCAGTGACCGTGGATAATAAACGCCATCAACATAGATTCCGACACCGGGGTCTGTCGTAAATAAAAAGTCTGTTTGGCCAACACCACGAATAAAAACCTGTAAATTACTGCTGCCACCACTACCACCAGCACCGGTTGTCATTGTTACGTTTGGAACAAATGCACCGACTTCTGCCAGGTTTGTAAGTCAAGATGCATCGGAGCTTTTAAAGCTTTCGGCACGGCATTTAGCATTCCACAATCATGAACATTGCATATTGCCACCAGCCTTAATAGAACAGTGTCGCAGATTGGGCCGTGCCTTAGAATCAAAAGCTGATATTGAAGCGCTGAAGAATTTTGACCTTGCATTTGGTGTGAACGGTGCACCTGTTCGGGTTTCTCTGCGGCCAATTGAGTGTGGCTCGCAGGGGTTACGGTTTATGGTATGCTTCAAAATGAAGAATACTGATCCAAAACTTTCGCATGGAAGCATAAAACGTTTCGGTCTTACTGCACGCCAAATAGATATTGCGCAGTTGGTTGGCGTGGGCCTTACGAATGCTGATATTGCAGGTAAACTCTGCATTAGTACAAGGACTGTGGAGAATCATTTGCGCGCTATTTATGAAAAGGCAAATGTAAACAACCGCACAAGCCTTGTGTATCGCATGGCGCATGCGCTGCATTAAAGAGCAAGGCTTTATACGGAGGAACTATTTACGCCCTTTTATGATGAATGCAGTTTTTCTTTAATTGTTTTGACCACTAAGTCGAGGCCAGTGCGACCAGCATCTATAGCGCCAGCAAAAGACATAAAACCATGAATTGTACTTTCAAAACATCTGTACTCTACGGGTACACCTGCTTCTCGCAAACGGTCTGCATAATGTTTGCCTTCGTCAACGAGAGGGTCATATCCGGCGGTAATAATCAGGGCTGGAGGTAAACCGGACAAGTCTTTCTCAAGGATAGGAGATGCCATGGTTGAATTGGCATCCTCTGGATGGCTAAAGTATGTATTATTGACCCAAACTATACTCGCTTTAGAGAGTAAATAGGCACCACTACCGTATGTGTCCCGAGAAGCATATTCGACTTCCACATTCATATTTACCACTGGGTATAAAAGGATCTGATAGAAAATTGACGGACCAGTTCGTTTTTTTGCGAGCTGTGTAATAACAGCACTAATATTTCCCCCGGCACTATCTCCTGTTACGGCAATTCTGTCCCGATTACCGCCAAGTGTTTCTATGTTCTCTGCCACCCATTCGAGCGCGGTGTATGCATCTTCAATGGCCGCAGGAAATACATGCTCCGGGGCAAGCCGGTAATCTACATTCACAACAATTACGTTAGCGTTCGTAGAATAATAGCGTGCTATATTTTCATGCGTGTCCATGTCACCGAGATAAAAACCGCCGCCATGGTATAAGATTAAAACAGGTAAGGTTTCACCGGCTGTAATTTCTTTTGGCCAATATATGCGGATTGGTATATTACCATTTGGCCCTGGGATAGTGCGTTCAATTCGTTTATGCACTTCTGTCTTTGCAATATCGAGAGCAGCTGTCATCCCTTTCAGCGCATTACGGGCGTCTTCAAGCGGTAGTTCATGTAGTTCAGGCCCGTCTTTACCTTGGTCTAATATAGCCTGAGTTTGTGCGTCGATGGTCATATGTTGTCCTTTCGAAGGAAGAGAATGTTTAGCTGTTTTAACCGTATCGGTATACTGCTTGTCTTGATCATATTGCAGAGATATGCGGACGTGTTTATTTGGTCTTTCGTGGTGCCTTACCCCAACAGACGAATAGCATTTTTTCCGTCCCAGTTTACGGAAGGTTCTTTGATGGCTGAAAATAGCTCTTCAACAGCAGGGTTGATTTCAATCAGTTCGATCATACCGCCTAGCTTTGCCAGTGTATCAACATAGGCTGCGCGGCCATCTACAGGGGGTACTCGCCCGTAAAGGGCTTCTACATTGCCTGCTTTTACATGATTGGCTAAGTCTCTGTCAAAGTGAGTTGTTGATACCCCCCAATGATGGAAACCGTACCCCCGAGCTTCTATCACGTCAGTATAAACTGAAGAAGCACTACTATGTTGATATATAAGTTCAAAGCACATGGAACCTGAGAAAGCCATAGCTAGTGTTATATCTAGGTCTCCCGGTTTGCCGCGGTATCTAAGGTCTTCTAATTCAAAATGTTCAAATACAAAAAAAGGCCCTATGTTTAACGTCTTTGTCCAATGGTGCATGGCTTTTTCAATATCGTCAACAATGTGAGCAACTTGCATAATGCCACCGAGCGGCTGCCCAAATGAAAGCATTTTTGCCATATCTTATTCTCCCTATATGTATAAACCTAGTGTGTGAAAGAAAAGTCTTTATAGGTTTCTCGTATGGCCGACTTTTTGATTTTCCCTGTTGCAGTCAAGGGAAGGCCTTTAACAATATGTATTTCATCGGGTAGCCACCATTTGGCGACTTTTTGTTTCAGAAAAGTGAGAATTTCTTCTGAACTAACAGTTTTTCCTGCCACAGGAACTACCAGCATTAGGGGGCGTTCTTCCCATTTAGGGTGATACACCCCAATAACGGCAGCTTGCAGTACCTTTTCGTGTCCAGCAGCAGCGTTTTCCAGGTCGATAGAGCTAATCCATTCACCCCCTGATTTGATAACGTCTTTAGTTCTATCCGTGATTTTCATATACCCATAAGAATCTAGTGTGGCGACATCTCCTGTGGGAAACCAACCGTGGTCGTCTAAGAGGGTTTCATTGTCCCTTTTGTAATAGCCGCTTGCTGCCCAACTACCTTTAACCCATAAATCTCCCGATGTTTCACCATCGCTTGGCGTGGGGTTGCCCGCTGGATCAAGAATTTTTAAATCTAGCCCATACATAACGCGCCCTTGCTTTGAAAGAATGCTACTGCGTTCGTCTTGAGGTAGGGCGTTGATTGCAGGAGTGGTGGAAGCAAGTGTACCAAGGGGGCTTATTTCGGTCATACCCCATAGCTGAAGGACTTCAACACCGTATGCCTCACGGAAATGATCAATCATGGCTGTTGGAACGGCTGATCCACCTATTGTTGTTCGGCGTAAGCTAGGGACAGTTTCACCAATTTTGTCCAAATACTCAAGCAACATGGTCCAGACGGTTGGGACAGCACAGGCGAAGGACACTTGTTCAGTGTTAATTAAAACCAGCAGGCTGGCAGGGTCCATTTGTGCGCCAGGCAAAACCAATTTTGCGCCAACCATAGGGGCAATATAAGGCATAGCCCAAGCATTGGCATGATACATAGGTGCAATGGGTAAGATACAGTCGTTGGGGCCCAGGGCCATTGCACCCACTTGCGCGGCACCTAGTGCATGTATAACTGTAGATCTGTGGCTATAGAGAACCCCTTTAGGGTCTCCGGTAGTGCCAGATGTATAACAAAGTGATGAGGCCAATTTTTCATCAAAAACTGGCCAGGAAAATTCTGTAGGATTGCCTGCCAATAGGTCTTCATAGCATAAAATATTTGAAAGCTTAGTCTTTGGCATATCCTTTTTGTTACACAAAACTATGTATGTACAAATTGTGGGTAAATGGGGTGATAAATTTTCAACCAAGGGCAGATAGTCAGGGTCTAGAAAAAGCAGGGTGTCTTCTGCATGGTTGATAATATAAATAATCTGATCTTCAAACAGGCGAGGATTAACAGTATGCAGTATGGCGCCGATGCCTGATATCCCATAAAATAACTCAAGGTGACGATGTGTATTGCCAGCGAGGGTTGCTATGCGGTCGCTGGTTTTAATTTGCATATTGTTTAGCCCGTGGGCCAATTGCCCGATGCGGTTATAAGCATCAGCATAAGTATATCTGTGCAGCGTTTTTCCGCCAGACCGGGATACAATTTCCTGTGTGCCGTGATAATTGGCGGCATAGTGTATTAACGAAGGTATGAGCAGAGGTACATCTTGCATTAGACCATATAGAGGTTTGTTGGATGTAGAATTCATATTTTATCCTGAATGCCGTGATGGCAGGCCTGCAAGCTGACCGCCATCAACAAGAACCTGAGACCCTGTCATCATGCCTGAGCTGTTTGAGGCTAGAAACAAAATTACGTTTGCAATATCATCTGGGGTAGCAACCCTACCAAGAGGCACTTGTTCTGCCATACCGGCCAACATCGTTGCACGGTCAGGGAACATTTCTGCAATCGGATCTAACATTTCACTATCTACGTATGTGGGGTGGATAGAATTACAGCGTATATTGGGAGCGTGCTTTGCGCAGTGTAAAGCTACTGATTTTGTTAGCATTGTGACGCCGCCCTTGCTGGCACAATACCCGGCAATATCCTCACCGCCGACCAGACCGCCAATAGATGATATATTAATAATGGATCCATTATTACTGGTTTTCCGCATTGCAGCAATAGCATGTTTACACCCGAGAAAGACCCCGGTGAGGTTAACTGAAATCATCCAATTCCAGTCCTCAAGGGAGAGTTCTTCAAAATTACCTGATGTGCCGACGCCAGCACAGTTAACAAGGATATCAATGGCCCCAAATTGCTTGATTATAGTGTCAAACGCATATACCCAGCCCGTTTCTTGACTAACGTCGAGCTTGATAGAGACAGCACAGGGCCCCAGCTCAATTGCAAGTTTATTAGCGGCATCAGTGTTAATGTCGGCAATAACGACTGTTGCCCCCTGATTAACGAGTTTGCGAGCAGTTGCTTTTCCTATGCCTGAGGCCCCACCTGTAATAAGGGCGGCTTTATTTTCCAGCTGTAGAATGTCCTCCCTCAACGTTCGCTCCTTATACGCATTAACCACATCCTCAGGAGGCAATGGAGGGGCGATTCAAACAATAGCGAAAAACACTCAAATTCATATTTTAGTCATTCTTAAAAACAGGCATAAATCCTGTTTGCGAAAGAGAAAGCTCAAGCATAGGGGTTTTACGTCATGGCAAGCGAAAGGGTCGTGGTTATCGTTTATGTCAGACCCAATTGAAGCGGTAAGAGCGACGATTGGTGTAGATTTTGTGGCCAAACGGTTTTGATTTTAATGAGGAAAAAACCATGAAACTTGAGAAAACAACAGTTCAGGCGATTGACCCAAAATATCCAGTCTTTGTAAACCCCGCAGACATTCCCTGGACCGGGTGGGTTATTGAAGGCACCTATTTTAAGCTTTTAAAGTGCCATGAACAAACGGGTGGCATGACAATGCTCTTGAAAGTTGATGCGCATGATGACCCTGTACCTGTCCACGGGCATGCGGGTGCTGTGGAAGTTTACGTCTTAGAAGGCGAATTTGGATACGGCGATGATCGTGGCGGGGCTGGGTATTATGGTTATGAAGAAGGGGGCACACGTCACGAGCCCAATTCCCCACAAGGAACGCTGATGTTTGCTGTCGCGTATGGACCGATCGTTGGTTACAATCCAGATGGAACCGTTGGGGGGGTTGTTGATGCTAGGTTCATGTATGACTTAGCAAAAGCAAACAACGCACATAAGCACTTACATGTAAATTTTGGTGGGTTAGATGACTAGGTAAACTGCCTCGGGGCTTGCGAGGGGCGTGTATACTTAGGTTTGCAAGTAAGGTTGTGTTTTCGAAAAAAGCTTACCGTTCTATCAAATATATTTTATGGAGTAACATTGATGGTTAAACCTTTTGCGTCTTCGACAGATTTGACAGCGAAAAAAGAGACGTTAGAAATTCTGGCGGATGGTGTTTATGCATTAACAGCAGAAGGTGACCCTAATGTAGGTGCTATTGAGGGCGAGGACTTTCTTGTGGCGATTGAGGCACGAGCTACACCTGAAACTGCCCGTGATTGGTTGCAAAAACTTCGTAAACACACTGATAAACCAGTGAGATATCTGGTATTAACACATTATCATGCTGTACGTGTGCTCGGTGCGTCGGCGTTTGATGCTCAGGAAATTATAACACATGAAACGACCCGCAAACTGATTGAGGAGAGGGGTGAGCAGGATTGGGAAAGTGAGTTTGGTCGGATGCCCCGATTGTTTAAAAACCCAGATGAAATACCTGGACTGACACACCCCACACAAACATTTCATGATACTATGCGTATAGAACTTGGCGGCGACAGGGGCCACTTGGAATTACGGTTTTGTGGGCGGGGCCATACGGCTGGTGATATTACTGTTTGGTACCCTAAATATAAAATTCTTTTTGCAGGTGATTTGGTGGAGGCGGAAGCAGCCCTGTATACTGGGGATGCTTTCCATATGGATTGGTCTACTGGCACATTGGACCAAATAAAAGCATTTAAAGCCGAGGCCCTTGTTGGTGGGCGTGGGGCTGTGGCTAAAGGGCGTGCCGCAGTTGATGCAGCGGTGGAACAAACCCGAGAATTTCTTGTGGGCATGCGTGAGAATGTAGAATGTGTGCATAAGCGGGGCGGCACATTAAAAGAAGCATTTGAAGCCACGCACGCAGCCCTCGCCCCCAAATTTGGCCAGTGGCCAATATTTGAACATTGCTTACCTTTCAATGTGCAACGTTTATGGGATGAATATGACGGTGTTGATTGGCCGCGTATTTGGACAATGGACCGTGACCGTGAGGTATGGGCTAAGCTACAAAATTAAGGAGAGCTTCATGGTTCATGTTCTCTTAGATATCACACGGTCCTTTAGGGGATAAAACAACATGTCACCCCATTCATTTTATGAACATCCTGTTTTTCCCTATCAGCGGTTTCCTGACCAAGATAATTCAGTCACAAGTCATCACCCTGTTATTGTTGTTGGTGGCGGCCTTGTTGGCTTGACAACCGCGATTGACCTTTTGACGCAAGGCATTTCTGTTGTTGTTTTGGAAAAGGGCAATACAGTTTCTGAAGGGTCTCGTTCCATTTGTCAGGCAAAGAGAACATTGGAGATATGGGATCGTTTAGGTGCGGCAAGCCCCATGGTTGAAAAAGGGATCACTTGGAATGTAGGCAAAGTATTTCACAAGAAAGACCTTTTATATGAATTTGATCTGCTGCCAGATCGTGGTCACCAGATGCCAGCGTTTATCAATCTACAACAATATTATGTTGAAGAATGCCTTTTAAACAGGTTGCATGCTCTAGGTGGCACCGTTCGCTGGGGACATGCCCTTGATAATGTCGCCGTGGAAGAAGACATCGCACAGGTAACAGTATTGACGCCTGATGGCCCCTATTGTTTGACATGTGATTGGTTGATCGCGTGTGACGGTGCGCGGTCGTCAGTGCGCCGAAACTTGGGTGTGGAATTTACGGGTGAAGTTTTTGAAGATAAATTTCTGATTACTGATGTGAAAATGAAAGCAAAATTTCCGTCTGAGCGGTGGTTCTGGTTTGAACCTCCCTTTCACGATGGACAAACGGCATTATTACACAGACAGGCAGATGATGTTTGGCGAATTGACCTTCAATTAGGTTGGGATGCAGATATTGAGGCGGAGAAGAAGCCTGAGCGTGTTTTCCCCCGTATTCGGGCTATGCTGGGACATGATGTGGATTTTGATCCTGAGTGGATCTCTCTTTATGTATTTCAGTGTCGTACCTTGCAGCGTTATGTGCACGGACCGGTTATTTTTGCTGGCGACGCTGCTCACCAAGTTTCGCCGTTTGGTGCAAGGGGGGGGAACGGTGGTGTGCAAGACGCTGATAACTTAGTTTGGAAACTGAAACTGGTGATAGCTGGAAAGGCACCTAAAACCTTGTTACATAGTTATAGTGAAGAACGTGTTTATGCCGCAAAAGAGAACATTAGGCACTCTACAAGAGCGACGGATTTTATGACGCCAAAATCAACTGTCAGCAGGCGGGTTCGGGATACGGTTTTGCAATTGGCCTCTAAATATCAGTTTGCGCGCGCGCTTGTTAACTCAGGACGCTTGTCTGTGCCCGCACATTACCGAGAATCCAGTTTGAATACCTGCGACGAAGATATATTCGATTGCCTCCTTGCGCCAGGCTCTCCTGCAATAGACGCACCTGTGGATAATATGGGGGTGAGCACATGGTGGCTTAGTCTATGTGGTGGGCGGTTTATGGTGGTTGTCTATAAACCAGATAAGAAGGTTCCGTTTGACGCGGTAGAAACTGTGGTAGGAAAGGTGGATATTATCAGAATTAATCAGGATGCGGTTGACGACAAAGAGGGCTTGTTAAAAGAAAGGTATGACCTGCAACCAGGGACTACATATTTGCTGCGTCCTGATCAAATTATAGCGGGTCGCTGGCGTACTTTCAGTCAGGAAAAGATTATGCAGGCAGTTCATACAGCTGCAGGATTGGACAAAAGCAATGGCACTCAACACGGATAAAAGCCGGTTTGAAGATGGGGATGCTTTTTATGCAGCTCTGATTAACAAGCTTGACACTTATGATGAGCGAGATGCATTTCGGTTTTTAACAAACCTTACATTCATTCTAGCTAATGAGGTCGCAAAGAAAGATATGTTAGAGGCAGCAATCGTTGCCGCGGATATAGCATTAGACTGAATTTTTGGATTGGATATTAAAAAATACTTGTGTGGGTTAAGGTTGTGAATAGCTCTAAGGCGGCTGTCCCAACATAAGAGTTACCAAAGGCATCAAGCTCTGGTGCCCACACGCAGATGGTCATTTTCCCAGGAACAATAGCTAATATACCACCACCAACACCACTTTTGGCAGGAAGCCCAACACGGTAGGCAAAACTACCGACACTGTCATACATACCGCACGTCAGCATTACAGCATTAATGCGTTTAACTTGGCTGGTTGAGAGTATGGTATCCCCGTGTAACTTTGAGAAGCCCCCTGACGCTAGAGGCAGGCCTGCTTTGGCAAGGTCTTGGCAGCTCATTTCTATGGCACAGTGAGAACAATAGGTTTCAATGAGTTCTTCAACTTCAGCATCGATGTTGTGGTGCGCTTTCATAAGATTAACCATGGCCCTGTTCACATGGGCATAGGCAATTTCTGATTCCATAACACATTGATTGGTAACGATAGAATCATTCATGGCCAGATATCTGAGATAATTGCAAATGCGGCTGCGCGCGCTCCCTTTAAGCCCCATTAACAGGTCGAGTGTAGCAAGAGCCCCAGCATTAATGAAAGGGTTTCTAGGCACGCCGTGTTCATGCTCGAGTTTCATAAGACTATTAAAACGATCGCCTGATGGTTCCTTTCCTACCCGGGTCCAGACCATTTCACCCATATGAGACATCGCAAGTTGCAGAACAAAAAGTTTTGATATGCTTTGAATAGAAAAAGGCTCAGCATAGTTACCAATGCTGTAGCTCTCACCGTTAGTGAGTTGGATCGTCATGCCAAATTTATTGGGGGCAACTGTTGCAAGGGCAGGAATATAGTTGGCAACCTTCCCTTTACCAAAATGTGGCCTGACAGCTTCGGCAATATGCTCCAAAATCGCTTGATAATTTTCCATAAGGATTACTTTGTTTAGCGGAAAACTAGGGTGGATGTCATGGGCTTAAGGGATATGGGCCATACATTCAACCTCTACGCGGGAGTTCATAGCAAGGCCGCTGGCTGCAAAGGCGCTGCGCGCAGGAAAGTGTTTTTTAAAGAATGGCACATATACCTCATTGAATGAGGCCCATTCAGAAATATCAGCAAGCATAACTGTGCACTTGAAAATATTATCCATCGTGAGATTTTGGCGAGCAAGAACCCCCTTGATATTTTCCATCGTCTGTTGGGTTTCTGCTTTTATACCGCCTTCTGCCAATTTACGCGTTGATGGTATGGCGCCAATTTGGCCCGAAAGATATAAAGTATTCCCGACACGAACAGCCTCTGAGAAGGGTAGGTTCGCTGCTTTTGCCGCTTCAGAGGTAATATAGCTGGGGGCACTTTTTTCGTCCGCAGAAACAGTGAATGTTGCAAAGATAGCGGCAAAAAAAAGAGCATATACTTTAAGTATCTTCATGGCAGAAATCTCCTGTGTGGCATGTAAAAAACTTAGCTATTTTTAGTTTTAAGTCACCCTGTCTGAAAATAGGGCTAACTTCAAGCGGAGTATATAGTTTTGACACGAGTTGATGATAAACTAAATTTCGTAGGCGGGTTATATTTTTATTTAAAGAATATAGAGGAAAGCCACTTCTATGTCACTGGACGGATTGCATATGTCAATGTGAAACCCCTTATCCTTTTGAACGTGGAG